>ENA-OQKR01000464-OQKR01000464.1-human-gut-metagenome-genome-assembly--contig:-NODE-464-length-16646-cov-6.362189_pt1 | contig 16646 bp, 15 predicted proteins | sample MGYA00242803_ERZ504806 | MGnify/ENA primary metagenome ERZ504806 (study PRJEB26092, sample SAMD00036399) | human gut metagenome | host: Homo sapiens | study: EMG produced TPA metagenomics assembly of...
GTACGAAATATGGAGCAATCTGGTATCGTAGGGAAAAGCAGGAGGAAAACTTGTCAGGAATAGATCAGAGTAAAATTCGTAATTTTGTATTATTGCCCATATCGACCATGGAAAATCAACCCTTGCGGACCGTATTATTCAGAAAACAGGCCTTTTGACCGAGCGTGAGATGCAGGATCAGGTGCTGGACAATATGGATCTGGAGCGTGAGCGCGGCATCACGATCAAGGCACAGGCAGTCCGTACCGTATACAAAGCGGCCGATGGCGAGGAGTACATTTTAAACATGATTGACACCCCGGGCCATGTTGACTTCAACTATGAGGTTTCCCGAAGCCTTGCCGCATGCGACGGCGCGCTGCTCGTTGTCGATGCATCGCAGGGTATCGAGGCGCAGACCCTTGCCAACGTCTACCTCGCCCTTGACCATGACCTGGATGTGTTCCCGGTCATCAACAAAGTAGACCTTCCAAGCGCCGAGCCGGACCGTGTAATTGCAGAGATCGAGGATGTCATCGGACTGGAAGCGCAGGATGCACCGCGGATTTCAGCAAAAACCGGCCTGAACGTGGACGAGGTGCTCGAGCAGATCGTACAGAAAATTCCGGCACCGGAAGGTGATCCGACGGAACCGTTAAAAGCACTGATTTTCGATTCCGTCTACGATGCATACCGCGGCGTCATCATTTCCTGCCGTGTGATGGAAGGAAGCGTGAAAAAAGGAACGAGAATCCGCATGATGGCGACAGGCGCTGTCGAGGAAGTTGTCGAGGTCGGCTACTTCGGCGCAGGCCGTCTGATCCCGTGCGACGAGCTCTCCGCCGGAATGGTAGGCTATATCACCGCCAGCATCAAAAACGTGCGCGACACCCGCGTGGGTGATACCGTAACCGATGCCGACCGTCCGTGTGCAGAAGCACTGCCGGGCTACAAAAAAGTCAACCCGATGGTATACTGCGGCATGTACCCGGCCGACGGCGCACAGTACGGCGATCTGCGCGACGCGCTGGAAAAACTGCAGTTAAACGATGCATCTCTCTTCTACGAGCCGGAGACATCGGCAGCACTGGGCTTTGGCTTCCGCTGCGGTTTCCTTGGACTGCTTCACCTGGAAATTATTCAGGAGCGCCTGGAGCGTGAGTACAATCTGGATCTCGTGACGACCGCACCGAGCGTTATCTATAAGGTTCACAAAACCGACGGAACCGTCATTGACCTGACCAACCCGTCGAATCTGCCGGACCCGTCCGAGATTGATTATATGGAAGAGCCGCTGGTAAAAGCAGAGATTATGGTGACGACCGACTACATCGGACCGATCATGGAGCTCTGCCAGCAGAGACGAGGCCAGTATCAGGGAATGGAATACATGGAGACGACGCGTGCGATGCTTCATTACCATCTCCCGCTGAATGAGATTATCTACGATTTCTTTGATGCCTTAAAATCCCGCTCCAAAGGTTACGCGTCATTCGACTACGAGCTGCTCGGCTATGAGAGAAGCGAGCTTGTAAAACTCGATATCCTCGTCAATAAAGAAGAAGTGGATGCGCTGTCCTTCATCGTATTCGAGGGATCTGCCTACGAGCGCGGAAGAAAGATGTGCGAGAAGCTCAAAGAAGAGATTCCGCGGCAGCTCTTCGAAATCCCGATCCAGGCGGCTGTCGGATCGAAGATTATCGCCAGAGAAACCGTCCGCGCGATGCGCAAAGACGTCCTCGCCAAGTGCTACGGCGGCGATATTTCCCGAAAGAAGAAGCTGCTGGAGAAGCAGAAGGAAGGTAAGAAGCGGATGCGCCAGGTAGGAAACGTGGAGATTCCGCAGAAAGCCTTTATGAGCGTACTGAAACTGGATGAAAATTAAGAAATAAAAATGAGACCGGCCTGTCGGCGCCGCCTGCTGTTGCGGGAGCGCAGGGGCCGGTCTTTCGATCGTACGGAGGAAAAGCAGAATGAATAAAAAAAGAAAACCACTGGAACTCTATGTGCATATCCCGTTCTGCATCCGGAAATGCGCCTACTGTGATTTTGTCTCGGGACCGGGCACGAAAGCAATGCAGAAGGAGTATGAAGAGGCTCTGCTGGCAGAAATCGATGCAGCGGAAGAGACGGCAGAAAGTGAAGTGATTTCCGCTTTTTCGGCGGCGGAACACCATCCGCAGTGGATGCCGGAATGCTCGCCCGTGTGATGGAAAAACTGCGGAGCAAGTACGTTTTTTCAGAGGATGCTGAGATTACGCTGGAGGCCAATCCGGGAACGCTGGATGCGGAAAAACTGAAATGTTACAGGAAGAGCGGCTTCAACCGGATCAGTATCGGCTGTCAGTCGGTTCACGATGAGGAGCTGAAACGGCTGGGAAGAATCCACACGTTTGCGGAATTTCAGGAGAGTTTTGCACTGGCACGGGATGCCGGGTTTGCGAATATCAACGTGGATCTGATGTCAGGTCTGCCGGAGCAGAGTGAAGAGAAATGGGAAGAGAGTCTTCGGACGATCGCGAAGCTTTCTCCGGAGCACATTTCCGCCTACAGCCTGATCGTGGAGCCGGGAACCCCGTTTGCGGAGCAGAAACTGGATCTGCCGGATGAGGACACAGAACGCGAAATGTATGCCAGAACGGCGGAAATCCTCGCAGAATACGGCTTTTTCCAGTATGAGATTTCCAATTATGCAAAGCCGGGCTTCGCATGCCGCCACAATATCGGCTACTGGAAAAGGACGGATTATCTGGGGTTCGGGCCTTCCGCGGCATCGTTATTCGGAAACCGCCGGTGGACGAACACGGCAGATCGATCTTTGTATCTGAAAGCGTGCGGAGCACTGGAAAAGATCCGTGAGGATGAGGAAATTCTTTCCCGGCAGGATGCCATGGAAGAATTTATGTTTCTCGGCCTTCGAATGACACAAGGGATCTCGACGGCGGAGTTTGAGGAGAAGTTTGGAAAGGAGATCCATGCCGTATACGGCGGGGTTCTGAAGAAATACGAAGCGATGCATCTTTTACAGGAACACAGCGGGCGCCTGGCTCTGACACGCGATGGGATTTCCGTCAGCAATGTGATTCTGGCAGATTTTCTGCTGTAAAAAGATGATAAAGAAATAGAACAAATGTTTGCATAACGCACGGCGGTGTGCTATAATGGGAGAAAACGAGACAAGATTCCTGTCCCTGTCCGGACAGGGATTCCAATTAATAAGAGGAACAGTTATGGCAGAGAAAAAAGAGTTTATCAGAATACGGGGAGCCAGGGAGAACAACCTGAAAGCACTGAATGTCGATATCCCCAGAAACCAGTTTGTTGTATTTACGGGCCTCAGCGGTTCAGGAAAGAGTTCGCTTGCGTTTGACACGATCTATGCGGAGGGCCAGCGGCGGTACATGGAGAGCCTTTCCTCCTACGCGCGCCAGTTCTTAGGACAGATGGAAAAACCGAATGTGGACAGCATCGAAGGCCTGCCGCCTGCTATTTCGATCGATCAGAAATCGACGAACCGGAACCCGCGTTCCACCGTCGGAACCGTGACGGAGATTTACGATTACTTCCGTCTTCTGTACGCGAGAATCGGTATTCCGCACTGCCCGAAGTGCGGAAAAGTCATCAGCCGCCAGTCGGTGGACCAGATGGTCGATCAGATCATGGCACTCCCGGAGCGGACGAAAATCCAGCTTCTCGCGCCGGTTGTGCGCGGCCGCAAGGGAAGACACGAAAAGGTGCTCGAACAGGCAAAACGCAGCGGCTATGTCCGCGTGATGATCGACGGCAGCCAGTATGAGCTGTCCGAGGAGATTACGCTGGATAAGAACCTGAAACACAACATTTCCATTATTGTGGACCGTCTTGTAGTCAAACCGGACATTGAGAAACGTCTGACGGATTCCGTCGAGAATGTACTGGATCTGGCGGACGGCCTTCTGGTGGTCGACACGATGGACGGAAATCAGCTCAACTTCAGCCAGAGCTTTTCCTGCCCGGACTGCGGCATCAGCATGGAGGAGATTGAGCCGAGAAGCTTTTCCTTCAACAACCCGTTCGGCGCCTGCCCGAGCTGTGCCGGCCTTGGCTACAAGATGGAATTCGACGAGGATCTGATGATTCCGGACAAGACCGTATCCATCGCAGACGGAGCCATCACCGTGCTCGGCTGGCAGTCCTGCACGGACAAATCGAGCTATACGAGAGCCGTTCTCGATGCGCTGGCAGAGGAGTACGATTTTTCCCTTTCCACTCCGTTCTGTGAATATCCGAAAAAAATCCACGATATCCTGATTTACGGAACGAACGGAAAATCCGTCAAGGTGCATTACCGCGGTCAGCGCGGCGTCGGTGTGTACGATGTGGCTTTTGAGGGGCTGATCAAAAATGTAGAGCGCCGCTACCGTGAGACCGGATCGGATTCTACAAAACAGGAATACGAAACCTTCATGCGTGTGACCCCGTGCCAGGCGTGCCATGGCCAGCGTCTGAAACCGACGTCGCTTGGTGTGACGGTCGGAGATAAAAATATTTTTGAAGTAACATCCCTTTCCATCGACAATCTGCAGAAGTTTATGCAGAACCTCGAACTCTCCGAACAGCAGCTGCTGATCGGAAAGCAGATTTTAAAAGAGATCCGTGCGCGTGTGAGCTTCCTTGCGGATGTCGGATTAAACTATCTGACCCTGGCGCGCGGAACGGCATCGCTGTCCGGCGGTGAGGCGCAGAGAATCCGTCTGGCAACGCAGATCGGCTCCGGCCTTGTCGGTGTCGCCTATATTCTCGACGAGCCGAGCATCGGTCTTCACCAGAGAGACAACGACAAACTTCTCGCGACGCTGAAACATCTGCGTGACCTCGGAAACAGCCTGATCGTCGTGGAGCACGACGAGGATACGATGCGCGCCGCTGACTGCGTTGTCGATATCGGCCCGGGAGCCGGTGAGCACGGCGGAGAGCTGGTGGCGATCGGAACAGCGGAAGATCTGATGAAAAATCCGAATTCCATCACCGGAAAATACTTAAGCGGAGAGCTGAAAATTCCGGTTCCGTCCGAGCGCAGAAAGCCGACGGGCTGGCTGAAGGTAGTCGGAGCAAAAGAGCACAATCTGAAAAATATCAACGTGAATTTCCCGCTCGGTGTCATGACCTGCGTGACCGGAGTCTCCGGATCGGGAAAGAGTTCCCTTGTCAATGAAATTCTGTACAAACGGCTGGCAAGAGATCTGAACCGTGCGCGGACGATTCCGGGTGCACACAAAGACATCATCGGTATGGAACAGCTCGATAAGGTCATCGCCATCGACCAGTCCCCGATCGGAAGAACACCGCGTTCCAATCCGGCAACGTACACAGGTCTGTTCGATCAGATCCGCGACCTGTTTGCGGCAACGCAGGATGCCAAGGCGCGCGGCTACAAGAAGGGAAGATTCAGCTTTAATGTGAAGGGCGGCCGATGCGAGGCCTGCGGCGGCGACGGTATCCTGAAGATCGAAATGCACTTCCTGCCGGATGTCTATGTGCCGTGTGAGGTCTGCCATGGAAAACGGTACAACCGTGAGACACTGGAAGTCAAATACAAAGGAAAGAGCATCTACGATGTGCTGAATATGACGGTCGAGGAGGCACTGGAATTCTTCAGGCCGGTACCGTCGATTTTCCGGAAATTACAGACCCTGTACGATGTCGGCCTTTCCTACATCCGCCTCGGCCAGCCGTCCACCACGCTGTCCGGCGGAGAAGCGCAGCGTATCAAGCTCGCAGCAGAGCTGAGCCGCCGCGGCACGGGAAAAACGATCTACATTCTCGACGAGCCGACGACGGGACTTCATTTTGCGGATGTCCACAAACTGGTGGAGATTCTGCACCGCCTGTCCGAGGGCGGAAATACCGTCGTTGTCATCGAACACAATCTGGATGTCATCAAGACGGCGGACTATATTATTGATATCGGACCGGAGGGCGGAGACGGCGGCGGAACCGTGATTGCGTGCGGAACGCCGGAGGAAGTGGCCAAGAGCCCGGTATCCTACACCGGAAAATATGTCGAAAAATATCTCTAAAAAATCCTTTCCATTTTAAAAGGGATTGTATATAATAAGAAGCGGGTTGGGTTCAGAGCACATTCGATCCTTTTGGGTTTCGGGTGTTTTGAACCCGAACTTATTCTATACAAATTTCAAACAGATTAAAATAAAGAAAAATAAAAGAGAACAGGAAAGGGGATTACTATGGCTGCAACGACCGATATCGGAATTGATCTGGGGACGTCCAGCATCCTGGTCTATGCCAAGGGAAAAGGCATTGTATTAAAGGAGCCGTCCGTAGTTGCGTATGATAAAGATGCAGATAAAGTACGGGCAATTGGAGAAGAAGCGCGTCAGATGATTGGACGGACACCGGGCAATATTATGGCGGTCCGGCCCATGCGGCAGGGCGTGATCACGGACTTTCTGATCACCGAGCGCATGCTGCGCTACTTTATCCAGAAGGCAATGGGAAGAAGAGCATTCCGGAAACCGAGAATCAGCATCTGTGTGCCGTCCGGTGTGACGGAAGTAGAGCGGAAGGCTGTGGAGGAGGCAACGTACCAGGCGGGAGCCCGGGAAGTGCTGATCGTGCCGGAGCCGGTGGCAGCGGCAATCGGATCCGGAATTGACATTACGAAACCATGCGGAAATATGATCGTGGACATCGGCGGAGGCACGACGGATATCGCTGTGATCTCGCTTGCGGGAACCGTTGTTTCCAATTCGGTCAAGATTTCCAGTGAGACATTTGACCAGGATATCATCCGCTATGTACGGAAAACATACAACGTATTTATCGGAGAACAGACCGCAGAGGCAGTGAAAATCCGGATTGGTTCCGCTTATCCGCGGGCCGAGGAGAAAACGATGGAGATCAAGGGAAGAAACGTCATCACCGGACTTCCGGCGACGATTACGGTTTCCTCCGACGAAATCCGAGGTGCCCTTGTCCAGACGACAAACCAGATTGCGGACGCGATCTGTGCCGTGCTGGAAAAAACGCCGCCGGAACTGGCATCCGATGTTTCCGACCGCGGCATTATCCTGACCGGAGGCGGCAGTCTCCTTGACGGAATGGACGAGCTGATCCAGGAGCGGACCGGCATCAATACCGTGACAGCAGAAAATCCGGCGAGCGTCGTTGCGCTTGGAACCGGCCAGTACCGCGAAGTGATGAATGAATTTGAAAGCCAGTTTTGATAAAAGATGAGTGAAAAAGAAAAAGTAGAAGGCTACGTAGAACACATTATTTTCCGAAATGAGGAGAACGGCTATACCGTCCTGAATCTGAGCATGAAGGGGCGCGAGCTGACATGCGTCGGCACGCTTCCGATGATCGGAGAGGGCGAGCTGATCGAGGCTTCCGGAGATTATATTGAACATGCTGCCTATGGAAAGCAGTTCCGCATTGAATCCTATGAGACGAAAGTTCCACAGGATTCTGTTGCATTGGAGCGGTATCTCGGTTCCGGTGCGATCAAAGGAGTTGGTGCGGCGCTGGCGGCAAGAATTGTGCGCCGCTTCGGTGACGATACGCTTCGGATCATCGAGGAAGAGCCGGAGCGCCTCGCGGAGGTAAAGGGAATCAGCGAGCGGAAAGCGCGTGAAATTGCACAGCAGGTGGCAGAAAAAGCCGAAATGCAGAATGCGATGATTTTCCTCTCGGGATATGGCATTGCACTGAATCTCGGTGCAAAGATTTATCAGCAGTACGGGGACAATGTGTACCGGATTTTAAAGGAAAACCCGTATAAAATGGCGGAAGATATCGCAGGCGTGGGATTTCGGACGGCGGATGAGATTGCCGGAAAAATCGGGATTGCCGTGGACAGCGAATTCCGCATCAAGAGCGGTCTTTCGTATGTGCTGAATCAGGCGACGGCAGAAGGCCATGTCTATCTGCCGGAACCGGTGCTGCTTCGGAGAGGGCAGGAACTTCTCGGCGTAGAACCGGAGCGGATGCAGAAATCTCTGCAGGATATGGCAATCGACAAAAAAGCGGTCATCCGCGAGCTCCCGGCCGAACGGGAAGGGGATGAGCCGCTGCGGATTGTGTACGCCAGCCAGTATTATTATCTGGAACTGAGTACGGCGCGCATGCTGCATGAGCTGAATATTACATGCGAGGAAGACCGTGAGGCAATCGAAAAGCGGATCGGAAAGATCGAGAAAAAATATCAGATCGAGCTGGATGAGATGCAGAAGACGGCAGTCGTTGAGGCGGCATACAGCGGTCTTATGATCCTGACCGGAGGTCCCGGAACCGGAAAAACGACGACCATCAATGCGATGATCCATTATTTTGAGGCAGAAGGCCTCGACATTTTCCTGGCAGCGCCGACCGGAAGAGCGGCGAAACGAATGACAGAGGCAACTGGCTGTGAGGCATGCACGATCCATCGTCTTCTGGAACTGACGGGAAATGTGGATGACTCCTCGGCAAATGTGCATTTTGAGCGGAACGCAGATAATCCGCTCGACGCGGATGTCATCATCATTGATGAGATGTCGATGGTTGATATCCACCTGATGCATGCCCTTCTTTCCGCGATTGTGCCGGGAACAAGGCTGATCCTGGTGGGAGACCAGAACCAGCTTCCAAGTGTCGGCCCGGGCAGTGTCCTCCGGGATCTGATCCGTTCGGAATGCTTTCCGATTGTCTGCCTGACGCACATTTTCCGGCAGGCATCCCAGAGCGATATTGTTGTCAATGCACATAAGATCCATAATGGGGAAGAGGTTATACTGGACAATAAGAGCAAAGATTTCTCTTTTTGAAACGGTACGATGTCAACGTGATCTGGAAAGTGCTGGTGACGCTGGTGTCCCAGAAACTGCCGCGTTATGTGGATGCCCGCCCGCAGGATATCCAGATTCTGACTCCGATGCGGAAAGGTGCACTCGGCGTGGAAAATCTGAATCAGATTCTGCAGAAATACCTGAACCCGCCCGCACCGGACAAAGCCGAGCGGGAAAATGGAGGTAATATCCTCCGCGAGGGCGACAAGGTCATGCAGATCCGCAACAATTACCAGATGGAGTGGGAAATCCGCGGCATCAACGGAATCGTGGCGGAGCGCGGTATGGGTGTATTCAACGGAGACCTCGGCATGATCCGGAGCATCAACCCGTATACCGAGGTGATCACTGTGGAGTTTGAGGAAGGAAAATTCGCAGACTATACGTTCAAACAGGCGGACGAGCTGGAGCTCGCCTACGCCACAACGATACATAAAGCGCAGGGAAGCGAGTACCCGGCGGTTGTGATTCCGCTGCTCGGCGGCCCGCGCATGCTGATGACGCGGAATCTTTTGTATACGGCCGTGACGAGAGCCAGAAAGTGCGTCACCATCGTCGGAAGTGATGTGACATTCCAGGCAATGATCGGAAATCATATCGAGGCGAACCGGTATACAACGCTCGCCAGAAGAATCTGGGAAATGCAGGAAGAAAACGCGTAAACACGTTTTTCCGGGGCATGGATGCGGCTGCATCCGGCAGAGTGGATAAGGGAAAGCGCAGGTTACATGAAAGAAAAAATAAAACAGGAAACTGGCTTTTAAACGCAGTTTATCCGAGACGATGTCCCATCTGTGACGGACTGCTGTCACGTGAGGAACTGTATCTATGCCGGAATTGTGTGGAAAAGATCCATCCGATTCTGGGCGCGCGGTGCAAAAAATGCGGGAAACCCGTGGGCAGTGAGGAAGAGTTCTGCCGGGACTGCAGCAGAACGAGGCACAGCTTCGACCGCGGTTTTGCGCCGTACGGTTACCACGGGGAACTTGAGGCTTCCCTGATGCGGTTCAAATATCATGAACGGCAGGAATACGCCGGATTTTATGCTCACGCGGCGTTTTTCTATGTGGGAAAGCAGATCCAGAGAAGAAATCCGGAGGTGCTCGTTCCGGTGCCGCTTCATCCGGCAAGACAGCGGCAGCGCGGCTACAATCAGGCGGAGGTATTTGCAGAAAAGCTGGCAGAAGAAATGGAACTTCCCATGAATGCCCGCCTGATCCGCCGTGTGAAAAAAACAAAACGCCAGAAAGAGCTTGGTCCCGCCGAGCGGCGGAAAAACCTGGAGGGAGCTTTTGCATTGGCAAAGCCGGGACAGATGAAATACTGCCGGATTCTTCTGGTAGATGACATTTACACAACGGGAAGCACGGTTGATGCCATTGCGTCACTGTTGAAAGTGAATGGAGCAGAACAGGTGGATTTTGTTTGTGCGGCAATTGTAAAATAGTGTGTGAATATTTTGAGAATAGCTTTCCAATATCGGAAACATATGGTAAAATAAACATAATTTAGAACGGGAAGAGGAGACCAAGAGGCATGTTGGACGAAAAAAAAGGATTCGTCAGATGACAAAACTGGCTTTTTTCGAAAAAAAGAGAAAAAAATGCCTTACGAATCGGCCGCTATTTTCGGAGTGATTACATCGGAAAAGAGCTTCTGAAAAATTTTTTTCTGGCTTCCATCGGATACATTCTGGTACTTGCGGTTGCAGTCTTATATCATATTGAATGGTTGGTGGACGAGATAGACACAATCGACCTGCAGTTTGCAGCAGGGTGTCTGATCGCGTCCTATCTGTGTTTTCTGGCAGTCTATTCCATTGCCGTGTATGTGATCAGCACGATCCGTTACCAGGGAGCACAGAAAAAGCTGAAATGGTATGGAAAAGAGCTGGATGACCTGCAGAACATATATGAGGAACAGGAAAAAAGCGGGAAGAAATCCGGGCGCAGGAGGAAGGAAACATGACAGTATTGATCGAACTGAAAGAAAAATTAAAAGAGTTTTACGGCTCCTGCAGCGGAATCGTACTTCCGATTGTGAAATTTCTGCTCGCTCTTGCTGTATTTCGTGGTATTAATTCCAATCTCGGCTATCTGAAGATGCTGAACAGCATGTATGTGGTATTGATTCTGTCACTGATCTGCGCTATCTTGCCATTGAATGGAATGGTTTTCCTTGCAATGCTGGTGATCATCGGCCACTGCTTTGCACTTCACATGGTAATCGCGGGTCTTGCGGCGCTGGTTCTGCTGGTGCTCTGGTTTCTATATCTTCGTTTTGTGCCGAAGGATGCTCCGGCACTCCTTTTGACACCGCTCGCATTCTGGCTTCACGTGCCATCTGCCGTTCCGGTTGCCTATGGTCTTGCCGGCACGCCGCTCTCTGCATTTTCAGCAGCCTGCGGTGTCGTTGTCTACTATATGTGCGACATGATTCACGGAAAAATGGAGCCGCTGCTTCATGCGGCGGAAGCACCGGAGATCACGGCAGTCGTACAGGAATTTTTCAACGGCCTCTTCCGCAATGAGGAAATGCTGCTGGTTCTGATCGCCTGCGCACTGACCGTACTTCTTGTCAATGCAATCCGCCACAGCAGTGCGGATTATGCATGGCAGATTTCCATTGTGGCAGGTTCGGTTGCCTATGCGGTTATTATGATTGCCGGAAGCCTGGCACTGGATGTACAGATTGCACTCCCGATGGTTCTGATCGGGGCGGCGGCCGGCTGTCTGGTTGGATTTGTTCTGGAGTTTTTCCTGTTCGGTGCAGACTACACCCGGACAGAATACCTGGAATATGATGACGACGATTATTATTACTACGTAAAAGCCGTTCCAAAATTCAATGTGACAAAGGCACAGCGCCGTGTGACTTATATTCGGAATGAAAAGAAAAAAGAACCGGATCTGACAGACGAGGAACTCGATGCTCTGGCAAATCTTGGACATACAGAAGAATCCGGGAACAGCAGGGATCTTGATGAGATCGAGGAAAAAGAAGAAATAGAAGAAATAAACGAAACAGAAGAAATTCAGGAAGAAGAAATTCCGCCGCTGGACGAGGGCGATTATCAGGATGTGGATTATAAGAGCATGCTGGAGGACACCTTAAAGGATCTTTAAAAGAATTTTGAAAATCAGAAGAAAACCGGCCGGGGGAAAAAGAAAGGAAGTGACAGTGTGCGTGGCGTGTGGAACTGGATTGTCACAAGAACGGCAGACTACGGGCTGCCAAAACAAATTGAACTGATTGATATTGTGCAGATTCTGCTCATTGCATTTTTCGTCTATCACCTGATCCGCTGGCTGCAGAATACAAAGGCCTATACGCTGATGAAAGGTATTTTTCTGATTGGTGTCTTTGTCATCATTGCAAACGTGCTGAAAATGCAGACGATTCTGTGGCTGTTCGGAAACATCGGCGGGGCGGCGATCACAGCGGTTGTAATTATCTTTCAGCCGGAGCTTCGAAGAGTGGTCGAGCAGATTGGAGAAAAGAATCCGCTGTCTGCCATTTCTTTTGCGAGCGGCCAGGAGGAAAATGAACGGTTCAGTGACAAAACCATCAATGAACTGGTAAGGGCCAGTTTTGAAATGGGAGAAGTAAAGACCGGAGCGCTGATCGTCATCGAAAAGACCATCACCCTGGAGGAATATGAAAAGACCGGAATCCCGATTGACGGCGTTCTGACCAGCCAGCTGCTGATCAATATTTTCGAACACAATACGCCGCTGCACGACGGAGCCGTGATTGTACGGAACAACCGTGTCACGGCAGCAACATGTTACCTGCCGCTGTCCGACAACATGGATCTGAACAAGAATCTTGGAACACGCCACCGTGCAGGTGTCGGCATCAGTGAGGTGACGGATTCCTTTACGATTATTGTCTCCGAGGAAACCGGAAATGTGTCGTATGCTTCCGGCGGAGAACTCCACACGGCAGTAACACCGAGCGACCTTCGGGACCAGCTTCACAAAATCCAGAAGCTCGCGAAAAAACCGGAAGAGAAGAAAGGATGGCATATCCGCGGAATGCGTCAGAAAGTGGAGGGAGAGAAGAAATGAAAAAGAAAATTCTGAAAAAGCTTCTGAACAATCTCCCTTTGAAAATTCTTTCTATCCTGATTGCCATTGTAATCTGGTACGTTGTGGTCAGTGTGAATGACCCGATTGTGAAAGAGCGCTTTGATGTCCCCGTGCAGGTGACCAATGAAGCCTACATCGCAGCCGGAAAGAAAACATACCAGATTGAGGAGGAATACCAGACGGTCACAGTTACTGTCACGGATAACAACTCGGTTGTCAGCCGGCTGAAAGCATCGGATATCACCGTCACGGCCGATCTGACCCAGATTGTGACGATGGATACAAACCCGGTTTATGTGCCGATTAAGGCAACGTGCTCCATGGTAAAACAGGAAAAACTGAGCACAGTGACAGCAACGATCCCTGTGGAAATCGAGGATGTGGACAGCGAAAAATTCCCGATCACAATTGACGCAGGAAATACGAAACCGGCAAAAGATTACGAAGTGGGAACGATGACTTCCGATCCGGAGAGCATCACCATTTCCGGCCCGACGTCCCTGATCAATAAGATCAGCAGTGTGGTGGCAAAAGTAGATGTAACCAATATGCGGAACTCCGGAACCGTCACGGCGGATCTGATGATTATTGATAAAAACCAGGATGAGATGTCGGAATCCCAGATGGAATTTTTGAATTTCGACAGCGGCTCCCCGCAGGTGGATGTGGATATTGAACTGTGGCGCCGTGTATCCGGTATTAAGCTGAGTGCACTGTACAGCGGAACTCCGGCAGACGGCTATCAGATTAAAAATATCTATACCACACCGGAGGAAATCACCGTTGCCGGATCCGAGGAGGCACTTGCAAAGCTGGCGGATGAAGGCAATACGATTGAAATTCCGGAAGACTATACCTCCGTTGCAGGACAACGCTCCGATGTGGAGACGACGGTTGACTTAAGCGATGTTCTCGCCGATGTGACAGATCTGAAAGTATCCTCCAGTTCGTCTGCATCCGTTACCGTTCACGTAACGGTTATGCCGAATGAGAGCAGGGAATTTGAACTTGATGTCGATCAGATCGAGACGAGCAATCTTCAGTCCACTTATACCGTTCTGTATGATCAGACACAGCTTGCAATCCGCATTAAAGCATCGGACAAAAATCTGGCCAAATTAGATACTTCCCAGATCAACGCATCCGTAGATCTGAATGGAATGGGTGTCGGGGATTACGAGGTACCGGTAAAAATCACACTGCCGGATGGCTATGAGCTCGTAGACAGTGTCAAGACAACGATTCATATCAAAGAAAAAGCAGTAGCAAATAAAACGACAGGAACAAATTAGGAGGGAAACCAATGGTAAGCGGAAAAGTGACCGTGAAAAATCCAACCGGCCTTCATCTTCGCCCGGCCGGAACCCTGTGCAAACAGGCAATGCAATTTAAATCATCTATTACATTCCACTACGGAGATGGAAATACAGCAAATGCAAAGAGCGTCTTAAGCGTCCTTGGCGCATGCGTCAAATGCGGAGACGAAATTGAGCTGTTCTGCGAGGGAGAGGACGAGGAGGAAGCTCTGCAGTTCCTTGTCAATTCCATCCGGACGGGACTTGGGGAAGAACTGTAAGGAGAAAGAACAATGAAGAAATATGATTATGTTCTGGTTGGCGCCGGTCTGTATTCCGGAGTGATTGCTTATCTTGCCGGTCAGGCAGGGAAAAGCTGTCTTGTACTGGAACGAAGAGATCATACAGGCGGAAATATTTACTGTGAAGAAATCGAGGGAATTCATGTACACAAGTATGGAGCGCATATTTTCCATACTTCGAATAAAGAGGTGTGGCAGTTTGTCAATTCGCTGGCAGAATTCAACCGTTATACAAACTCGCCGATTGCCAAACTCAAAGGCGAAATTTATAATATGCCGTTCAATATGAATACATTTCATAAGATCTGGGGTGTAATCACACCGGCAGAGGCGAAGGCTAAGATTGAGGAACAGGTGAAGGAATATGGCGTGAAGGAGCCGAAAAACCTGGAAGAGCAGGCAATCAGCCTGGTTGGAAAAGATATTTATGAAATTCTGGTCAAGGGGTACACCGAGAAGCAGTGGGGGAGACGTGCGACAGAGCTGCCGCCGGAGATCATTAAGAGACTGCCGGTCCGCCTGACTTATGATAACAATTATTTTAATGACCTTTATCAGGGGATTCCGATGGGAGGCTACACGCAGATCATTGAGAAGATGCTGGAAGGCGCAGAGGTCCGTTTGAATGTGGATTATCTGAAAGAAAAGAAAATCTTCGCCCACTCGGTAAAAAAGTAGTGTATACTGGACCTGTAGATGCATATTTTGACTATTGCTTTGGTGAATTAGAATATCGTACGGTCCGTTTTGAGACAGAGATTCTGGATACAGACAATTATCAGGGAAATGCAGTGGTCAATTATACAGAGCGGGAAGTTCCATATACAAGGATCATTGAGCATAAGCATTTTGAATTTGGAACCCAGGAGAAGACCGTTATTTCCAGAGAGTATCCAGTGACATGGAAGAAAGGGGACGAACCTTATTATCCGGTCAATGATGAGAAGAATACAGCACTTTATGCAAAATACAAAGAGCTGGCAGAGAAGGAAGAGAACGTAATCTTTGGAGGGCGTCTGGGACTTTACCGTTATATGGATATGCATCATGTAGTGGATGCGGCGTTACAGGCTGTAAGAGAAGAAATGAAATAAATGATAACGAGGTTAGAAACCGGGTATCATCAAAGGAAGATAATGAATGTAAAGAAGGAGAAAGTATTATGAAATGGAAGCAGTTTCGTTTAAAAACAACGACACAGGCGGAGGATATTGTGAGCAGTATGCTGGCAGATTTTGGAATTGAAGGTGTGCAGATTGAGGATAAGATTCCGCTTACAGAACAGGATAAGGAGCAGATGTTCGTGGATATTCTGCCAGATATCCCAGATGATGACGGAACAGCATATTTAACATTTTATCTGGATGAGGAAGAAGATGTGGCGCCGGTTCTTATGAACGTGAGAAAAGAACTGGAAGATATGCGCGCATTCTTGGATGTTGGGGAGTGCACCATCGAGGAATCTGAGACGGAAGATAGTAGACTGGGTCAACAACTCGGAAGCAGTACTTCCATCAATTCTATATAGACGACATTCTTGTAATCCCATCCTGGGAAAATGTAAAGCCAGAGGACAGCGACAAGATGGTCATTCACATTGATCCGGGGACAGCATTCGGAACAGGTATGCATGAGACGACACAGCTTTGCATCCGGGCGTTGAAAAATATGTGACATCCGAGACAGAGATTTTAGATGTTGGTTGTGGAAGCGGGATTCTTGGAATGCTGGCGCTAAGTTCGGGGCAAAGCATTCTCTTGGAACAGATCTTGATCCATGTGCCATTGATGCGACTCACGAGAATATGGAAGTGAATGGGATCCGCAAGGATCAGTATGAGGTCATGATCGGAAACATCATTGACGATAAGGCTGTTCAGGATGCGGTTGGATATGAAAAATATGATATTGTAGCAGCAAATATTCTGGCAGATGTCCTTGTTCCGCTGACGCCGGTCATCATTCATCAGATGAAGCCGGGTGCTGTATATATTACAAGTGGAATTATCGAAGATAAAGAAAATGTTGTAGTAGAAGCTGTGAAGGCTGCCGGGCTGGAACTTCTGGAAGTGAATCACCAGGGCGAGTGGGTATCTGTTGTAGCAAGAAAGAATGCCTAGAGGAGTAAAGAGAAAATGCAGCATTTTTTGTAGAT
>ENA-OQKR01000465-OQKR01000465.1-human-gut-metagenome-genome-assembly--contig:-NODE-465-length-16636-cov-1.845539_pt1 | contig 16636 bp, 21 predicted proteins | sample MGYA00242803_ERZ504806 | MGnify/ENA primary metagenome ERZ504806 (study PRJEB26092, sample SAMD00036399) | human gut metagenome | host: Homo sapiens | study: EMG produced TPA metagenomics assembly of...
GATATCCTACTCCTTTCTTCCTGCCCGAGTATGTGAGTGAAGACAGCGGTAGCGAAGTAGGGGATATTGATATGGGGCGTCTTGACCCGTTGTTTGAAGACGCTGCCCGGTTGGTGGTTATTCATCAGCAAGGTTCCACGTCGTTAATTCAACGTAAGTTTGCTATCGGTTATAATCGTGCCGGCCGTATCATGGATCAACTTGAAAAGGCTGGAATCGTCGGTCCTACGCAGGGAAGCAAAGCGCGTGACGTACTTTGCATCGATGATAATGATCTTGAAATGCGTTTGAACAATTTGCAGTAATCAATCGTTTATTAATCAAATGAGGAAATACATTTTTAGTGTTTTAATAGCTTTACTGTCATTGCCTGTGATTGCTCAACAACAGCAGTCGCAGGCTAAAGCTGTTCTTGATAAGACAGCCGAAGCATTTCGTAAGACAGGCGGAGTGAAGGCTGATTTCATTATTAAATCTGTGACTAACGGTTTGGTGGAAGGGTCGGAAAGCGGTACGATTCAGTTGAAAGGAGAGAAGTTCGTATTGAAGGCGTCCGAAGTGATAACCTGGTTTGATGGGAAAACGCAATGGAGCTATGTAGTCAGGAATGATGAAGTGAACGTCAGCAATCCGACACAGGAAGAACTGCAACAGATTAATCCGTATACATTCCTGTATATGTATCAGAAAGGATTTTCCTATAAACTGGGAACAGTAAAGACTTACGGGGGAAAGGCTGTCTGGGAAGTAATTCTCACAGCGAAGGATAAGAAACAGGATTTGGAGTGTATCACTCTTTATGTGACGAGAATACGTATGTAGCCTCTATATATTCTGCTTCAGCAGCGTGATCAGCAGACGCGTAATGAGATTACCGTGACAGGTTATCAGACCCGGCTGAATTATGACGGATAGTATTTTTTCTTTTGATAAAAAACAATATCCGAATGCAGAGATTATTGATTTGAGATAAAATGTTTTTGAATAACAAAACGATAAAGGTATAATTAAAATGGCAGAAATAGAAAAAGTTAAGTGCCTGATTATTGGTTCAGGACCTGCCGGATATACGGCAGCGATTTATGCGGGACGTGCAAACTTGTGTCCGGTGCTTTATGAAGGATTGCAGCCCGGCGGTCAGTTGACGACAACTACGGATGTTGAAAACTTCCCCGGTTATCCGGAAGGTATCAGCGGACCGCAGTTGATGGAAGATTTGCGTGCACAGGCGAGCCGCTTTGGGACAGATGTACGTTTCGGTATTGCTACTGCAGCGGATTTGAGCAAGGCTCCTTATAAAATAACGATTGACGGAGAAAAAGAAATCGAAGCGGAGACGTTGATTATCTCTACCGGGGCAACAGCTAAGTATTTGGGACTGGAAGACGAAAAGAAATATGCGGGAATGGGTGTCAGCGCTTGTGCTACCTGCGATGGTTTCTTCTATCGTAAGAAAGTGGTTGCCGTAGTCGGTGGCGGTGATACGGCTTGTGAAGAAGCGGTTTATCTTGCCGGACTTGCATCGAAAGTATATCTGATTGTCCGTAAGCCTTTCCTGCGTGCATCGAAGATTATGCAGGAGCGCGTGATGAATCACGAGAAGATTGAAGTTCTTTTTGAACACAATGCGGTCGGTTTGTACGGTGACAATGGAGTGGAAGGTGTAAACCTTGTGAAACGTTGGGGTGAACCGGATGAGGAACGTTACAGCCTGCCTATCGACGGTTTCTTTCTGGCTATCGGTCATCAACCGAATTCTGATATATTCAAGGATTATCTGGATACGGATGGAATGGGGTTATATCATTACAGATGGTGCCAGTCCGCGTACGAAAGTTCCCGGAGTGTTTGCTGCCGGAGATGTGGCCGACCCTCATTACCGTCAGGCTATTACAGCGGCGGGAAGCGGATGCAAGGCTGCTATTGAGGCAGAACGTTACCTTTCTGCGAAAGGACTTATCTGATAAATATAATGTTCGGTATAAAACCGAAGGATAGTAATCACACAATTCCGGTGTGGTAACTCTTAAAATAAAAACGGTGGACATCGGTTAGAAACTAGTGTCCACCGTTCTTTTTATATTGGGTTTACTCTAAGATGATTTACACTTGGTTAATACGCTTCAATCTCGTCCATCCATAATTCGGCAGGAAATCACTTCCGGACCATTGATAAAGATAAAAGAAGAAGAGAAATACTTTCCTTCATGATCCTAAAATGTGTGTTAAGTTATAAATAGATTTGACACGACAAATTTGTAATTTCTGTTTGTACAAAATTATTTGTGCCTATTGCTTTATGCGTATAAAAGAATGAATCTTGTTTCTCTTTCTTATACAAGTTGTTTAAAGAACAGACCTTGTGTTTATAATAAAAAGTGAGAACGTTTATTATAAACGGGTCTTAAGTTTATTATAAACGATTATTGGCTGAACTCTTGAAAAATGGGTGAAGAATTTAAACAAAATGGGGCGAAATCCTTGCAGACTTCGCCCCATTGTTATCTCTTACAGTACACTTGCGTGTATGCAATCAGATGATTTATGTCTTTATTTTTGTATGTTTCATACCTGTTGTTTCTGATTCGCTTCTGCAAATATACAAAATAAAAAAGGAAAAGTCAATACGAAAAATGCGGAATACGGAAATCAGAAAGAGAAGAGGATGGATTATGGAAGAGCGGTGTGAACGTAGGAAAGATCATCAATCGGATCTCGCATCAACTGAAGCGGAGAATGAATTGTCATGAGGAAGAGGATTCTTTGACAAATATGCAAAGGCATGTACTTCATTACATATTGCTTCAGTCAATGAGCAGGGATATTTACCAGAAGGATGTTGAGGCGGAATTTCAGATCCGGAGATCCACAGCGACGGGAATCTTACAGCTTTTAGAAAAAAACGGATTTATTTTGCGGAAAGCAGAAGACCGGGATGCGCGGCTGAAAAAGATTGTGCCGACAGAGAAAGCGGAAAAAGTCAGAGAACATGTATTGATGAACATTGATCGTACGGAAAAAATCATCCGTCAGGGGATACCTGATGAAAAAATGGCGGTTTGTATAGAAACGCTGGAACTGATTTCCGCCAATTTGTTTGAAGATGAAAAATGCTGTACCGAAAAACAAAAGCCGGCGGCAGCCGGCGCAGTGTGATCAAAGCCGATCAAAGGAAACTGTGCCGGGAGGGAAACAGTTCGGGGGAAAGAAAGCAGCATGTAAACAAAAATCAATAGTAGAGAGAGGAGCTAATAGAAAAGATGGATAAAAAATTACTGCGCTCAGTGCGCGAGTATAAGAAACAATCGTTTCTGACACCTGTTCTTGTAGCCGCGGAAGTGTTTGTGGAAGTTCTCATTCCGCTTTTGATGGCGAAGATTATTGATGTGGGGATCATGAACGGAGATATGGCATATATCATAAAGCTGGGCGCTTTGCTCGTACTGCTTGCGGTCGTAGCGCTTTTTTTCGGAGCGAAGGCAGGTCAGCTTGCGGCGGTAGCGTCTTCGGGATATGCTAAAAATTTAAGACATGATATTTTTTATAAAATACAAGATTTTTCATTCGGTAATATCGATCATTTTTCAACGCCGGGTCTTGTGACAAGACTGACGACCGACATTACGAATGTACAGATGGCGTATATGTTTACGATCCGTCTGCTCGCAAGAGCGCCGATCATGATCGTGATGTCCCTGATCATGACGGTGACGATCAGTCCTGCGATCGCATTTATGATGTTGATCACGATTCCGGTTTTGGGAGGACTTTTGATCTTTATCGCAAAGAAAGCGCACCCGCATTTTATCAAGGTGTTTGACGAATATGACGAATTGAATAATGTCGTTCAGGAAAACGTCAACGCAGCCCGCGTCGTGAAAGCGTACGTTCGGGAAGACCATGAAGTTGAAAAATTCGGAAAGATCTCGGGTATTGTATTCCGGCTTTTTACTAAAAGCAGAGAAAATCGTTGCCTGGAACTCTCCGACGATGCAGTTTACTATGTATATAGTCGTTCTTGCAATGGTGCTGATCGGCGGCGAAAGTATCATAAGCGGAGATATGCTTACAGGAGAGCTGACAAGTGTGATCGTCTATGCACTTCAGATACTGACGTCTCTTATGATGGTGTCGTTTGTATTCGTTATGATCATGATCGCGGAAGCGTCTACGGAACGTATCAACGAAGTTTTGGATGAAGTACCGGAAATGGAAGACAAAGCGGATGCAGTTACGGAAGTTACAAACGGAGATATCGAATTTGAACATGTGAACTTCAGTTAGTGCGGGAGAGGAGGCAATCGTTTCGCTGAAAGATGTAAACCTTCATATAAAGAGCGGTCAGATCGTCGGAATCATCGGCGGTACGGAAGCGCTAAGTCAACGCTCGTGCAGTTGATCCCGAGACTGTATGATGTGACGTCGGGAACAGTGAAAGTCGGCGGAACAGACGTGCGGGATTATAATTTGAAAGCTTTGCGGGATCAGGTGTCTGTCGTTCTTCAGAAAAATGTACTTTTTTACAGGAAGTATCTATGAGAACATCCGTTGGGGTGATGAAACTGCAAGTGATGCGGAAGTAGAACGCGTATGTAAGCTGGCGCAGGCGGACGGATTTATCAGAGAGTTTCCGAATCAATATGAGACGATGATCGTAGAAGGCGGAAATAATGTGTCAGGCGGTCAGAAGCAGAGAGTTGCGATCATCCGCTCTCTTGCGATGAATCCGGATGTGATCCTTTTTGACGAGCCGACTTCAGCACTTGATCCGGAGATGGTCGGAGAAGTTCTGGAACTGATGAAAGAGCTGGCACAGGAAGGCATGACGATGGTGGTTGTAACCCATGAGATGGGGTTTGCGAGAGAAGTGGCATCGAGGGTCCTTTTCATGGATGACGGTCAGATTAAAGAAGAAGCCGGTCCGCAGGAGTTTTTTGAACATCCAAAGGATGCACGACTGAAGGAATTTCTTTCAAAAATTTTATGATGCCAGGGTCAAAAGGTCTAAGCCCACATGAGCTTGCTCATAGGTGGGTGAAAGACCTTAGGACCCGCCCCGATATGAGCATAAAAGTGGGATGATAATCCCACGATATGCGAAGATTGGGTAGGATTGTGGGAGTGCGTAGCACGGAGCAATCCGTAGGCATCAAAGTCGGGGGCTTTTGACCCCGACATCATTCTATTGTATAAGCAGGCATTATGTGAGTCGATCCTGTCGCTCATCCATGAACCACTCTGAAAGGAGCAGATTTATTTGCAGATCAATAATTATCAGAATTATCACGAAACCAAGCAGCACACAACTGCAGAATTTCCATACAATACTTATCCTTGTTCCATTCCACTGGATTTTACCCGCGTCCCGCTTCACTGGCACGACGAACTGGAACTGATTGTTATAAAAAAAGGGCATGGTCTGATCTCAGTCGATTTTCAGAAAAAGATCGTCAATGCAGGAGACATCATTTTTATCCGTCCGGGCTGTCTTCATTCCATCGAACAACATGAATCCGATTCCATGGAATACGAAAATATCCTTTTACTTCCCGAACTTCTCATCTCCGGGGACAATGATCTCTGTGCCACGCAGTTTCTCCGTCCTCTTATGTCAGGTTCTGTTCCTGTAGAGATTTTTTTTACTCCTGCCGTCCCCTGCCATGGACAGCTTACTGAGTGTATTTGTCAGATTGACCTGTTATGCGAAACCCGTCCTGACGGATGGCAACTTGCATTAAAAGGTTATCTTTTTCAGTTCTTTTACATTCTGATCTCAAATCAGAAAAAAAAGGAACACGCCTCTTCTCCCCGGTTAAAATCTCTCGAAAAAAATGAAGCTTGTCCTCAGATATGTAGAAGAACATTATACTGAACCAGTCTCCATTGAAGATATGGCCGCTCTCACTTATTACAGTAAATCACATTTTATGAAATTTTTTAAACTTCATATGGGAACCGGTTTTATCGAATATCTGAATGACTACCGACTTACGATTGCCGGACAGAAACTGAAAAATTCTTCCGACTCCGTTCTTACGATTGCTGAAGAATGTGGCTTTGAACACCTTTCTTACTTCAACCGGCTTTTTAAAAGAAAATATGGAACTACTCCCGGAAAATACAGAAGCGGCTTACACTGAAGCCGCTTCTGTATTTCCAGTTTTTCTGACTCTTTTATTCCTTTCCATGCGGAACGTATTACGGATGATAATATAATTCGATCGGGTCGATCGGGTCAAATGGATGCTCCTCTTCCATTTTTTTATTTCTGCCATGACGCTTTAACAATTCACCACTTTTATTATAGACCCAGAATGAGTATACCAGGAATTTGTTGATCTTTCCGATCTTCTCTTTCGTCGTCTTGTTGTAAAGTACTCCACCTGTTTTTAGCGGAGTCTTTTTATGGATCAGGGAGATCAGCTCCGTCTCACAACTGACCGGTTCAGGCAGGATCGTATACCCCCGACCTACACATTCACTTTTATGGGAGTCACTTCCTCCGGTTGTCAGCTTTCCATATTTCTTTGCAAGCTTCATCGCTCCGGCATTGGACTCCGTTGTCTCACAACTGTTAAATCCCTCTACGAAATCAAAACGCTTGATAATCTCCGGTGACTGGTAGAATTTTCTTGCATGCGTAAAACTCATATACTTTTCACCGCATGGATGTGCAGGTCCAAGAACTCCGCCATTACGATGAACCAGATCGATCAACAACGCCAGCGGCATTCCCCGCATTTCCAGCAGACGGATCTTAACTCCTTCCGGCATGATCACCAGGATATGACCCGCATCACGCGTATCATATTCAATCCCTTTCAGTACAACAAAATCTGTATGCTTCTTTCCTTTGATATTCTCTTTCCAGTAACGGTATCCGTTATACGTATCATGATCCGTGATTACCATTCCCTGGAATCCCTTTTTCTTCAGAATTTCAATATACTCTTCAATCCCGACTCTGCTGTCTATTGAGCCTTCTTTTACATGACAATGCATATCAATCTTCATACGCACAGCCTCCTTTTCTGAAAGAATCCACTTCCATACCTGTTATTCTTCCCCCGATTCATCCTCGTCATAATAGTCCTCATCATCTATTTCAGGATCTTCGTCATCCAAATAGTAATCTTCATCTATTTCAGGATCTTCGTCATCCAAATAGTAATCTTCGTCTATTTCAGAGTCTTCCTCATCCAAATACTCGTCTTCCTCTGTCTCAGGGTCTTCCCCATCCAAATCCCCTTCTTCCTCTGTCTCAGGGGCTTCCTCATCCAAATAATAATCTTCTTCTATCGTGGAATCTTCTTCATCAAAATAATACTCCTCTTCCTCCACTTCAGATGCGTCTTCCTTTTCCATCTGGTCCTCTTCCACCATCTGGTCATCCTCTTCTACTTCATCGATCCAGTTTCTTGCTCGTTCCACATCATTTTCTGTAGAATTATTTTCACGGATCTTTTCCGCTGTCTTCAGATTGCTCTTTTTCTGCTTACCCGATTCCATGAGCATCTGAATCCACACTCCGAGTACCGCTGCCACTATGCATAATACAATATGGATCCATCTCATATTTACAGGAATCAGATAATAAATACAGCTTCCTGTAACCATACCGCCAAAAATGGAAGTGACAAAAATCGTAACAATGCTTGAAAACCAAATAAAGACTACTGCTACAAGCAGACCGACACCGATACAGACTCCCCACAGAATCACACTGTCCGGTTTCAGAAGATGGACTCCCACCAGTGCTGTCATCAGCCAGCATAACCAAAACCGCCCACTTTTTCTTCCATATACTTAATGCGGTCAGAATTACTCCCACTACCAGTCCCGGAATCCATATGTAATCCACAGCAAGTCCCGCGAAATATGACTGCTGCCGCTCCACCGACAGTTCCAGATACAAAGCCGAATATAACTGCCCACACTCTGACAAATTTCCACCCGGTCAGGCAGATTCCAATTCCTAACACGCCTAATACGATCAGTGAGATCAATTCTACCTGAGTCAGCACATGAGAGCTGTCATTAAACCCTGCCAGCAGTACATTAAAATCAAAATTTCCGATCGAATCCACAATCATTTTCATATTCATATACTCCACCTTCGTTCTTCTGCGATTCTTTTCCCCTTTGTTACCTCTTCTGATCTGAAGACATTCCCTGTTATATATTTTAGCAATTTTCACATTATAATACAAGATAATTGACTTATAATATCTCTCCCTTTAAAATAAAGAGGAATGCTGTTGACAATCGCAGACATTGAATCATATAAAGGAGAAATCATATGGAACAGTTAAAAATTCCTGAAGGCTATACCTCTCCGCTCACGATCCGTGAAACGGAAGTTGCCATCAAGGAAGTAAAAGATCATTTTGAACGTGCACTTGCAAAGAATCTGCATCTGACCCGCGTTTCCGCTCCTCTTTTCGTCCGTCCTGAATCCGGGCTGAACGATAACTTAAATGGAGTAGAACGTCCGGTTTCTTTTTGGAATTAAAGAACAGAATGATGCTGCAGCAGAGATCGTCCATTCTCTTGCGAAATGGAAAAGATATGCACTGAAGCATTATGGATTCCACTCAGGGGAAGGACTCTATACTGATATGAGTGCCATCCGCAGAGACGAGGATACCGACAACATCCACTCTCTCTATGTAGACCAGTGGGACTGGGAGAAAGTTATCTCCAAGGAAGAACGCAACATGGAAACCCTGGAGTATACCGTCCGCAAGGTTTATGTGGCACTGAAGGATACAGAAGATTACATATCCAGAAGATACAATTACATCGAACCTCTTCTTCCGGATGATATTTTCTTCATCACCTCTCAGGAATTAGAAGATCTTTATCCTGATCTTTCCACAAAAGAACGTGAGACAAAGATTGCCAAAGAAAAGGGAGCGGTATTTATTTCCAAGATTGGCGGACTTCTTGCATCCGGTGAGAAGCACGACGGACGTGCACCGGACTATGATGACTGGGAGTTAAATGGAGATATCATCGTTTACTATCCGGTTCTCGACATGGGACTGGAACTTTCCTCTATGGGAATCCGTGTAGATGAAGTTTCCCTTAAAAACCAGTTAAAAGAAGCCAGATGTGAAGAACGTGCTGAACTGCCATTCCAGAAGGCTCTGTTGAACGGTGAACTGCCTTATACTGTAGGTGGTGGAATCGGTCAGTCACGTATCTGTATGTATTATCTGAGAAAAGCTCATATCGGAGAAGTCCAGTCTTCTCTTTGGCCGGATGACGTAGCAGAAAAAGCTGCTGCCGGCGGAATCCAGCTTTTATAAAGCAGGTGTAACTTTTGCCGATTAAAAACGGCAGTATATCTTTTTGTCGTATACCTGGCAAAAAAGCCGGGAACAGATCTACACTCTGTACTTCAGAGTGTCTCTGTTCCCGGCTTTCTCTTTTCGCAGTCATTTTCCAGGATCTTCACAACTGCAACTGCCTGCATGTGCTGTGCCTGATGCCGATCCTCCACAAGAGCCTTTGGATAACCGATCACACCATGACCATCATATGGATCATTAAAGTAATAATTTTCCTCATCCGCTCCGACCAACAGCATACAATGCTCATTGGAAATCCACGTAAAGGTCTCCCCCGTCTCTTTCAGCTTCCAGACTGGTCCGGTCTTCGGTTCACGCATATTGATACATGCCCAGAAAATGACCGGCATTCCTTTGCTGACATATCGCTCTACAAGCTGCTCTGCCGTCTTTCCCGATTCATCAACTGCACGATAATGAATATTTTTCTCCGTTTCTGTCTGCTGCTGCAACTTTTCAGCCACTGCTTTTTCTTCAAAAATCCGATTTAAAGACTCCACGATGACCGGAGCATAGCATCCATAGGATTCCGCATCATAGGGACTTCCACAAAACAATGTCGCGGATCCGGTCCATATAGATCACCCCTGCGTTCTTCAAATGAATCCTGCTTCAGATAATCCCGGATAAACTCATCCACACTCACCCTGTAGCCAAGATACTGCAAAAGCATCACGGTCGATACGCTTTCACATCCTGTGGGATAATAATGACTCTGATCAAGGTATGGTACTTCAATTTTTATCATCTTATGCTGCCTGCCTTTTAGAAAGAACGATCTTCATTCCCATCAGGATTGCCAAAAGGATCAGTAGACTGATTCCCAGTGTCAGCCACCATATTTTCGTAAGTGCCGCAATAATATATCCAACCATACATACACCTGCCACAATCGCCGCATACTGCATCTGCGTGGATTACATGATTCAGATGATTACTCTTGAGCCCCTGCGGAAGACATAACCGTTGTATCTGAGATCGGTGAAACATGATCCCCGCACACTGCACCCGCAAGAACTGCTGATACAGAAATGATCATCATCTCCAGACTGGTATTTCCTGCAAACATTCCTGTTGCGATCGGAACAAGGATCGCAAATGTCCCCCAGGAGGTACCTGTTGAAAAAGACAGGAAAATCGCAACTGCAAATAATACTACCGGGATGAAAATACTTGCTGAAGCATTCTCTCCCACGATACCGCCTACAAATTCAGCCAGTCCCATTGCATCTCCGATTCCTTTCAGTGACCACGCAAAGATCAGGATCGTAATCGCCGGGATCATCAGCTTAAAGCCTTCTACCAGACTTTCCATAAACCCTTTAAAATCTACAACCTTTCTCGGAAGATACAGAAGCATCATAAAGAAGATCGTCACCATCGTTGCGAAAATCAGACTGGTTTCTGCATCACAGCCGGAAAATGCAGTGATAATGTCTTTCGCTCCGCCAAGATAACCGGTATAGATCATTGCTCCGATCGCAGAAACAATTAGCACCGCAACCGGAAGTACTAAATCCATCACTTTACCGCCCGGGTTCACTTCATCCTCAGACACCTGCTCAAATTCATCACCACCGCTGGTAAATAAGTCACCCTTCGCCGCATTTTCTTCATGCTTTTTCATCAGTCCGAAATCAAAGCCCGTAAAACAGATAAAAAATACCATCACCAGTGTAAGGATCGCATACAGGTTATACGGGATAGTACGCAAAAACAACTGAAAACCGCTGATCCCTGCATCTGCAGGCACATACGAGTTCACTGCAGCAGCCCAGCTTGAGATCGGTGCAATAATGCACACCGGAGCTGCCGTTGCATCAATGATATAGGCAAGTTTTGCTCTCGAAACTTTCTGCTGATCTGTGACCGGACGCATTACCGATCCGACTGTCAGGCAGTTAAAATAGTCATCTACAAAAATCAGGACACCCAGTCCCATCGTCGCAAGTAAGGCACTCCGCTTGGTTCTGATCTTTGTTCCCGCCCATTTTCCATAAGCAGCAGAACCTCCCGATTTTGCCATCAGTACAATGATCATTCCCAACAGTACATCAAAAATAAGAATATTCAGATTCATACTGTTCTTCATGATCTCAAAAAAATTAACAAATGAATCCCACGGGTGGAATCCACTGTAAAGGAGTGCTCCTACGGCTACTCCGATAAATAAGGAGCTGTATACCTCCTTTGTGATAAACGCAAGTATAATTGCGAGAAGCGGTGGAATCAAAGCCCACCATGTTCCAATAAACATAGACCCGTCCATTTATTTTACTCCATTCCTTTCATTTGCATCTCTTTCATTCTATAGGAAGCTTTACAGAATGACAAGCCTTTTCTATAACAAGCCTTGCAGAAGCACAACGATTTTCTCTTTTTCACATTTCAGATGCCCTGCTCCAGAACTCATTGAAATTCAACAGATCCGGCAGATAAATATCCGCATGATTCCAGATTTGTCCCAGATTTTTATCGTTCGCCTTATCATAGACTGCGACCGTCTTAAATCCCGCACTCTTTGCCGTTCTGATTGCATGCCATGCATCCTCAAAGACCCAGGTCTGCCCCGGATCTGTATCCAGTTGAAGTGCCGCTGCGAAATACAGATCCGGCTGATTCTTTCCACTTCCGATCTCTGAAGCCGTAAAAATTCCTTCAAAATAGAAAAAACTTTCAGTCTTTTCAATGCTGCCTCTGCATTCTTCCGGTCACCGGAAGTGGCGATCACCATCGGGATCTTCCGTTCTTTCAATTCTTTCAGATATTCACGTACTCCCTCTTTCAGAGGCACTTTTTCCACATAAAACTGCTCTACTTCCTTTACAATCCCCTTTGTAACCTCTTCCACGGTCTGCTTCAGTCCGTAATGAGAAATCAGATACTCCGCTGCTTCTTTCAGACTCATTTCATATAGAATCTCACTTAAATCTTTTCTGCCTGGATCCCGAATTTCTGTAAATAGAGTTCACCGAGATTCTCCCATACAGGCATGGAGTTCAGAAGAACTCCATCTACATCAAATATAACACCTTTTACCATAACTCTTTCTGCCCCTTTATATCATATACATCATCGCGGAAATAATTTTTGATATCTTCCGGCATAAATACTTTCCGTTCAGAATCATACCATAATTTGTTTTTTTATAAAGAGATATCATTTCCAATTCTCATCCGGATGTGCTATAGTAATTGCTGGCTACAGTATCTGTAGACAGGAATCTATCGTTATCGCTGACTGAAGATTTTTATTACATAAAACACAGGAGGAATATTTTATGAACTTTTTTAAGAAAAATGGTGCAGGCCTGCTCTTATGCCTGCTGATTGCCATTCCATCATGGCTGCTCGGAAAGGCTGTCCCCGTTGTCGGCGGTCCGGTCTTTTCTATTCTGATCGGTATGATCGTTACCCTGATCCTGACCGATAAAACCGTCTTTTCACCGGGATTAATTTTACATCCAAAAAGATCCTGCAGACAGCCGTTGTATTCCTTGGATTCGGAATGAATCTCACAGAAATTCTGGCAAAAGGGAAGCAGTCTCTCCCGATCATTCTTTCCACCATCACTACATCACTGGTAATTGCTTTTATTATGTATAAAATATTGCATATCAATTCCAACAGTGCAGTTCTGGTCGGTGTCGGTTCATCTATCTGCGGAGGAAGTGCCATTGCAGCTACTGCACCGGTCATCGGAGCTGATGATGAAGAGATTGCCCAGTCTATCTCCGTTATTTTCCTGTTCAACGTCATTGCCGCCCTCGTCTTTCCTTCACTCGGAGCTGCCCTTGGTCTGACAAATGAAGGATTCGGATTGTTTGCAGGAACCGCCATCAATGATACCTCTTCTGTCACTGCCGCTGCTACCGCCTGGGACGGAATCCATGCAAGCAATACACTGGAAGCTGCTGCAATCGTAAAAATGACAAGAACACTTGCGATCATCCCGATCACATTAGTCCTCGCCATTTACAAAAGCCGGAAATCCAAAAATACCGAAGGATCTTCTTTCAGTCTGAAACGTGCCTTTCCGATGTTCGTACTGTTTTTCGTTCTTGCATCGGTTGTCACAACCATCTTTCATCTTCCTGCCGGTGTAACCGCCCCGTTGAAAGAACTGAGCAAATTTCTAATCATCATGGCAATGTCCGCAATCGGTCTGAATACGAATATTGTCAAGCTCGTCAGGACCGGAATGAAACCTATTCTCACCGGATTCTGCTGCTGGATCGGCATTGCTTTTGTCAGTCTTATGATGCAGCACATTCTCGGTATCTGGTAGAATTTCACTGTCAGACAGGATTTAAAAAGTGCCACTTTCTTTTCTGGAGGATCATCCTCTGCGGATCGGAAAGCGACACTTTTCTTTTTCTTATCTGTTCTGCTTCAATTATTTTTCTTCCAGGATCTTATCAATACTTACCAGCTTCACACTCAGTACAAAAATATCTGCTGCCATCTCAAGTTCCTCCGGAGTCGGATAAGACGGAGCGATACGGATATTGCTGTCATGAGGATCTTTTCCGTAAGGGAACGTAGCTCCTGCACCGGTCAGCACTACACCCGCTTCTTTTGCCTTTGCCACGATCGCCTTTGCACATCCATCCAGTGCGTCAAAGGAGATAAAATAACCTCCCCTTGGTGCGATCCATGAACCGATCTCCAGTCCGCCAAGTTCTTTGTCCAGTACTTCCAGTACCGTTTCAAACTTCGGTCTTAAAATATCAGCATGCTTCTTCATATGCTCTACGATTCCGTGGATATCTTTAAAGAATCTTACATGACGAAGCTGGTTTACCTTGTCATGTCCGATCGTCTGTACCTTCATCATATTACGGATATCTTTCAGGTTCGCATCTGATGCAGCCATTGCTGCAATTCCTGATCCAGGAAAACTGATCTTGGATGTAGATGAGAACTTATAGACCATATCCGGATTTCCTGCTTTTTTACACTCCATCAAAATCTCCAGCAGATAATCCTGCTTGTCCTCGTACAGATGGTGAACACAGTAGGCATTGTCCCAGAAAATACGGAAATCTTCTGCTGCCGGTTTCAGATTTGCAAAACGGAAGACTGTCTCATCTGAGTACGTAATTCCCTGTGGATTAGAATATTTCGGAACACACCAGATTCCTTTTACTGCAGGATCATTATTTACCAGTTCTTCTACTAGATCCATATCTGGTCCTTCCGATGTCATCGGAATATTGATCATCTCAATTCCGAAATGCTCTGTAATTGCGAAGTGTCTGTCATATCCCGGAACAGGACAGAGGAATTTTACCTTATCAAGCTTACACCATGGTGTACTTCCCATAACTCCATGAGTCATTGCTCTTGCAACTGTATCATACATAACATTCAGACTTGAATTACCAAAAATGATCACATTATCCTTTGGTACTTCCATCATATCTGCAAGAAGCTGCTTTGCTTCATCAATTCCGTCAAGACCACCATAATTCCGACAGTCAACGCCATTGGCACAGGTCAGCTCTTCACTGCTGTTCAGTACATCCATCATCCCCATTGACAGATTCAGTTGGTCTGCAGCCGGCTTACCTCTGGACATATCCAATGAAAGACCCTTCGCCTTAATCTCTTCAAAGCGGGCTTCCAGTCCCTTCTTTAACTCTAATAACTCTTCTTTGCTCAAATCTTTGTATGCAGTCATTGCAGGATTCCTCCATTCTTTCTTGAATACTCTTGTGACATCGCCACACTAATTGCTATTGTATACAACTTTTGACATTTCGTCAATGGTTTCTTGCATTTTTGTCAGTTTAAATCGAATTTTTACGGTTCTATTTTTATCTTTTTGCATTTTCTCACCTTTTTTCATGCATTTTCTTCTTTTTATTTTTTCACTTTTCTTTTCCGTACCCAGTCCTGGTTTTTTCCCTGATTTTTTATTGAGATTCTTTTCCTTTTTCTGCTTTATGATATGATGTTGAAGACAACAGAGGAATTTATTTTATTTCTGACCCGGACGGATACTGGCTGGAAATTGTGCCTGCATAGAAAATAATCAAAAAAAGCCATCGCTTACTGCGATGACTTTTTTCTTTCCTGCTAATATCTCACATAATATACCACACGGACTTTACTGACCTTCACCGGCACACCCGTCTGCTGTGCCTCGATCATCTGACCATTTCCTATGTAGATTGCCACATGACCCGGTGTCCAGCAGATATCTCCCGGCTGCGGATCACTGACGATTGTTCCGCCTGCAAGAATCGAACCACTTGTTCTCGGGATCGACTTTCCTGCCTGTCTGTAACAATACTGAACCAGTCCTGAACAATCCAGTCCGACATATGGAGTTGTTCCACCCCATACATACGGAACACCAATCTGTGAATACGCTGCATCTACAATCGCATTTCCGGTACTTGGATTGTATGTAGCACCACTGTTGGTTGTCCCTCCGGTATTGGTCGTACCACCATTATTTGTAGTACCACCGTTGTTCGTTGTCCCTCCGGTATTCCGGTTATTATTATTCTTCTTAGCCGCCTCGGCTGCCGCAGCAGCTTCTGCCGCTTTTCTTGCTTCTTCCTGACGCTTTGCCTCTTCCTCGGCTGCTTTCTTCACAGCCTCGTCAATCTGCACATCAAGATCCTTGATCTCAGAACTCTTCTCGGTGATCGTCGTATTCAGTTCCGTCTTCTGCTCTTCATACTCCGTCTGCGTCTTCTCAAGATCATCCATCTTCGTCTCAAGCGTATCCTTCAGCTCTGCAACTTTCTCTACTGTTGCTACATACTCATTCAATTTCTTTCTGTCATAACTATGTAAATCCTGAGAATACTCTGCCTGCTTCAATGCACTTGTCGTATTACCGGAAGAAAGTACCTTTTCCACCGTTGCACTTCCGGTTCCCGCCTCGTACATATACTTGATACGACGCTTCATCGCCTGATACTGCTGCTCCTGCTCTTCCTGGGCAGCCTTCAGATCTTCCTCTGTCTGCGAAATCTCTTCACCAGTCGTGATCAGATCATTCTCCAGCTCTGAAATCTTTGTCATCAGAGAATTAAGCTGCGTCTGCAGGCTGTTCACCTGCTCCTCAGTATCCTTTTTCTGCTTCTTCAGATCACTTACCTCATCTGCAAGAATCGGAGTGACTGAAAGTGAAAAGGTCAACGCTGCTGCAACAACTACACTGCAAATCTTCTTTAATTTCATCTTTTCACCAATCCTTATTATATTATCTATGTCCCCACATATATCGTTCATGATACAACATCAGACAGCTTTTTTCAACAGATT
>ENA-OQKR01000467-OQKR01000467.1-human-gut-metagenome-genome-assembly--contig:-NODE-467-length-16619-cov-3.166444_pt1 | contig 16619 bp, 29 predicted proteins | sample MGYA00242803_ERZ504806 | MGnify/ENA primary metagenome ERZ504806 (study PRJEB26092, sample SAMD00036399) | human gut metagenome | host: Homo sapiens | study: EMG produced TPA metagenomics assembly of...
ACGGCAGGTGTCTCAGCCAACATCGGGATGGTGATGATTTGGCTCTTCGTGAGACGGGTGACGGAAATCTGGTTCATCTTCTCCAACTGCTCGATGAAGGTGCGGACAGTGGCGCGGTGCCAATGCCCCCTTGCAACACGGATGTAATCACCATCCCTAAACACAATAAACTCCCTGCATCAATCTTTTCATCCATTTCTTTTTTGGATAATTTTGTACAGCTTTCTGCAATCTTCCAGAACTGTGTACGTGCAGCTCATTGTAAGCGGTGTTCCTGCAAGGATTCCTGCAATCCTTGAGCAAAAACTTGTCAGCATCATATTCTTCTCCACTAATCGTCACACTTTCAGTCGTGTAGTTGATAATTCCTTCATCGTTCGCTGTTGTATTTGCAAGAACTGCCTTTACTTTCTTTCCTGATTCTCTTTTTTCTTTGATCCATTTCGTTACTTTTGCTTTCTGATCTTCCTGTAATGCTGATCCGAATGTAAGATAATCGAATTTTACATTGTCTAGTTCATCCAGGATCGTATCAAGATCTGCATATTCAGACTGTCCAAAAAAGCAGATTACTTTCTGCGGCTTTTCTCTTCCACCTTCCATTGCAAACTGGATTTGTATTTTTGCATCTTTTGCAATCGAAGCATCCAGATCATCTCCCGGTCTATATTCTTTCGGATTCATTCCAGAATTATTTGCAAGGACTAAGGCAACAATTCCGTTGTCATTTCTCTGTTCAAATGTCTTTGCGAGTTCTCTGAATATAATGTTAATGCTTGGCATTCCCATCGTTTAAGTCCTCCTTCATTTCTAATTCTTTCATTAGCGGTGCATCCGATGGTTTGTATAAGTTGTCTAGGAATTCTGAATCAAACGTGATCCGTGGAACATTTCCACGTTCTCCGGTGTATTCCATTTCAAAGTTCATTATCGGAACCTTTTTCTTTTCCGTCTGCATCGCAAATAAAAGATTTGCTTTATTTTTTCAATATCTTTCAATACTTTGATTTCTTGTCCATGCTCGCCTCTTTCATGCATGAGAACAATTTCTACAGCGTAACGCTGTTGATACCTGTTTTTCGTGTACAGCTCTCCATTTTCTGTGATACGTACAAAGAAACACGGATATTCCATCTGTTCTACGACTCCAAATTCATAGCACGGATAACCAAAGTTCTCATTTAATGCGGCTACGACCGCTTTTTTCATATCATCAATCGTGATCATAGTCCTGCATCATCCTTTACTCTTTGTAAGACTCTTCTTAGTCGTTCTTCGTGCTTTCCGCCCCAGTTTTTCAGAACTGCTGATACAATTCTTTTTCCTGGGACAAAGCCAACACATTTACCACCATTTTTGAGTTTTTTCCCATTCTTTTTAAATGGCGTTATGATCTCATGACCATTTTCAACCAGATGCCAGTGCGGATTTTTTCTTCCCTCTGCCATAAATTCTTCCAGGATTACACCATTGATATGCTTTACTGGTCCTAGTCGGAATCCTTTTGTAAGATTTCCTGTGTGTTTATCTGTAGCGGATAAAGCTTCTTTTCTTACAGCCTTGCTGAATTCTCTTCCTTCTTTTTTTAGTTCTTTTTCTGCATAATCCGGATACCTCTTTGCTACTTTCTCCAGACTCTCTCGTAATTCATCGAACGTAGCAGTGTCGAATTCAAAATCAATTTCATCTGACATCGTTTTTTTGCTCCATTGTGTCCGAATCGGACACCGATTCTTTTTCTTCTGGTACATCTTCTACTAATCCAAGTTTTTTCAGATCATTTACGACTCTTCGATCGTCACATTCTTTGATCTCATCTTTTTTCATGTTAAATGTACCTACAAATGTTGTTTTCGCTCTTATTTTCATCTTCTACAGCCTCCGCATGCAGTATCAGAAATCTATCCGCTTCGTTTTCATTTTCTACCGAATCAATTCCATACATTTGATCCTTGTATCGAATTTTCATGTTTTTATCAATCCCTTTTCGATATCTGATCGTAAATTGCATTTCTTCCGTTGCTTCGTTTTTCAGAAGCTTGATTGATTCGGAAGATCGGATCAGGCGAACTTTTGCCCATACTCTGGCAATTAACTTTTCTTTTCTGATTTTTTGTCCAAGTTCATCCTTATCCCATCCAAAACCATAGATCTCTATTTTTTTATTCATGTCTCCGATGTTAATCATCTTCATCCTCCGAATAATTTTCCAATTGTAACTGCAATAAGATCGTTCTTGCAATACACGAAATTTTCTCGTTATTCTTTGTTTCCAGGATAGATCGGTTATCATACAATTGCTGCATGATCAAAAACAGTGCAAGTTTCATCCTTGCACTGTTTTCATCAAACTTTCCAACTGCTGCCGCCACTGTTTCACATGCTGCATCAAACGCAAGATTGAATACGACATCGTCTTCTTCAGCCTTCAGATATTCGCTTGCTTCTTCAAGAAGCTGTGAACGTACATCAGCATCCATTTATCATCCTTTCTGAGCTGTGATAAACTCTTCAATGATCTCATCTTTCTTTGTCTTTGTAATTGTGTAGCTCTTAGTTGTTGCAAGCTGTTTAATTTCGTCTACAGTCATTGCTTCCAGTTCTGATCTTCTGTATTTTTTTGTTGGTTCTGAGATCTGATCTGCCGGAATTTCTGCTTTATATACCGCCATATCATCGACGATCTGGCAGTCTAAACGTTCACGTACTTTAATTCCAGTCTGGTCTTTGCTCCATAAGTCTCCTGCTTCTGTAGAAATTCCGATTGTAAGCTTTTCTCTGTCAAACAGTGTGATCGCTTCCTCGAAGTTTCCGCAATAAATTGGCACCTTTCCAGTAGCTTCATTTTTAATCGTCTTATTAGACATAACTACAACTGGATATGTACCGAATAATAATCTTTTAGACGGATTTGTTACATCTTTCTGTAAGATGTAATTTCCTTCTTTGTCTTTTAATTTGTCCAACCAGTTAAAACCACTTTGGTTCGTTAACGCTTTAGATCCTGCGACTAATGCCGGATCTAATTCGACGTTAAAGATGTTTTTCAGATCATCGACAGATGTTGCTTCAATCTCAAATCCATCTGTCATTTCATCTAATTTTTTAATAATCAGTGCATTTCTTGTTGCTTTTACTTTTCTGGCGATCCAGTTTTCCAAGTAAGAAATAATATTCTCGTCGGAATCTTCCAGCAATTCATATGTAGCTTTTAAGATTCCACCGAATTTTTTTATCACATACTCAACTTTCTTTAAAACTGGAGTTGCAACATCAGGAAACTGGCTTTCTTCGTCTACTGTATCGAATGGAACTGAATCTGCATTCACTTCGTACACTCTGCTGCCTTTTACCTTTGTTGTGCGTTCTGTCCTTACGATCGTTTCTAAGGCATCTTCGGAACGTCTTAGTGTTCTAATCGTTGTAGAGATATCCGTTGGTACTGTTAAGCCTCCATCTTCGTCAGATCCCTCTTTCATAGCATCCAGCACTTCCATATCTTCCTTTGCAACTGGTTTCTTTTTAAACCCAGCTCTTAATGCATTTACAAGTGCAGATACTACGTTTTTCTTTCCTTTGATTTCGTTTACTTTTCCTGCTGCTGCCTGGTTCTTTACACTATCTCCTTCTTCTTTTTCCATTTCATCAAGAAGATCATACTTCTCCTGAAGCTCCTGCATTTCTTTTCTTGCATTCTTTGCATCTTCTAACTTATCCTGGGAGATCAGATTCTTGATCTCTTCTTTCTTCTGTGTAATTTTTGCTGCAATTTCTCTCTTATCCATTCTGTTTCCTTTCTCCATACTGGTTTAAGCTTTCTAATAGTTCTTTTTTCTCTTTTTCCCTTGCCTGGTACTCGCTAAAAGATTCGTTGAAAATTTCTTTTATATCCTGTCTGCTTAAAGGCCTCTGCTCATCCTTTTTCTTGGCATTTTTACCCTGCGCAGTCAGGCTTGTTGGGACATTTTTGTAACAAAAAAACATGGAGCTTCCGGCACATGCGACTGCATCGTTTGCTTCTTCGACTTTTATGTCAAATAACTCTGCTGCCTCTTCTCCGGTTAACCATGTTTCATCATTTACTTTTTGTTCAATTTCTTCTTTGTCTACCTTGGCTTTTGTCATGTATGTCTGCATTATCGCTTCCTGGCAAGTATCCAGAGATTCTGCATCCTTTCGCAGATCATCCGCATTTTTTGTTGTAAAAAAATAGCTTGCCGATGGCTTATGGATCATAACTGTTGCATTTTTAGGCATTACGATCTCATCTCCTGCCATCATAATGACGGATGCGATGCTTGCTGCTAATCCATCAACATACACTGTCTTGTGTGCATTGTTGCGGCGTAGCATGTTGTAGATTGCAATACCGCCAAACACGGAACCACCGCCAGAATTGATATGGATGTTAATGTTTTCAGTTCCGTCCAACTGATCAAGGAATTTTTTTACATCTCCCGGTGCCATATCGTCTTCATACCATTCGCTCTGCCATGTTTCGCTTACAATATCCCCATAAAAAAACAGATCCGCTGAGGAATCTGTCTGGTTCTTAATCGTCATAGATCCACAAACTTTTGTGTTTCCGTCACGATCTTTGTTATAAAATTTTAGTTCTTTCAAGCACTCGTTTCTCCTTTCTTATATTGTTCTCCTGCCATTTTGACTGGAATAAAGTTTCCATTCATAAGAAGCACGTCTCCATCCGGATCTCTTGGAAGATCTAACAGTTCTCGTGCTTCATTTACCTTACGCATTCCGTTTTGAACTCCCTTAACAAGTATTTCCATCTGTGTCTTGGAATCTGTCCTCAGGATCGCTTTTTCGTTGAATTTACAGCTTTTATCTGTTCCTATGTACAATTTGTACGTTAATTCCTCTTCGTACTGTTTCAGAGGGAATAACATAGTATCAACTAAGAATGACAGCTGCTGCATTTCGCTGTTTGCATAGGACGACTTTTCATAATCATTGATCTGATTCGGCTTGACTCCGAACGCTCCTGCAATTTGCAACGCTGTATATTTCTTCAGTTCAAAGAACTGTGCATCTGTCAGCTTGTAATTTAATGGCTGTAGCTGCATACCTGCTGGTACTGGCACAATCTTTCCGGCATTCTTCGGGCCTGAAAGATACTTATCATACTTCTTTTGCAATAATTTGATCCTTGATTCATCAATTTCTCCAGAATACTGTAGTGCCATCGATGCAGTCATTCCGCCTTTGTACAGATTCGACATGTACTGTTGGCTCTGTGATGCCCCTTCTACCACATCTCCAAGCATATCTCGTACCGGGATTCCTGTTAATCCATCTAACGTCATTGACGTTTTAAAGTGCAGCACATCCATTTCTGGAAATACATACATTTCTCCATCCAGCGGATCTGTATATTGATAATAGATCTTGCCTTCTCCAGCAAATATTCCCTTGTTATCATAGATCGGTGTCACGCAATTTGACTGCATAATCCAAAGGCCTACGTTTTCGCTTCCATTCCTGGAAATTCTTCGTTGAATCCATACATATCCATTCCCATAATGATTTCTATTGTTCTCAACTGTTGCAAAGAATATAGATGGTGTCATATGTGGATTCGGTCTTTCATTTAGTAGTTTGGATGTATCGTCCGGATCTGCTCTAACCTTTCCTTTGCTCCCTTGCCATTCATAAACCTTAATTGGCAGTTTCCCCATTGTTTCCGATAAGATTTTCATGCAAGTGTAGTAAGTTACCTCTCGCAATTCACTCTTATTTCTGTATCCAATTCCAAGCCATTCTGCAAAGTCCTCTTCTGACATTCCCTTTGTTGGAGATCCCCTAAACCAATTTGTTATTTTATTTATAATGTTTGCTGCTATTCCCATTTTTCTTCCTACCATTCATTTGCTAAAAATTCATCTAACGCTTCTTGTCTGATATTGTTAAATTCGTGATACCTTGCTAATTTATAGCCACACAGCGTCGCATCTACTGGATCAATCTTCTTGGATGTTGCATCCTTATCGATCTTGATCAGTCCATTATTTTTTTTAATCACCGCATTACTCATTGAGTAATTCAAAACCGGATTATACAAATAGCATACAGTTCCCATGTACACTTCTTCCCTGAATCCCTCTGTTGCTTCATTCAAGGATTTGTGGCTCTGATAAACTTCTTCAACAATATAGCCTTCATTCGATAAATCAATCATGATCTTACTTGCATTTGCCGGATCAAAGCATAATGTCTGGATATCCAGTTCATTTTCTTTGCAAAAATTAAGAACGTAATCCATTACTACGTTTTGGTCCACGATTTCGCTATTTGTTATTGTTATGAATCCTTGTCTCTCCCATGCATCATATGGAACTTTATCCCTGAATACTCTTTCCATTAGTTTTTCTTGGTTTGGAATAAACGAATGAGATAATACAATGTATTCTGTGATTTCTCTTCCTGTCTGGTCCAGTTTCCCATTTCTATACGGAATCACAAACGCTACTGACGTTAAATCAATTTTGGAAGACATATCGAAGCCAACATAAACTGGCTTCCCTTTGATGTCGATCGGAAGTTTTTTCACTTCACATTTCTTCCATTTTTCCATATTCATGTAGCCATTTTCCTTCTGCTGTACCCACATGTTCAGCATTTTTGTTAAAAAGGCTATCATTTTTTCTGGAATTACCTTTGCGATCTCGTAATCTCCACGGATTTTTTCTCGCCCGGCCGGATATGACATTCTGATTGGATTCGCTTTCTTCCAGTTTTCTTCATCTCCAATATCATCTCCCTGGTCAATTTCCATGATGTCAATCAGATATGTATCATTTTCAACATCAATATTAGAATCTAACACCTTGCTGCAGTAATCGTATTCCTGTGTATAGCAAGGATACGTCAGATCCATTCCAGCTGTTGTGATGATCATCAACAAAGATTCTTTTGTATTCGATCCAAGTCCAAGGTCAAGAAACTCTGTTGTTTTGTGCTGGTGGTACTCGTCTACAATCAGCCCGGCTGGGTTCGTTCCGTCTCCAGTTTTTCCATCTTCTTTTGACAATGCTTTTATATAGCTTCCTGTTTTTACATGTGTGATCGCATTATTTGTAAGTTTAAACTTCTTTCTCAATGGCGATCCGTTCAGCATCAGTTTTGCTTCTTCAAATACGATCTTAGACTGATCTCGTTTCACACCTGCTGTATAGTATTCATAAACTTCTTTATTTTTTGTTGCCTGCACAGAAATCTCATACAATGCAACGCCTGCTTCTTCCTGGCTCTTTGCGTTTTTTCGTGCAACCTCTATAAAACTTTTCTTAAACCGCTTATACCCATCCTCTTTTCTTCTCCAACCATACAATTGGCACAAATGAAACTGCTGCCATTCTGTCAGCTTGATCGGCTTTCCTGCTAGGACTCCTTTTGAATGTCGCAGTAAGCTAAACCATTTGATAATTTTTTGTGCTTCCTGGTCGTCCCAGTAAAAAGAGGCTTCCCCACTTTCTTCCCTTTTCACATCTCTCAAGAATCTGCTGCATGCCTGTTTATGCTTCTTGCAAGAGATTATATTTCCGCTAATGCAGTCGGTTGCATACCTGATCAGCCTGTTTTTTACTGTCATATGTCACCGAATTCATCATTGATCTCGTTATCAATGCCTTCTCTCGCAATCGTTGCCGCTTTCAGTCTCGAATCTATCGTGAGTCCACACATCGATGCGAACTTCCTCATCTCCTCTGAATACATTTTTTGCAGATCACACAGTGGATTTTTAACCAAAATTTCGCCATTTTGAGTCGGTTTTTTAATCACTTTATTCTCTTTTTTGAGCTGTTTTGTAACTGAAATATAGTAAGAAAACGCATTACAATAGCACCCCAGGTTGTTCACATCCAGGTTACCGATCACATCAATTTCCATTTTTTCGAACTCTTTTACAAGTCTTTTAAATTCATTTTTAGCCCTGGCATCAATGAGCCAAGTTGGCGGTTTTGCTAGGGTTTCCTTGCCTGTGAGCACAAGTCGTTCTTCCAGTTTTTTGTCTTCCTGTTGTGCAACTGTCAGATTCCCTTTTTGTGTTGCAAGTGGTTTTCGTTTGCGTGGCATTTTCTCACTCCTTTCATTTTTCAAATTTTATATTTAGAATTTTGTGAAAAGAAATCTAGGGCGTGCGGTCTATAGGAATGATCAAAACAATTTGACCACCCCTCCCACCTTTGAATTTTCCTTTTTCTTCCATTTCTCTTTGTATCCAAGAAGTAAACGGATGATCTCTTCTTCTCTTCCTTCTCTCATCGCTTTATGCACTATGCCGTGGCTCTTGTCGCTTAGCGCTATAAGATTCTCTCTATCTAGTCTCTTCGTATAGTCTGTTGATATCGGAACAATGTGATGAACCATCGTCGCTTGTATAAACTTACCATCGTGATAGTATGCATAGAGATCTATGTACATGTAATGTGTTAGCACATCTTCTTTTGTCAGTCTCCAAGCTTTTGTTTTATAGAATGCGGCGCGTGTCTTGTTCCTTCTGTGCTGATCGTAGTCCTTATCTCGTTCCTTCTTCTGCTGCCGTCTGATCTGCTTAATGCATTCACATGTTGTACCGGATGGAATTCTTTTCCCACATTTGCTGCATCGTTTATAAATTGGCATTGTATCACTTCCTTCTACTGGACCTCCAGGGACTCGAACCCTGGACCGATCGGTTATGAGCCGACTGCTCTGACTTACTGAGCTAGAGGTTCATAATAAAAAAAGGAAACAAGATCTGCTGCCGTATAGCTTACATTCTCGTTCCCTTTTTAATTCATGCTACTATAATAGCACTTTAAATTGTATGTGAGTCCCTCTCTTTCCTTTATTTTCTTTAATTTACATTTTTAATCATCTAACTTTTTGGATAGGATGTAATAGAACTTTCTCCTCTTTTCGTAGAAATAATTCTTTCCGGCTGGTATGTTCATTACTGTTTTCAGGTATTTATACGTTATTCCTTCTTCTGTTACTGCTTTGAGTATGTACTTGTACAGCTGCTGATCTGCTTGCTTCACTGACTCTTCTATCATCTTGCAGTTCTTCTTCGCCCATGCTCTTTTGATTGCCAATTCCTCTGTTGCACTCTTTGTTACTCCAGATCCTGTCGTATCTCCAAACTTAGGACTACCAACAGTATTTGTCTTGTATCTAAGTATGTCCTTAAATTCTTTGTATCTCATTGCGAAATGATACGCCTGATAAAACGCGTGATTGCTTATGTCCCATTTCTTTTCTGATACCGGTCTTATGTTCTGCATCCTATCTCCTCCAGTCGACGATCTGCTACCTTTTCCGTCCAAATTTTTTGTTCATCGCTTTTCGCCTGTAATATTTTAGTTTCGTTTCCGAATAGAATTTATTCTTATCTTCTTTCTTCTTTTCTCTTATCGCCTGCATACTTAGTTTCCATGCAACAAACTCTGTGCACTTTCTTCTGCATTCGACTCGCTTTTCTCTTTCTCCTCCGTGATCGCATTTAAGGCACGGACAATCTTGCTGTCCCATTTTGTATCACTCCTTTTGTTCAATTCTTCCGACTTCTTTTCTTTCTCTTGCATTTCTATTTTTTGCTCTATTATCGTCATTTTTTCCCATACATTATCTATTTCTTGTTTTGTTAATGCTGCTCCAACTGAAACTGCCATTAATACCGTTAATATTAAAAATCTTAGGCTTTGATAGGCATTCTTTTTATAAGCATAATAAAAATGCATTCCTGTATCTATTACCATTACTGTAATAAGTGTTTTAATTAATAAATCGTTCATTTTGTCTCCTAATATTCGATCTTAATTTTGCTCAATTTCCTTATCTTGTCATAAACTTCATTTGCCAGTTTATTAACGTTATTCATATCTCTCATGAGTCTATCCAATTCTTCACGTTCCACGGATACTCTAATTTTTACTTCTTTTTTGCTTTTATCTAAATCTGCCATGTTCTTTCTCCTTTTCTGCTTCTACTTCTTTTGTTTCAAATGCTTCGATTGCCAGCATTCCATCGTCTATTCCGTTTCTCACATATTCTACATTTACATCCAACCCTTTTTCTGCAAGGTATTTAGGTATTCCCAAATCTCGTCCTTGTGTAAACATATGAATTTTTCCTAGCCTGTTTCTAATCGTTGCCATTATTTTGCCTCCTCGTTCATCATTCCGCCATGTATTTTTATAATTACATCAACCAGATTTGCTGGTACGTATGCATATATTGTTTCCAATAAATTTCCCGGATCTTCTGCATATGGTTTTAGAGCTTCTTCTTCTGCATTTAGCGCTCCGCATTCTACACATATATATCTTTTTCCGTTTTTCCATTCTTCTTCGCTAATAATATGCTTCGGGATGCTGTTTATTCCGTGTCCAACTTGTACACTCATTCTGAATCCATCTCTGCACATGATCCATGGTAGCGGACGTATGTCGTCATTTTTCTCGTAGAATGCCTTTATATATTCGTTTATCTTCATTTTTTCTTAACTTACAACAAGCAACTTGTTGAATGTATCGCTCCTTTTATTCAATAATAATAGGTTTTATATCTACAACATCGTAAAAATTAGGTTTTGCTCCAATCTCTTTAATATAGTCTTCTACTAGATCTGTTAATTTTTCCTCGTATTTATCATATATTTCTTGTCTTTCTTCTATATCTCCTACGGACAAATCCCAATCTTCTGCATTATCTCCGTAATCAGAATACATTGCATCTTGTACATCTTCTAACACTCTGTCAAACCACACTCCGCAACTAATATCTGGTTCTATACATTTCCCGATATAAATTATTTGTCCAGGCTTAAATCCTTCTGATTTAGCATCCTCAATACATTCTTTGATTGAACCAAATGTTCCTTTATAATATTCTGAGAAAATTCTATCTCTTTCCCATGCATATAATACTTCTTTATCTGAATCTGTCATGTTCTCTTTCCTCCATAGTTGATGTATTAATTGATATATTAGTTGTTTTTAACTTTCTTTAACAATTACTGATCTTAATGACTCTCTGACCCCTATCATACTGATTAAGTATCTTATCCAGCACTTCCACCGCTTCTGCTATTGTTGCGCATTTTTTAATAGTATATAAGTGATCTAATGTTTCGAACATTACTCCATATTCGTCAAATGTTTTTCTAATAAACAACCTCGTAGCCTGTTGTGTATTTACAACAAGTGTCTCATTAATCTTTATTAACACTTAAATCCTCGCTTTCTTCTTTTAACAAAAATGAAACTCCAACTGCTCCGGCTCTGGTTCCCATTTATCTTCCCATCTCACTCCGATGTAATCTAAGACACGTCCCCATCCGAATCTTTCTCCTGTTTCTGGATCTACACAACACCGATACATCCAGAACTCCCATTCCTTTTCGTTACGTTCTCTTAGCATGTCAAATCGATGTGGTCTTTTCTCGAGATGAACTCCGAACCCACACATGGAGCATCCTGTCCTTTGTGCTTTTGTCGTATATAATGTCCCATCTGCTTTCCTTGCGATCTCTCCATAGATTTCTGGTACTGGCACATCAAGATCTAACGCAAGCTGTAGTAGGTCCTGTCGTAAAAACGGTGCAAATGGTGCTGATCGGATTACCGACTTCCCAAAATAATTGCAACCATGCTCTACTAATGCTTCTTCTCTCTGTCCACCTTCACTTGCCATAAGTCCCAGGAATGGTGCACTGTTGTTTTCTTTTGCATAAACCTCACATGGCTTTTCTTTCATGTATAAGCAACACTTGTTACTCACCTTAAATGGTGCAATCTGATAATTCACACCCTCATTCTCGTTTTCGTATCCTGCAAACAGCTGTAGCCATTTTCTTGGCAGTTTCATTCGGCTGTTCTTTGCAAAATGTCCTTGTGCTCCACATTCTCCGGTTATAATCGCATGTCTGACCGTCTTATTGCGATCTGTTGGATTCTGTAACGTGTCAATTCGTCCTGCAATCTTCTTGCTGATCACTGGAAAACCAAACTCTTGTAAGATTTCTGTCTTTGGTTTTCCTGGTCGCAATGATATTACTCCAAGCTGCTTATGTACTTTGATAATGCTTTTATCTTCCAGGGATGATACTGATACTGCAGGTACATCGATCCCCCTACTTCTTAAAAACATCAAAAGCACAATGCTATCCAAACCGCCTACACTTACATGTGCATTCATTCCTCTGCGATCAAGTTCTTGTATAAACTCTCTTGCTCTTAATTCTGCTCTTCTTACTTTCACTTCGTATGGTAGATTTTGCTGTGTCGTAAAGATGGCTTTTTGTCGTTTCTTTTGTTCTTTCCAGTCATCGCTCATCTGCTTTTTTCTCCTTCTCACACCAGATACATCCTTTGTCACACTTGATCCGAACCTTTAGCTTCTGCTGTTTGTCCGGACACAACTTCATCTCATTGATTCTCTTGCCTGTAATCTCACAGATATAACCTTCAAATTCTTTCTTATTTACCATACTGCCACCGCCTCATGTAAATGTTCTCTTAATACATCTGCTGCCTCGTGTTGATTCTCATGCTCCAATAACTTAATCACATTCGGTAACACTCTACGATCTTTATCAAATGTAATATCTTGATTCGATGCAAGCATTTCTACATTCATGTCAATGTTGTATTTTGTTTTCAATTCCATAGCCATATCTACATATGTCACATAGTGTTCTGCATAACCATCTAATTCAAAATTCCATAAGGTGTTTTTGTCATACGCTTCTTTGAATCTTCGCAATCTTTTTTCTCCGAAACCTGTATCATGTGCTAATGTTACAAGCACAACTGTCATAGTGTTCTGATATATAGTCTCTGCTAAAATCTCGTATGCCTTTTTTAATTTGTCATTATCGATCAACAAGCCAATCCCCAGTGCTCCACGCATCTGCAATTCTTTTCGCAATCCATCGACACCTTTTTTCTCTGCGATACCTAAGGCATATCTCATTCCTGCCATTCTAGCCTCTTGTTCTTTATTAAGCTTCCCCATTCTGATCATCCTTCTTTCTCATCATTGCAATATCATAAATTGTCTGGCAAATCTGTTCACATACCTCTTCTGCATGATCGTCTTCTGTAAGCTGTCTTACATATTTCTTTCCGCAAGCAACACATGTTAATCGCCGAATCTGCTCCCATGCACTCCATGCTACGAACGAATTTCCCAATGCATTTGCCATTAACGAATCTGTTCCGGATCCATTTGCATCTCTAAACCATTTATTTCTTGGTTCTTGCAATACTTTCTGTGTATCTTCTTTGCATACACTCTTTTCAAGTTTTTCTAAAACTCTCTTTTCAATTCTATCTACGATTTCTTGTTCTTTTTGCTCTGTCATTTTATCTTCCTTCTACTCAAACCGACCTGCACCAGATCCATACTGATGCCACGCCGTACATCTCATGTTCTCTTTTCCCTGCTTCTTTAGTTTCTCAGCTTCTCTTTTCTTCTCATCCAGACACTCCTGCCGGTATTCATCATCCCATTTTTTCAATGTTGGCTGGCTGATCGTTGTCAGCTCTGACAGTTTCTTGTAACTTATCCCTGTTGAGATGATCAGCCGAACCATTCCTTTCTTGAAATTTTCTTTATATCTCATATCGTTTTCTCAGACAGCTTGGTTCTTTACCTGATACAACGCCTTTATCTCTGATCGCTGATCTGTTATCTTTTGCCCGATCATATAAGGCTCTGTGATTCTTCGTTTTTGATTTAGAAATTTTAAAAAGCTAAATCTAATATTTGAGAAATTACATTTAAAAGAACCCGAAAAAATATGTTTGTTTTAGATTGTTTAGTTAATAGTTACTTGAAGAATCTCTCAGGCAAAGAACCAAGCCGTCTGATCATACTCCTTTACTTATGATATCCGGCACAATTGCCTATATAGTGCCACCTTAAATCCTTGCACTTTGTCTCGTTTGCCCCCCCTGTTATCTCAGGGTAGAAACGCTTGTACCACTTCATCAGCGTTTTATGATCGATACCGGATGATCTACTGATTTCATTTGTGGACATACCATGTTGAATCCACAACTGCACAACACGGCGTTTAAATCCTTTGCTGTAATCCGCCATCAGTTCTCCTTCCTGCCCACTGCCTTAGGCAGCAGGCTCATGGCTTATACTGGCTGTTTCTTATGCGGTTGATAGTTACTGTGGTATATAATTCAGTCCATCCGGCTGATCTCTGTCCGCATATGTGATCATCTTTTTACGCCCTGTCGCTTAAGATCATCCCAAAAGCCACAACTACCACGACTATTACTACGACTTTTTTAACAACAATCTTAGGTTGTTGGTTGCTGCGGACAGAGATCAACCGGATGCCTTTATTTACTTACTCAACTTTGTGATACAGTGCCACATGCCGATCTGTCCGGCTGTCATATCGCTTGCCGATCACTTCAACAAGTCCTTCCTGGGTCAACTCTGTTAACCTTGGCTGTACCTGCTGCCGTGTTGGTTCTGCCACCAGTCCGTGCCTGTGCATTATCACAGCGATTTCTCTTGCAGTCATATTTCCGTAAGATAATTCATTCAGGATATTGTTACGGATTACCTGCTTATCTACCTTCTCGTGGCTTTCTCTTTGAGTCTGCTTTGTTATTACTCTGCTCCGGAGTGCGGTTTCACATCCGAAGAAATTCATCTGCTCCATCTCGTCTATCCTCCAAACTGCTTCTCAAACAGCTGCTGCTCCAAAGAATCAAAATCATAATCCCTTTGACAATCCAATTTCCCTGGAGCTTTTTCGTCTGTATTCTTTCAGGTCTTTCGTAATTGGTATCCAGGTAATCTATGTATCCAGAGTTAAAAAACGTGCTGCCATTTTGGGGCTTTCTCCAGTCATCTAACGCCAAGTCCGCCTTGTATCGGTCAATGGCACGACTTAATTCGTCGAATCCGATATCAAGTAAACGCCTCTTATTGGCATCTGAGACTTTCCCCTTCCCACGTTTCTGAGGGTATAATTTCCAAACTCTCTCAAACAGTGCATCTGCTTCAGATTTGCACATAGTATTTTTATTTATATCTTTCTCTTTATCTTTATTCTTTATCTTTATCGGGTTTTTTGGGTTTTCTTCGTTTTTTTTAAAAACCGTTGGGTTTTTTGGGTTTTCTTCTAAAGCATTTGCTTTTTTAGGTCTTCCACCCTTTTTCCCATTTTCCCGATTTGAATCGCAACGATTTAGATATTTTTCTGAATCACGATCCATCTGGCTTCTTATAAATGTAAAAGCCATCATTGCAACCCCATCAAGTTCTGGCAGTTTCCCTAATTCAGAATAATCAATCAATGCCATCAGTAGTTGACCTCGTTGTTCGTCTGTTAGAAGTTGTAACGGCTCTCGATACTCGTGATAAATCAGGAAACTACTTTTTTGCTTCATGTGATCACCTCGTTATCTTTAATTCGTAAGAATCTCCATACTTCTTCAGAAACATCTTCTTTTTGATCTTAAACACATCTGTTTCCATGCCTTTTACATCTTCGATCACAGACTTCTTATTCCGTTCATCGAAATAAGCAAAATCCGCCTTATATGTAATCGCTCTAATCATCTTGCCTTTATGCTTAAACTTATCTTGCAGGATCACTTTCGGCTGCAATTCCAAATGCGAGATCTCTCCTGCTGCCTCCAGAAGTTTTAATTCTTTGTATCTTTGCGATTCCCTAATGCTGTCAAACTTAATGCCGTCTACTTCTGTCGGATGACTATTGTATTTGTTCTGCCTGTTGTAATTCTTCCAAGCCATTCTTTTCTTGCTCCTTTACTACAATTCCATACACTTTGTATTTTTTCTCAAATGCATCTTCTCCGATTGTATGATCTTCTGTATGATGTTTCCTACATAAACAGATTTTCTTGTAATTGCTATCGTCTACCTTCCTACGGTTGTTTCCCATCCCGATCTTATCGACATGATGGATCTCGCCTTTACGTCCGCACACCGCACATACTTTATTCATAATGCAGTAATACAGGTACTTTCCAATATCATCAGCTCTGTTGATCGCTAGATCAGATAGTGGAATGTGATTTTCCAAACTGAACTCAATCAGCATTGTTATAAAATCTCTTGCTGTATCGATTGTACAGTTACTCAAAGAGAAATAATCGCTTCCTGTTCGTATGATATATTCATACTTCATTAGTTCTTTCATCTCTTCTGGTAGATAACCTGTATAGTCTGCAATATCTCTGATTGTTGCGTTAGGCTTTTTTTCTTTGTTCATTAGAGATTGTTCTACCATCATCTAAGCGAAGCTCTACATCGTGTATTCTTTTGTCCATGATCACGTTCATCAGATTTCTTTTCGGGACAAAGACTTTCATCTCTGTCCCTTCAATGTCTGGTCTGATTCCTGTTATCTTTGCTAATTCATGCATTATTTTTCATCATTCTCTTTCGGTCTTCCGTCATAAACAAACACTCTTTTACCTGTTGTATCGTTAAGAATCGATAAACACATAATTTTCTTATTTTCAATAATGATTTTTTCGACACTGAATTTATCATATGTAGTTGTTTTTCCGTTTCTTCCCTGTTTTATATTTACAAAATTTCCTGGAATCCAGATAAAT
>ENA-OQKR01000470-OQKR01000470.1-human-gut-metagenome-genome-assembly--contig:-NODE-470-length-16591-cov-4.753037_pt1 | contig 16591 bp, 17 predicted proteins | sample MGYA00242803_ERZ504806 | MGnify/ENA primary metagenome ERZ504806 (study PRJEB26092, sample SAMD00036399) | human gut metagenome | host: Homo sapiens | study: EMG produced TPA metagenomics assembly of...
TGGCATGTTCAGCGTCGGCAGGATCTATCTCAATATCGAACATCCAGTGCAGAGGGGCTACTTTTCGTATAGGGAGCCTTAGAATAATCATACTCATATCCCGTCTTGAAAATCGGTTTCCAGCTCTTGCCACCGTCAGTCGTACGGAACATCTCATCACGTTTTATAACCGTGCTTACCCCCTAGACTGTGTGTACTGGCAATCAGATGCTTCGGATTACGAGAATCTACAGATACGGCTGCATAGCCAAATCCTGCCTTTTCGCCATCTGACAGTCTGACGGGAGAAATGTCTGTCCATTTGCCTTTACGGGTATCGTATTTCCATACGCCTCCATCCCCCATCTGGCTTGGACCGGGAGTATCTCCATACGTCAGGACTAATTGCCCGTCACCGGTCAAGACCATATGCGTGGGGCGATACTGCACCGGCTGCCCCCCGACCGGCCGCCAGCTTTCACCATAGTCGTGGCTCACGAACAGATTTTCCCTTCCCATCAATGAAGCCGCCACATAAATGTCACGGGTACCACGCCCATCGCGGGTGCCTTGTGCATCATAGGCAACACAGACGATGCCACTGCCGCGATTCCCCCATGCGGCACGGTCGGCGGGATTAAACTTCTCGGAGACATCCGGGAAAGACACCACCCGTGCCCAGCTCCGCCCCTTATCCGTACTGCGCCACAAACCATGCAAACGGGTTCCCATATAAATGATATTCCCATTCTGCGGGTCTACCATCATCCGTTCCCCATTACCGCGCCCGTTCTCGTTGCCGCCCATCGTAAAGGGCACATCGACACGGGTAAAGGTTCTACCGCCATCATAAGAACAAAGTATGGCCCCATTAGAGCTACTGGTATACGTACCACAGGCAATATACACGTTCTGCGGATTCTGCGGGTCGATGGCAATGCTCTCCACCCCCTGCAGATTACTTTCATCCAGACTTATCCAGTCCAGCAAAGGCGTCCATTGGTTGGAAACAGCGTCCCACCGATAGGCTCCTCCCATATCGGTGCGGCAATAACGGACACCAGGAGCTTCTGGGTGAAAAACGATACCGTCCACAAAGCCTCCTCCCACTATCGGTACGCTCTTCCATTCGTAAGAAACGGAATTCACCGGAGATATATCTTGAGCAAGCATCGGCATGCCGCCCAACATCAAACTTATTCCTGCTAAAAACAACTGTCTTTTCATAAGCATCAAGGTCCTAAAACAAACATTCTTTATATTGCTTCCAAAGATAAGAATATTTCATTGATATTTCAGGCTGAAACATTTGACACTTCGCATATACAATACTAATAAGCAACATATTAACAAAAACAGAAACTAAATCAAGCCATAAAAAGATTAAAATAGTACCCATAAGAACTCTCCTCTCCAACAGCTTTTGTAACAACAATGCAACATATATGACACAAAAACACAACACGCATGTCCGAACTTTGCCGCCGACAAATCATTCGACAACAACAAATCATGAAGAAAAGCGTATTGACAGTACTGATTGCCCTGCTGCCACTGGCCGCAATTGCCCAGCCCCCTTCCATCAACGAGGACGGGAAAAAGATGGAAAAGGAAAAGATGGAAACGAAAGACTACCTGCCGGAAGTCCACGGAACCATCCGCGCCAAATACGAATATCAGACCACTATGGGTGCAGGACGTTTCGAGGTACGCAATGCACGTATCAGCGTAACGGGCAACGTACTGCCCATTGTTGCCTACAAAGCCGAGATAGACCTCTCCGACGAAGGCCAAATCAAGATGCTGGATGCCTACGCCCGGCTTTTCCCGACAAAAGGACTGACGGTCACCGCCGGACAAATGCGTGTTCCCTTCACCATCGATGCCCACCGCTCACCGCACCAGCAATACTTCCCCAACCGGTCGTTCATCGCCAAGCAAGTGGGCAATGTACGGGATGTAGGATTCACAGTAGGATATACCCTGCCCACCGATGTACCTATCACCGTGGAAGGAGGACTTTTCAACGGTTCCGGACTGACCAACCAGAAAGAATGGCACAAGGAAGTGAACTACTCCGCCAAAGCCCAGTTCCTCTTCACCAAAGGACTGAACCTGACACTGAGCGTGCAGAGCATCCAACCGGAAGAAGTACGTATGCAATCCTACGACATCGGTGCCTACTATGAAACCGGCCGTTTCCACATCGAAGGCGAATACTTGTACAAGCAATATTCCGACAATGCCTTCAAAGATGTACATGCCGTCAACACTTTCATCAACTACGATCTGCCGTTACGGAAAGTATTCAACAAAATGTCTTTCCTGCTACGCTATGACATGATGACCGACCAGAGCGACGCCAAAACCGCCGATGAGGAAACCGGCAGATTGACAGTGACCGACTACAAACGCCAACGCCTAACGGGCGGCATCACCTTCAGCCTCAGCAAGGCATTCCGCACAGACCTCCGGCTGAATTACGAGAAATACTTCTATGCCAAAAACAGCATAGCGAAGGAGTCGGAACAAGACAAAATAGTATTGGAATTGATGGTACGTTTCTGATATTTCTTGGCTTCCCCTTGTTTCTTTCATTCCAAAAATGTATATTTGGAATAAATTATTCCGAGCTATGGCAAATCCAATCATACCCGGTATACCGCAGACTGAACAAGACTTATTGTATAGTAAACTGAATGCATACAATCAAGGGAGAGCCTCTTATAAGGAAGTAGGCGCCTATCTTGTCGTACTGCCCCGGCCGGAACATCCCCAATATACTTTGTGGGTTTACTCTCCACTGCCCGGAAGACAGTCCATCTTCTACATTTGCGACCTTTCCACCGACATTCACGAAACGCTACGGATGGCAAGCACGCTATGCTTCTACTCGCCGCGCAGCCTGCTGCTTGTGGAGTATAATGCCAAAAGAATGCAGAGCAAAGGGGACGACATTATCTCCATAGGCAAATACCACGGCCACTTCCTGCACGAAATTCTCCGTATAGACCCTGCCTATCTCACGTGGATAGCCTTCAAATTCCAGCCTCGCATCCCCAAACAGGAACGTTTCGTACAGATTGCCAAGATTTACCATTCGGTCTACCTCGACATACAACGAAGAAAAACGTACCAAACCAACGGCGGACGTTTTCTGGGGAAGGAAGGGGAAAGAGTGGAGAACCTGACACTGACCGTACTCAGCGTACGACTGGAAGACAACCCCTACAAGACACAGCTCAAAGGAACCACTCCTTATTTCTACGTACGCCAAGTGTTGAAACTGAAAGACTCCGTCGGCAACTTCGTCAGCATCCGGATGAACGCACGCACGGCAAGCCGGAAATCATGCCAACTGCCTGCCGTGGAACATGCCTACCAAGTAGGGGAAATCATGGAAATAGCATCGGCACGCATAGCACGTACCTATATGATAGGAAGCAGCAAATATACCCGGCTGACACATGTGAAGTTACACGTCCCTACCGGGTAAAGGATTTTCTATCAGATACGAACCACACGCTGCATACGGCTGCTTTCCCAGGCTGCCTCTATCAAGCGGATGACTCCGATCACCTCGCGGGCATCGCTCTGCAAAGGTTCGCCGTGGCGGATATGCCGATAGATATTCTCGTAAAAAGCAGCATAATTACCGGGAAGGCTCGGATAGGACTCACGCACGACTTTGCCGTCCCTTTCAGTATGAAGCAGCCCCCAAGAGGACTCATCCTCCTCGCCCCAGTGCGGAGTGCCAGGCAATACACCCTCGGTCAAGGCCGCTTCCTGCGGGTCGAGGCCATATTTCACGTAAGACCCTTCCCTGCCGTGAAGGACGAAACGGGGTTCGTTCTCGCACATCAGATAGCTGGATTTCAGTGTTATCTTCACTTCAGGCGCTTTTGAGGGACACAACAAATGGATAATGAAATAATCATCCACCTTGCCGTCCTTGCGCAGCGTGGCAATATCTGCAAAAAGGGCTTCGGGCATCCCGAACAGTTGCACAGCCTGGTCTATGACGTGGGCGCCCAGGTTATAGGTCAAGCCGCCGCCATCTTGTCCGGTTTCCTTCCAAGTATTCGGCTTGATGAAATTACGATAACGGGGAAAGGTGGATTCAAACTCCACCAGATGTCCCAGCAAGCCCTTGGACAGTATTTGCTTGACTGTCAGGAAATCACAGTCCCACCGGCGGTTCTGGTAAACGCTCAAGGTCAGCCCCCGGCTTGCGGCAAGTGCCACAAGTTCCTCAGCTTCTGCTACGGTGGTGGTGAAAGGCTTCTCCACAACCACATGCTTACCTGCTTCGAGGGCGCGGCGGGCATACTCATAATGAGTGCTGTCCGGTGTGTTGATGACAACCAAATCCAACCCTTCAAGTCCGATAAGTTCCTCAAAACTCCGCACAATACAAGCGTCGGGATACTTCTCCCGGGAGAGTTCCTTACTGCGCTCCGTAACGGCAGTCAATTCAAAATGAGGGTTGGTGGAGATGAAGGGAGCATGAAAAACACGTCCCGACATTCCGTAAGCGGCTAATCCGGTTCTTATCTTGTCCATATCGTTCTTTTTAAGTTCACCCTTATTCCGTCACCAACGGACGCTTACGCCAATCGTCCTTCATATAGCTGTCGGGGTAGACCGTCTTATCAATGATTTCGCCACCTTTCAAACGAATCCAGGTGGTGAAAGTACGGGCACCTTCCTTCATCACAATGACACGGGCACCGTTGGACAAATGGTTGTACTCGGTATTGCCACCGGTGAAACGGCCGTAAGCCAGCAGAATGCCTTTCCACATTACGGCATAATCGTTGTCATGGTCGTGTCCGACAAACATACCCATCACATCACCGGCCTCTTTCATGGCAGTGAACATGCCCGTATTCAGCTCCGGAGCGCAAGCCTTTTCCATGCGGGTACCTATCAGTATGGCGTTCTCATCGGAAGCGGCTTCGTTATATTCCGGCAGAGGGATGTGGAAGAATGCCAGTGCAGGCAAAGGTTGGCCACCGTTCTTTGCTTTATAAGCGGCACTCTGCCGACGGTACCAGTTCACCTGGTCGAAAGTGAGCCAGTCGTACCCCTTTACGTCGGGCAGTTTGGAGTAGGAATGGGAATCCATGCAGTAAAGCAGGGCTGCATCCTTCTTGCCATCCGAGGATTTCAATGTGAGGACATAGTCGGGAGATTCTACTCCGCCACGGTCGGGCTGGATATTGAAAGGCATGGAACGGATAACGTCATAAAGCTCGGCACGTGTTTTTCCTTGCTCGTTGTCATGGTTGCCAAAGGTTACGACAAAAGGAATCTTACGGTCCGTAGCATAGGAAAGCACCTTGCGCATGGCTGTATCGGCAGGTGCGGCATAGACCACATCGCCGGTAAAGACTACTAAATCGGGGCGCTCGGCATCGAGCACCTCGCCAATACGCTTCAAAGCAATATCCGAAGCCGGATTGCCATACTTGAAGTGGATGTCTGTAAACTGGACAATTTTAAACTCTCCGTTCTTGTTGAACCGTAAAGGCAATACTTGTGCCGGGCTGAACAAGAAGGATAAAAATGCCAGACAAAAGGTCAAGGAGATTTTCTTCATATAAGTGGATGATTAAAATTAGTCGGTATCATTTCAGCATAGTATTATTCTTTCACTATCAGCACAGTGGCATAGGCAGATATACCTTCTTCTCTGCCCGTAAAGCCGAGTTTCTCCGTGGTAGTGGCCTTGATGGAGATGTCGTCCTCGTCTATGCCCATCACAGTGGCAAGCGTGCGCTGCATTTCGGGAATATGTGCTTTCAGCTTAGGACGTTCGGCACAGACGGTGGCATCAATGTTGCTCACCGAATAACCTTTGGTAGCTATCAGTTCTATTGTTTTTTTCAGCAGAATCTTGCTGTCTATGTTCTTGAACTCACCGGCAGTATCGGGAAAATGATAGCCGATGTCGCGCATATTCGCCGCACCCAGCAATGCGTCACAGATAGTATGGATGAGCACATCCGCATCCGAATGCCCCAACAATCCCTTTTCATGTTCCAAGCGAATACCGCCTAGCCAAAGCTCGCGCCCTGCCACCAGTTGGTGGACGTCAAAGCCAAAACCTACACGTATCTTCATATCGTTGCTTCTTTAAGTTGACACGAAAGTACGGAAAAAAAGCGAGGTAACAAGAAAAAACAAGACGAAGATAATCAGCGGATATTGAAATCGAGCACTTTCTCCTCTCCAAGATAACCCTGCAAGTGCTGTCCGATGCTGACAGGGCCTACTCCCACAGGTGTACCCGTAAACAGCAAATCACCGATTTTCAAGGTCATGAAGCGGCTGACATAAGCAATGATTTCATCTACCCGGAACAGCATGTCCGCTGTATGACCGCGTTGCACCTCCTTATCATCAATCGTCAGATGGAAGTCCAGATTTTGCACGTCTCCACCCGCCTGCTCCAACGGGATGAAGGTGCCGATGGCTGCCGAATTGTCGAAACCTTTGCAAAGCTCCCACGGATTACCCGCCTCGCGGAACTTGCGTTGCAAGTCGCGTGCCGTGAAGTCGATGCCCACCGTCACCGCATCGTAATAGCGACGAGCAAAGCGGGGAGCAATATTCTTGCCTAAACGGCAGATGCGCACCACCACTTCCGTCTCATAATGCACCTCATCAGAAAAATCAGGGATAAAGAAAGGCTTGCCATCTTTCAGAATGGCCGAATCGGGTTTCAAGAAAATAACCGGTTCCTTATTCTCGTGTGTATGTCCCAGCTCTTTGTTGTGCAGAGCATAGTTCATTCCTACAGCAATAATCTTCATTACTTGATTTCGTTAAAGTTCAGTCTGTTAAACATCACGGCCAGATGGGCATAAAGGGAAGTGTTCTGCACGACAATGTTTTCGGGAACACGGATACGGAACGGGGTGAAATTCCATACGGCCTTGATACCGCCCTCTACCATGGAATCCGTTATCTGCTGGGCTATTTCGATAGGCACCGTCAGCACGCCTATATTGACATCGTACTCCTGCATCTTCTGCTTGAACTCGTCCGAATGATAGATGGGGATGCCGCTCAATGTCGTACCCACCAATTCAGGCTTCACATCAAAAGCAGCCACTATCTCCAAACCGAATGGCTTAGGCCCGAGCGCGCAACAAGGCACCTCCCAAGCTTCCAAACACCGAACAGAAAGGCTTTTGTGTATATTGGTAAATCCCAAGAAATCCTCCAGTACAGCTATTAGTGTGTCCACCTCATAGCCCACACGCGTACGTCCGGAGATGTTGACATACGAAAGGTCTTTGGCAATCTGTGAAGCATCAATATTGATTTCCTTGGAAATCTGGGTGGATGATACGAATCGTTCCCCCTTTTGTTTCAGCAACTTTACATTGGAAAGGTACCACGGAAGCCGGCGCAAAGTAGGTTCCGGCACCTTTCATGGTTTCTTTTTTTCTGTAACGGATTGCTCATAGTTTCTTATTTAAGTTCTCAATATTGCGATTGACAAAAGTAGTGCTTTTTTTCTAATCAGTAACACGGATGCAACAAAAGCTTAACATAATTTCTAATTGCATAATTCCACATAATATCGTACTTTTGGGAAGTTTTTTAAAAAAAAGTATGAAGAATAATGATTGGAAAGAACGGTTGAATATAGTCTATTCCACCAACCCGGACTACAAATATGAGATGAATGACGATGAGGAGCAAGCTACCCTCCCCCCTGCACAACAACGCTTGCGCGTGCAGCTGGACCGCAAGAACCGAGGCGGCAAAGTCGTCACTCTTGTCACCGGTTTCGTGGGCACCGACAATGGCCTGAAAGAACTGGGCAAATTGCTGAAAAGTAAATGTGGAGTGGGTGGAAGTGCCAAAGATGGAGAAATCATTGTGCAGGGCGACTTCAAACAGCGTGTCATTGACCTGCTGAAAGCTGAAGGATACACGCAAACTAAGCCCGTAGGATAAACCAAACCATCATCCGTCTCACTGCAACTGTAGAGGCATAAAAAAAGTGACCGTTTAGGAATTCAACTCCATATACGGCCACTTCTTTTTATAGAATCGTTTCTAAGCGGAATTATTCAGCGCGCAAAGTAAAACGCTTGAAGTCAACAACCTTCAATTCAGGATCAGCTTCTTTCAAGACTTCTCTAACTGTCTTCTTGCCATCCATGATGTCTTCCTGGTTCAGCAAGCAAACTTCTTTCAAGAACTTGCCAAGACGACCCTTAGCAATATTCTGAATCATTTGTTCAGGCAGATGTGCAGCCTTCTCAGCAGAAACAGTAGCAATGATTTCCTTTGCCTTTGCCACGTCTTCAGCAGTAATCCAGCCCTTAGCCATGTTGCTTTCCATGTGGTCTTCGCTGTCCACGTGAGCCGGGTTGATACCAGCCTTCTTCAAAGCGGCCTCAACAGCCTTCTGTACCTGTTCAGCTTTTGTCTTCTCTATAGCAACATCTATTTCCTTCTGCTTGATTTCTTCAGATACACCATCTTCGTCTACCGCAATCGGATTCATGGCAGCAATCTGCATGGCAATCTGCTTAGCCAGTCCTTCTTCAACAGCCTTGTTGAAAGCAACAATAGTGCAGAGACCGTTTCTGTTCATGTGGTTATAAACCACAGTGCTTGCGCCTTCTACAGTCATGTAACCATCCAGCTCCATCTTCTCGCCAGTGATACCGCTACGGTCTGTTACAGCATCCTGTACAGTACCGTTGCCCATCGGCAGAGCTTTTACTTCGTCCAGAGTCTTGCACTTGTTAGCCACGGCAAGGTCCAGAATGTCCTGAGTCAATTTCACGAAATCAGCATTCTGAGCCACGAAGTCAGTTTCGCACTTCAGAGCGATGATAACGGCAAAGTCACCCGTAGTCTTAGCCAGCACACAGCCTTCAGAAGCCTCGCGATCTGAACGCTTAGCTGCAACAGCTTGTCCCTTCTTACGGATAATTTCCATTGCCTTGTCGAAATCGCCTTCAGCTTCAGTCAAAGCATTTTTGCAATCCATCATACCAGCACCGGTCATCTTGCGGAGCTTGGTTATATCAGCCATACTTACAGCCATAATATCTTTTTATTTTAATTGTTAATAATATCCTTATAAAGTAATTGAGAGTTGAGAATAGAGAATTGAGAATTGCTGTAAAGTAACTCTCAACTTTCAATTCTCAACTCTCAACAGTATGATTAAGCCTCTTCTTCCTTCATGAAAGCAGCAGCCTTAGCGGCATTGATTGCTTCCTCGTCGGACTTGTCGAGTCTTGCTTTTGTAGCTTTCTTCTTACCTTTGTTGGCAGGAGCTTCACCGGCAGCTTCCATGTCTACCTTTTCGGCCTTACGTTCTTCCAGACCTTCCTGCATAGCAGCGCAGCAAGCATCAAGAATAACTTCTACTGACTTAGTAGCGTCATCATTTGCCGGGATTACGAAATCGATATTCGTAGGATCGGAGTTTGTATCAACGATACCGAATACGGGAATCCCCAGACGGTTAGCTTCACGAACTGCGATGTTTTCCTTCATTACGTCGATAACGAACAGAGCAGACGGCAGACGAGTCAGGTCAGCGATAGAGCCCAAAGTCTTGTCCAACTTTGCACGTTGACGTGAAATCTGAAGAATTTCTCTCTTGGAGAGGTTTGAATAGGTACCGTCGCTTGTCAACTTGTCGATGGTAGCCATCTTCTTGACAGCCTTACGGATAGTCGGGAAGTTAGTCAACATACCACCCGGCCAACGCTCGATTACATAAGGCATATTTACAGATGCAGCCTTATCGGCAACCACCTGCTTAGCTTGTTTTTTAGTAGCAACAAACAGGACTTTCTTTCCTGATTTAGCGATTTGCTTCAAAGCTTCAGCAGCTTCGTCAATTTTAGCAACCGTCTTGTTGAGGTCAATGATGTGAATACCATTGCGCTCCATGAAGATGTAAGGAGCCATTGCAGGGTTCCACTTTCTTTTCAAGTGACCGAAGTGGCAACCGGCTTCCAATAATGTATCAAAATTTGTTCTAGACATTTTCTTTTAAATTAATCGTTTACTTTCTTTTTTGTTTCTTCTAAACCAACCGCCGGGTAGTCTGAATCTGAAGAGTCCCGGTAGTTTAGATACTAAACGCTTTTTCAGTTGAGAGTTGAGAGGTGAAAGTCGAGAATTAAGCAACTTGTCCGCCCCAACCGTTCTCCAACTCTTAACGTTTACTGAACTGGAATCTACGACGTGCTTTCGGTTGTCCCGGTTTCTTACGTTCAACAGAACGAGGATCACGAGTCATGAAACCTTCAGAACGGAGAGCAGCCTTGTCCTCAGCATTGATTTTCACCAGTGCGCGGGCAATTGCCAAACGCAAAGCCTGAGACTGGCCGGTGAAACCGCCACCGCAGAGATTAACTTTGATGTCGTACTTTTCAGCAACACCCAGCTTATTCAACGGCTGTTTAACTACATACTGAAGAATGCTTGATGGAAAGTACTCTGCGAGGTCTCTCTTATTAATAGTAATCTTTCCAGTACCTTCGCTTACGAAAATACGTGCAATTGCACTTTTACGTCTGCCTAATGCATTTACTACTTCCATTATCTCTTATTTAAGTACGTTAATATCAATCATTTTCGGGTTCTGAGCATCATGTTTGTGCTCGCTGCCGGCATATACATACATATTGCCCAGCAATTTGGCGCCCAACTTATTTTTAGGCAGCATACCCTTTACTACTTTTCTCAGCAACTTGTCATCACCGTTCGGTTTTGCCTGCAAACGAGCAGGAGTGATTTCTCTCTGACCGCCGGGATAGCCTGTGTATGACAGATATACCTTGTCATTCCACTTGTTACCGGTTAATTTTACTTTGTCGGCGTTGATAATGATTACATTATCGCCACAATCTACGTGAGGGGTAAAGTTAGGTTTATACTTTCCTCTCAACAGTTTCGCAACTTTTGCGCCCAGACGACCCAATACCTGGTCTGTAGCGTCAACAATGACCCATTCTTTAGTCACTGTAGCTTTGTTTGCAGAAATGGTCTTGTAACTTAAAGTATCCACTCTTAATTGTTTTTTAAAATGTTACTACTAAAATGTTTTTCTTCACCGCAAGCCAGTCATCCCGGACAATGGAAGATTAACTCGCTATGAATTAAATGCTTATCCTTTTGAGATAATAATCGGCTTGCAAAGGTACGGTTTTTCTTAGAACTGGCAAAAGTTTTCCACTTTTTTTTAGAGAGCCACTTGGCTGATATACAACAGACAAAGTTATCCTGCGGAGAAACGAAAGAATCTCCGCTAGAACAACTCTTTATGATGCGGCCTTCATCGGCCAATGCCGTCATAGAAGACCTTCAAAGCTGCATTGAGAAAGAAACGGGAAAGAGAAAGAAATATCAACGGACAAGGTCCTCGGGGAATTTCGCGGGCATGCCCACCCGCTTCCATGTTTCATGGAACCATGTATTCAGTTCATTCCCATTCAAGTCCTTAGCTATAAAATACTTCAGGTACATTACCCCGTCGTCCCCTATTTCAAACTCCAATATATTGTCTTTGTGGTCCAACATGGGCAGATGGATGTTTTTCTCAATACTTTCCTTATAGGAATTATCCGTCAGCTGCTGATAAGTCCCATACCCCGTGATGATGGCATCCTTGCCAGGAATCATTGTAAAGTTGACAATGCGGCCGTCATCACTCAGCACTTTAAAGGTATTACTCGGTTTCAATATCCCGGGAACATCCGGGATTTCGGACACATAATGACATAACTGCCAAATTCCTGCCAGTTCCGCAGGCCTAAACTCTGCGCTCTCCTGCGCATTGGCTCCCGCTACCGCAAGCAGCACCGCTGCCAGCATGGTAAAGAATAGTTCCGTTTCATATTCGTATGATGTTGGTTAACGTTATGTCGTTCCGCTAGACACAAATATAAAGATTTATTTTGAGATTATAACATTTTTGGGTATAAAAAAACCGCACAAACAACAGAATGTTTGTGCGGATGATTTTATCCAGTTTGTATATTCCGAAACTTAGAACTCGGCGTTGCGCGGCGTACGCGGAAACGGTATGACATCACGGATATTCGTCATGCCCGTAACGAACAGCAGCAAGCGCTCAAAGCCTAAACCGAACCCGGAGTGGGGACATGTACCGAACTTACGGGTATCGAGATACCACCACATATCCTTCATCGGGATGTGAAGTTCGTCAATGCGCGTCATCAGCTTGTTGTAATCCGATTCACGTTCGGAACCGCCAATGATTTCTCCAATCTTCGGGAAGAGTACATCCATGGCACGCACGGTCTTGCCGTCTTCGTTCTGCTTCATATAGAACGCTTTGATTTCCTTCGGATAGTCAGTCAGGATAACCGGACGCTTGAAGTGGTCTTCCACCAGATAGCGCTCGTGTTCGGAAGCCAAGTCAACTCCCCAGTACACCGGGAATTCAAACTTATGCCCTTTGGCAACAGCCTCTTCCAATATCTTGATACCTTCCGTATAAGGCAGGCGCACGAAGCTTTCTTTCAAGACACCTTGCAGACGTTCAATCAAGCCCTTATCAAACATGTCATTGAGGAACTTCACATCGTCGGCACAGTTGTCCAAAGCCCACTGTACACAATATTTGATGAAATCTTCCGCCAGGTCCATATTGTCCGTAATATCATTGAACGCCACTTCCGGCTCAATCATCCAGAACTCTGCCAAGTGGCGGGGAGTATTGGAATTCTCGGCACGGAACGTAGGACCGAATGTATAGATGGCTCCCAATGCAGTAGCGGCAAGTTCGCCTTCCAACTGTCCGGAAACAGTCAGGCTGGCCTGCTTTCCGAAGAAGTCATCATCGTAAATAATGGAACCGTTCTCATCTTTCTTCAAGTCGTAAAGGTTCTTCGTAGTCACCTGGAACATCTGGCCTGCGCCTTCGCAGTCGGAAGCCGTGATAATCGGAGTATGAAAATAGAAGAATCCTCTGTCATGGAAGAACTTGTGGATGGCAATCGCCATATTATGACGAATACGGAACACAGCCCCGAACGTATTGGTACGGGGACGCAGATGGGCTATCTCACGGAGGAACTCCATGGAATGACCTTTCTTCTGCAACGGATACGTGTTATCGCAAGTTCCCAGCACTTCGATTTCGCGGGCCTGCACTTCGGCCTTCTGACCGGAACCGACAGATTCCGTCAGCACACCGTTTACGCTCAAACAAGCACCGGTAGTAATCTCTTTCAGCATCTCCTCATCGAAGTTACCCAAGTCTACTACAATCTGCACATTATTTATTGTAGAACCGTCATTCAGCGCGATAAAGTTTACTTGCTTACTACCTCTGCGGGTACGAACCCAGCCCTTCACGTTGACCATAGCGCCAAAATCTTCACGCTTCAGCAGGTCAACAATCTTTGTTCTACTAATCTTTTCCATAAAACAGTTATTATACCTTATTATATATTACTCAAAAGAACCCATGCGCAGGAAGTTCACCTCTTGTTCCGTGAGGTAACGCCATTCGCCGCGGCGCAGGCCTTTCTTGGTTAAACCGGCAAAATACACACGGTCCAGTTTCATCACCTTGTATCCCAGCGATTCGAAAATACGACGCACGATACGGTTCTTGCCGGAGTGGATTTCAATACCGACATCATCTTTCTTGAAGTCATCCGTATAGCTGATGGCATCTGCATGGATTTCCCCGTCATCCAGTTGAATACCGGCTGCAATCTGCTCCATATCGGCTTTTGTCAGGTTCTTGTCCAAATGCACATGATATATCTTCTTCTTCAGATACTTGGGATGCGTCAGCTTGGAAGCCAGGTCACCATCGTTTGTCAGCAGCAATACACCTGTAGTATTGCGGTCCAGACGACCTACCGGATAAATACGTTCGTCGCATGCGCCCTTCACCAAATCCATCACCGTGCGACGTGCCTGGGGATCATCCGAAGTAGTCACTGTATCTTTCGGCTTGTTCAGCAGGACGTAAATCTTACGTTCGATGCTGACCGTCTGGTCGTGGAACTTCACTTCATCACCGCGCTTAATCTTGGTTCCCAATTCCGTTACCACCTCTCCGTTTACAGAAACGACTCCGGCAGTGATGAATTCATCAGCCTCGCGACGGGAGCAAACACCGGCGTTGGCCAAGAATTTGTTCAGACGGATAGGCTCGTTCGGGTCTACAAACTGTTCCTTATACTCTATCTGTTTCTTCTTGCTGTACTTAGCATTGGGGTCATAATCGGCCGAACGACGGATAGGACGGCTATAGCTGTCTCTGTTGCCGTATCCGCCAGGTCTTCCACCACCCGAATTGAAGCGTGGACGATAAGGACGGTCACCACCCTCATTATTGTAGCGAGGACGCTGCGGACGGTCGCCATCTTCGCTGTTGTAGCGCGGACGATAGGGACGGTCCGTATTATAAGAACGGTCGCTGTTGTAGGAGCGGTCGCCGTTATAAGGACGTTGCGGACGGTCACCACCCTCATTGCCATAACGCGGGCGCTGCGGACGGTCACTATTATAAGGGCGTTGCGGACGGTCGCCACCTTCGCTGTTATAGCGCGGACGGTAAGGGCGGTCACCCGAATTGTTTCCATAAGGGCGTTGCGGACGGTCGCCGCCTTCGCTGTTATAGCGCGGACGATAGGGACGGTCGCCATTATCGTTATTGTAACGAGGACGCTGCGGACGGTCACCATTGTCCGCACCAGGATTAAAGCGCGGGCGATAAGGGCGGTCACTGTTATAAGGACGCTGCGGGCGGTCCCCGTTTTCACTGTTAAATCTGGGGCGATAAGGACGGTCGCCATTATCACGGTTGTAAGACGGACGGCTGTAGCCACCTTCCTTGTTAAATTGGTTACCATCGCGGCCGGCACCTGAGTTCTCCTCTGCGGAAGAAGCATCACGCCAAGTTTCGTTTCTGTACTCATTGTTTTTATCGAATAAATTAACCTTGGCCTCACGGCCATTCATTGTCTCTATTATACCTTGAATTTTATATGTTTCTATAACAATTGCCGGAGTAAAAAGTTGAAATTCCTCCGGTACACTTCTGTGGTTGCTTAAATTCCCGTATAAGTATGGGGGGTAATCACCCGCAATTCTTTCTTTATCTCTTCACTTACATTCAGTCCCTCTATAAATTCCTTGATAGACGCTTCCGTAATGGCCTGATTGGTACGGGTCAACGCTTTCAACGCTTCATAAGGATGCGGATAGGCCTCGCGGCGCAGAATGGTCTGGATAGCCTCGGCCACCACGCTCCAGCAATTGTCCAGGTCACGGTAGATGGCCGGTTCGTTCAACAGCAACTTACGCAAACCCTTCAAAGAACTTTGTATGGCAATAATGATATGCCCGAACGGCATACCCACATTGCGGAGCACGGTAGAGTCCGTCAAGTCACGCTGCAAACGGGAAACCGGCAGTTTTACCGCCAAGTGCTCAAGAATAGCATTCGCCATGCCCAGGTTTCCTTCCGCATTTTCAAAGTCAATCGGGTTCACCTTGTGCGGCATCGCGCTGGAGCCCACCTCACCGGCTTTAATCTTCTGCTTGAAATATTCCATAGAGATATATTGCCAGAAGTCACGGTTCATATCAATCATCACCGTATTGATGCGCTTCATGGCATCAAAGATGGCAGACAGATTATCGTAATTGGATATCTGGGTAGTATACTCCTCGCGTTCCAAACCAAGTTTTTCGGAAACGAACTTATTGCCGAATGCCTTCCAGTCATATTCCGGATAAGCCACATGATGGGCATTGTAATTACCCGTAGCGCCACCGAACTTTGCTGTCACCGGACAAGCCTTCAGCGTTGCCAGCTGTCGTTCCAGACGGTAGACAAACACCATTACCTCCTTACCCAAACGGGTAGGCGAAGCCGGTTGCCCGTGTGTCTTGGCAAGCATGGGGATAGCGGCCCACTCTTCCGCATAAACACGGAGTTGTGCTATCAGTTCCTCTATTTGAGGATAGTACACCTGCTCCAATGCCTCTTTTACAGACAAAGGAACAGACGTGTTATTGATATCTTGTGAAGTCAAGCCGAAATGGATGAACTCCTTATAGTCCTCCATACCACCCAACTTATCAAACTCTTCTTTCAAGAAATACTCCACAGCCTTCACATCATGGTTCGTCACGCTCTCAATATCCTTGATGCGTTGCGCGTCGGCTTCGGAGAAGTTACGGTAAATGTTTCTCAAGGTTTCGAAAACGCCCTTATCCACCCCTTTCAGTTGCGGCAAAGGCAGCTCACACAGCGTGATAAAGTATTCTATTTCAACTTGTACACGGTATTTAATCAGTGCAAATTCTGAAAAATAGGCAGCCAAAACATCCGTTTTGCCTCTGTATCGACCGTCAATCGGAGAGATTGCGGTAAGTAAATCAAGTTTCATACGTCGTATTTATGATGATAATTATCGGACTGCAAAAATTACTGCTTTTTTCGGGTCAATGTAAAAACCTGAGGGGTAAATTTATAAATTATTATCTTTGTCTCCAAATTCATAGCTTATGGAGTTAAACGGTTATCGCCTTCTTCTTCCTGAAGGCACTTTAGAGTACTTTGCTC
>ENA-OQKR01000471-OQKR01000471.1-human-gut-metagenome-genome-assembly--contig:-NODE-471-length-16559-cov-2.280307_pt1 | contig 16559 bp, 16 predicted proteins | sample MGYA00242803_ERZ504806 | MGnify/ENA primary metagenome ERZ504806 (study PRJEB26092, sample SAMD00036399) | human gut metagenome | host: Homo sapiens | study: EMG produced TPA metagenomics assembly of...
GGCCGCGCGCCCCACGCCGGCGGTGAGCGCCTGCACGTGGCGGATGGCGGCGTCCGGGTCGCCGAAACCGATGGATTCGAATCGTTCCTGTGCTGCCTCGACGCTCAGGACGATCTGGTCGTTCTCCATCTGGGCGTTGACCGGCAGCATCGGGCGATAGTAGATGTCGAGGTGCAGGTGGCGTACTTCGCGGCGGGTGTCGTCGTACTTGTCGACGAGTTCTTCCGGGTGCAGGCCGAATGCGCGGGCGAGTCGGCGCAGCTCCTGGTTCTGGTTGAGCTCGTCCACGTCGATGTCGCGCTTCTTTTCGAGGCCTCCGACCGAGGCCCGGCCGAGGTCCGGGAACAGGTGCGTGCGCTTCAGGGACCAGATCTGCTGGCGATGTTCCATCACGCGCTCGAAGCGGTAGTCCTGGGACATGCGCACGGCCTGCTTGCGCGAGACATAGCCGCCTTCGGACAGGCGCTGCAGCGAGTCGAGCGTGTTGCTGGTGCGCAGCGATTCGTCGGTGCGGCCGTGTACGAGCTGGAGCATCTGCACGGTGAATTCCACATCGCGCAGACCGCCGCGGCCGAGCTTAATCTCGCGGTCCTTCAGGGGCGCGGGAATCAAATCCTCCACGCGCTTGCGCATTTTCTGGCAGTCGTAGACGAAGTTCTTGCGCTTGGATGCGCTCCACACGAACGGCCGGGTCATGTCCATGTAGGCCTGACCGAGGTCGGGGTCGCCGGCCACCGGGCGGGCCTTGAGCAGCGCTTGGAACTCCCAATTCTCGGCCCACTGCTCGTAATAGTTCTTGTGCGAGGAGAGCACGCGCACCAGCGCGCCGTCCTTGCCTTCCGGGCGCAGGCCGCCGTCGATCTGCCACAGCGGCTGCTCGGCCACGCCCATGATGGCGGACTGGCAGACGCGCTGTAACATGGTGCCCATCTTGGTGCCCACGCGAATCAGCGTCTGATGGTCCACATCCTTGTCGGCCGGTTCGACCACGTAGATGAGGTCCACGTCGGAGACGTAGTTCAGTTCCTGTGCGCCGAGTTTGCCCATGCCGATGATGGTGAAGCGCACGTGCTCGCTGCCCTCGGTTTCGTGGCGGGCGATGGCCAGCGCGCCTTCGAGCGCCGCGTCCGCGAGGTCGGACAGTTCGCGGCTGATGGTCGGTTGGATGGAGGTCGGGTCGTCCGCCACGGCATCCTGGGCGATGATGGCGGCCAGTTGGTTCCGGTAGCTGGAACGCAGGGCCGTGGCCGCTTCGGCCAGATCCTTGGAGGCGACGGGCATGGCCGGTTCGTCCGGGTCCGCGCCGACCGCCTTGAGCAGACGTGCACGGCGTTGCGCGTGATTGAACAGATGGCTGTTGCAGTTGTCGACTGCTGCCGCCTCCACAAGCTGCGGCTTGAAGCGCATGAACTTGCCCATCGCGTCGGAGACGCCGAGCACCGTGACCAGACGCTTCAGGGCGTCGTTGTCGGGGATGACGTGTTCCAGATCGCGCTGGCTGGATTGCATCGCGTTGACGATATCCACGAAATTGCTCAATGCCATATCGGGGTCGCAGGCGTGGGCCAGCGCGCTCAGCAGTTCGGCGCATCGCTCATCGGGAATGTCGTCCGCCTTGAGCTGGTCGAACAAGGCGCGGGCCTTGTCGAGGTCTTGCAGACCTGCCCTGATGAGGTCCATGGAGCTGGGTTTGAAGATCGACGATTCCATAAGATTCCACTATATACGCTCATGCCCTCCGAATGGGGCATGAGCCGGGAAGGAGTCATCGGGCGACGCTGATGAGCTCCGAGGAATCCATATCGTAATCGGCCATGGCGTAGGAACGGATGGCGGGGTCATCATAGGTGTTCATGTAATAGGTGTTGGTCTTGGACGAATATCCGCTGGTGAACAGCGTGCGTTCGAACTGGCCGTCGCCCATCTTCGCCATGCCGTCCACCATCTGCACGGAGCCGAGGGTGTGGAACAGGCGCGACACATTGGCGGCTTCATCGTTCTGCTGCGGGTAATGCGCGTTGGTGTAGGCCACACGAACGAAGCGCGACGGGGAACTCACGTCGCCCGGGATGCCATGCATGCCCACACCCGCACCCCAGGCGGTCAAGGAGGCCTTGCCCCATGAAGTCGGTTCGGCCATCTCGTTGCTGACGCACATGTAGTTGCGCAGGTTTTCCATATGGAAGTCGAACGTCGGCTGATTGGTCAGCACATCGACGTCATCATGATGCACGTGCATGCCATCGGCCATCTGCTCGACGACGATGCTGCGCTTGCCGTCGCCGATGAACCAGTGCAGCAGAGACTCCTGCTGTCCCGGCACGATCTGGGAGACGAGCGTCACGTTCCTGAGCGCCTCCTCGACCTCGTCGACGGAGTCGAAATTACGCGCCACCCACAGCGGAAATTCGAACGTGGCGACGTTTTCCGTGCCTTCGACCGGTTCGTGGACGAACGAGGCGTAGCCGGGGAAATTCAAGCCGGCGATGGCCAGACCATGTTCATTGGCGCAGTCGAAATACATCGGCCTATCGGCCATGACCACACCCACGCCGATCACCGCGTTCGGCTTCGCCTTGCCGCCCGCACCAAACACCGTGTCATAGTGGTAGCCGCGCGGAGTAACCAGGATGGTCTCCCCATATGAGAAACTCCAGTCGAGATTACGGCCGAAATAGGTGTTGCCCTCATCATCGGAGAAACGGACACCAGTGCACATAACGGACTCCCTTCCATCGCTTTGGTTGGCTTGCACGTTCATGATACCCATCGGCCGCTGGGAGAACTCTGGGTTTCGCCAGCAGATTAACGTGCGGCGCGACGCATTGAGATGCGCCGCGCCGCGATATGCGTCAACCTTGCGTACCGCGGAACAACGGTTCCGCATTGCGCCAGATACGGCGCGTGGTGGCGGGGTGGTTCATCGAATACAGGTGGACGCCGTCCACGTCGTGGGCCACGAGGTCGGCGATCTGCTCGGAAGCGTAGAGGATGCCGGCGGCACGCAGGGACTGGATGTCGTCCCCCCACTTGTTCAGCAGGGTGTTGAGCCTGTCCGGGATGCGCGAGGCGTTGCGCTCGGCCATGCGACGCACGGACTTGGCTCCACGCACCGGCATGATGCCCGCCTCGATCGGCACGGTGATGCCGGCGGCGCGCGCCTTGTCGAGGAAGCGGTAGAAGTCCTCATTGTCGTAGAAGAGCTGGGAAATCAGGTGAGTGACGCCGGCATCAACCTTGATTTTGAGGTTTTCGATGTCCTGGTCCAGCGAGTCAGCCTGATAGTGGCCTTCCGGGTAGCAAGCACCAAACACCTTGAAGTCCGGCTTCACGGAGCGGATGTATGACACGAGGTCGCTGGCGTGGTTGAACTCGCCGACCAGCTGCTCGCCGTCGATGTAGTCGCCGCGCAGCGCGAGCACGGCGCTCACGCCGGCTTCCTCGAACATGTCGAGAGCCTCATCGATCTTGGCCTTGTCGGAGTAGAGCGCGGTCAGGTGGGCGACTGCAGGGATGCCGTATTCCTTGCTGATCGTGTGGGCGATGCGCGCGGTGGCGGTGCGGTCGGAATGGGTGCCGTGACCGTAGGTCACGGAGATGAAGTCGGGGTTCAGCCCTTCGAGTCCGTCGAGGGTGTCGTAGATGGTGCCGACAGGCGCGTTGCGCTTCGGGGGAAAGACCTCAAGGGTGAACATCGGGGAATGCATGCTGATTTCCTTACATAAACCCGAGCTCCCTCATCCAGAGGGAGCTCGGTGATTTCCGCTACTTGTCGAGCTTGGCGCGCACGGCCTTGGCGGCGGCGACCAGGTTCTCCAGGCTCGGCCAGGTCTCGGCGTTACCACGGGTCTTCAGACCGCAGTCAGGGTTGATCCACACCTTCTTGACGTCCATCTTGTCAAGGATCTCGTAGATACGATCCTCGATCTCCTTCTCGGAAGGAATACGCGGGGAGTGAATGTCGTAGACGCCCGGGCCGGCCTCGGTCTCGAAGTGCGCGTCATGAATGGCGTCGAGCACCACCAGATCGCCACGGGAGGCTTCGAAGGAGATCACGTCGGCATCCATCGCGTCGATGTCGCGGATGATGTCGTTGAACTCGGAGTAGCACATGTGGGTGTGGATCTGGGTGGTCGGCTTGACGGCGGAGTGCACCAGACGGAAGGCCGGAACGGCCCAGTCGAGGTACTTGACGTGCCAGTCGGACTTGCGCAGCGGCAGCTTCTCACGCAGGGCGGCCTCATCGATCTGGATGACCTTGATACCGGCGGCCTCGAGATCGAGCACTTCGTCGCGGATGGCGAGGGCGAGCTGCTTGGTCTGCTCCTCGTGGGTGATGTCCTCGCGCGGCCAGGACCAGTTGAGGATGGTCACCGGGCCGGTGAGCATGCCCTTCATCACATGGTCGGTCTTGGACTGGGCGTACGCGGACCATTCCACGGTAATCGGGTTGGCGCGGGAAACGTCGCCCCAGACGATCGGGGGCTTGACGCAACGGGTGCCGTAGGACTGGACCCAAGCGTTCTTGGTGAACAGGAAGCCGTTGAGGTTCTGGCCGAAATATTCGACCATGTCGTTACGCTCGAACTCGCCGTGGACCAGCACGTCGAGGCCGATCTCCTCCTGCTTCTTGATGACGGCGTCGATCTGGGCTTTGATGAACTCGTCGTAGGCTTCCTTGGTGACCTCGCCCTTGCGCAGCTTGGCACGCTCGGCGCGAATCTCCTTGGTCTGGGGGAAGGAGCCGATGGTGGTGGTCGGCAGCAGCGGCAGGCCGAGGGCCTCGCGCTGCAGGGCCTGACGCTCCTCGCGGGCAGGCTGACGCACGTAGTCGGCGTCGGACAGCTTGCCGATGCGCTCGGCGACGGCCGGGTCGGCGGCCACGCGGGTGCCGTCGAACAGAGCCTGGTTGGCGGCGAGGGCGGCGGATGCCTTCTTCTCGTCCTCGGTGGCGTCGGCCAGGGCGGCGACTTCCTTGAGCTCGTCGAGCTTCTGGACGGCGAACGCGAAGTGCTTGAGGTCTTCGGCCGGGATGCCGGTCTCGCCTTCGGTGCTGAACGGCACGTGCAGCAGGGAGGATGCGGTGGAGACGGCCACGTTGGCGGTGACCTGCTTCAGGGCGTCGACCAGGCCGAGGGAGGTGGCGTAGTTGTTGCGCCAGATGTTGCGGCCGTTGATCACGCCGGCGAAGATGGTGGTGTTGGAGGCCACGCCATACTTGGCGACGGCTTCGAGGTTCTCCTCGCGACCTTCGTTGAGGTCCAGGCCGATGCCGTCGAAGCCGAGCAGGTTGACGGTCTCGTACACGTCGGCGATGTGGCCGAAGTAGGTGTTGAGCAGCACCTTGACATTGCCCTTGGCGGACAGGATCTTGGTGTACAGGGTCTTGAAGAGTTCAACGTCGCCCGGCTCCTTGTCGAGCACGAGGTACGGCTCGTCGAGCTGGACCCATGCGGCGCCGAGCTCGTTGAACTTGGCGAGCACTTCGACGTAGACGGCGGCCACGGCGTTGACCAGGCCCTTGTCGAGCTCGAGTTCGGTGGCTTCCGGGGTACGGGCGAGCTTCAGGAACGTGTACGGGCCGATGAACACGGGCTTGGTGTCGATGCCCAGCGCCTTGGCCTCGTTGAACTCGTCGAACGGCTTGGTGGAGTTGAGCTTGATCTCCGCGGCCGACTCGACTTCGGGCACCAGATAGTGGTAGTTGGTGGTGAACCACTTCTTCATCGGCAGGGCGGTCACGTCGCCCTTGTCGCCCTGGTAGCCGCGGGCCATGGCGAAGAGCGTGTCCTCCTGGTTGTCGAAGGAGAGACGTGCGTAACGCTGCGGAATCACGTTGAGAAGGATGGCGGTGTCCAGCATCTGATCGTAGTAGCTGAAGTCGTTGCTGGGAATGAGGTCGATGCCGGCGGCCTGCTGCAGCTTCCAGTGCTTGGCGCGCAGTTCGGCGGCGGTGGCCTTGAGGGCGGCGAGGTCGTTGGCACCCTTCCAGTAGCCTTCGATGATCTTCTTCAGTTCGCGGTTCTGCCCGATGCGGGGGAAGCCGGAGACGGAAGTCAGAGTGGACATGAATCCTCCAATGTATGCGTTCGTAACCCGACTTAGGGTAGCAAAACATCCGGATTCCGGCCCTTATAAATGGCCGCAGAGTGTCGTTATAGATGGAATTTATATCCGCTTTAGTCGAAGTCTTTCACATTGATGACCGCGAGCAGTTCGCCGCTGTGCACCTGCCATTCGTCGAACGGTTTGTTCGATCCCATGATCACGATGGATGCGGGCGAAAGTCCCAAATTCAGCAGGTCGAGTCGTTCGCCGTCGGAGTCGGCGGAGGCGAGCCATTGGGCGCTGATCGACACAGTCGGCTCGTGGCCCACGATCATGAACACGCGATTCTTGGCCTTGACGTGGGACGAGCTCGTCGAACACCGCCTGCACTCCCCGTCATACAGGCTGATGCGGTAGTCGACGATTGGCTTGTCGCCTAAAGGTCTTGAGCATGCGGTCCAACGTCTGGCGCGTGCGGGTAACGGACGAGCAGGAGATTTGGTCGGGCACCAGTCCCAGCGACTCGATGCCCTTGCCCACGGCCTTCGCCTGTTTCAGACCTTTGTCGGTGAGCTCGCGCTCCGAGTCACCCTTGTCGCCGAACGGCTCGGCCTTGGCATGCCTCATGATGATGAGGATATGGTCGTATTTCTTCGCCGCTTTGGCGACTTTGCTCAGCTTGATGCCCATCCGTGGCTCCCTTCACGAACCGTCTGCCCGGTGTGGCGGTGTGGCAGTGTGGTGTTGCTTCCAGTATAGAGGTGTGTGAGCGTTCACAAACTCATCGTCTGGCGGTTATTCGTGCATGTTGCCAAGTTCCCCCACCTGACGGTCGAGGTCGCGCAACACCTTACGTAGTTTGTGGTCGGAGATGTCGCGCAGTTCCAGTTCCTCGATCTGCGCCTCACGCTGTTCGTCGGTGAGCGAGTCGATGTCGGTCTGCGTGTCCTTGGTCACGCGATCACGCTTTCTGAGCGCCTCGAACCCGGAGGCCATGGCGCGCGAGATAACAAGGAAACCGGTATGACCGATTATCTGGTGGTCGGGGCGTACGGCGAGGCCCTGGGCCTTCCATGTGCGTTCGAACGATTCCTGGATCTGCGGCTCGGTCCAGCAACCGGCCGCGCGCAGGGCTTCGGCCAGTCGACTCATCTGCGTGGTGGTAGTCACATAACTGACCAACACGCCGCCGGGGCAATCACGCGGTATGCCTGCTCGAGCCTGTTCCACGGGTCGAGCATGTCGAGCATGATGCGGTCGAACCAGTGTTCGGGCAGTTCGGCGGCAACGGAATCGAAGTCGCCGGTTTTGAGATCCCACCAGCTGGGGGCCTCGCCGTAGTACAGCGTGGCATTGGCCTGAGCCACTTTGGCGAATTCGGGGCGCAGCTCGATCGTGGTCAGGTGGCCGCGCTCGCCCACGGCGTCCAGCAGGTTCACGCTCATCGCGCCCGAGCCGGCACCGGACTCAAGCACGCGCATGCCGGAGCGGATGTCGCCGAGCTGAATAACTTGGGCGATGCCTTCGGATACATGATCTGCGCGCCGCGCGGCATCGACAGCACGTAATCGGCCAGTCGCGGGCGCATCACCGCATACTCCCAGCCGCCGATGGCGCGCGACGATTTCCACGGCTTGTTCTTGTCTTTCTCGGGGTAGACCTGATTGACCTGTGCCTCGCGCTTGGCATGCACGGTGAGGATTACGGTGCCTTCGGTCTTGCCAATCACATCGTCATGCAGAATCAGGCCATGCTCGGTCTGCGTGGAGCCGCCGGCCACAAGCTGATCGGTGATCTTCTTGCCCTTGCGGTCGGTGAACTGCACTTTCTCGCCTGCGGTGAGAGGCCCGCGCCTCGGCTCCATAACTTGCTCCTTGCGTGCTCGGTGGGTCAATCGCTACAAGTCTAATGCATGTAAGCTCGCTGGTGAGGTGATGACGATGCGAATGCAGATGACAAGCCAGATCGATGCCGGCGGCAATGACCCCATTTTCCTGATGTTCCACGGTTACGGCAACGACGAAAGCGAGATGATGCGGATTCTCGACGCCGTATATGCGCCGACGCGAGCCGATGCGGCCCCGGCCGCAATTGCCGCCGTACCCAGCTATATCTCGTTCCGCGCCACCTACGCGAGGCCCTATATGGGCGGCAATTACTGGTATCCCGACGGCTGCGGCGTGGACGAGCGCCAACGCGAATGCGCGGCGGTCGGGGATGCGGTGGCTTCACTGCTGGATGCCTCGGCATTCGCCCATCGCAGGAAGATATTGATCGGTTTCTCCCAAGGCGGTTATCTGTCGTATCGTCTGGTCAAGGTGCATCCGACGTTGTTCGATGCCGCGATCCTGCTCAGTCCTTCGTTCATGGGCGAGGAACAGGCGGCGCTTGACTCCCCTACCCGATTCTTCCTGGCGTATGGCGCGCAGGACCGCACGATTCCGCTGCCCGACCAGCAAACGGCCCATCAGGTCCTTGAACGGGCCGGACATCTGACCTATCGCGAGTATTCCGGCATGGCCCATGCCATCTGTGATGAGGAAATCGCCGATATCCGGGATTTCCTACGTACCATATGATGCCGGAATAGCTTCAATATGGAATATCTCCGTTCAAAGAGGTACATTCGACCTTTTGCGGAATGATATCTCCGTTCAAAGAGGTACCGGTCCAAGTAGAAGCGACTCAACAATGGCGGAATGGCGTTGGCCGCGCCCATTCATCGCGCGATGGTTCTGCGATCAGCTCAATTCCCCTGCCGGCTGATGCCGCCCTTATGACCGGTGGCCTTGAATGGCGTGGCGCGTGCCGTCACCTTCGGCCCCGGCAGATTCGTACTGGTATTGGATCGACCGCGGAGCCCGGCAGCCGGCTGGGACTCGGGGCGTCGACCAGTACCCGTGATGTCGGTATGCCGTTTTGCCGTCGTGTTGCCTGTTTTCCCACCAGCACCGTCAGCCTCGTCAATATCAATGCCCTTGGCACGCAAAGCACGCGCCCACCGCTCATCCATCGTGCGCCTCACACGTCCCATTCGGGTTTCCACGTGTACTGCATGTCGTAGGCGCTGGGCGAACGGTCGGCAGGTGGTTCAAAGGTGATCGGGCCGAATGCGGCGGCGTCAAAAGACATCGTTTGCTCCCTTCGATGGTGTTGGCCAACAGGTTCCAAGGGTCAGGCACAGCGCCTTTCTCAACCCGTTCGCCGTCACGATGGCTGGCAGCTTGCGTTCACTGGTTCCCCTGCAATGCGCCTCATTATGGCAACACGAACCGACAGGTGCCGGCTGCGCCTAGGATGGGAAACGATTGCTGCACGCCGAAAGGGAGGCGACTGTCATGAGGTATTTCACGACTGGTGGTTGGAAGACCGCCCCGCACTTAACCTGTTCGAAAGTTTGGAGCCGCACGATACGGTTGAGATTGAGGGACTCGGTGGTGCACGCCCGGAGGCACTGAATGTTGGCTTGGATGCTTGGGATTTGATGCCGATGAGTGAAACACGGGTTGTCGAGTGGTTCCACGAATCACGATGTCGGCTCGCCCGCGAACGGGACCAGTAAGGCCGATGATTCAGTTCCCTCGCTCGATATGCCGTCGTTCTGATGTGATTCGCGGAATGTTCGTGTCGTTGTTCTCGTCGTGGTGGATTGACACAGCATTGACTGCCGTGAGATGATGCACGCTGAACACGCGCCTCAACGGCAGTGGTCTCGTCATCTCTCGCTCACACCAACGGATTGCCGGCTGCCTGATACAGCGACCACCAGTCACGGCGTTCGAGTTCGATATCGGCACCGGCCGCCATCTGGCGGATGCGCTCCGGTGTCATTGAGCCGAGCAACGGCTGGATACCGGCGGGATGACGCAGAATCCAAGCGACGGCAATGCCGTTGGGCGTGGAACCGTATTTGCCGGCAAGACGGGTCAATTCGGCGTTCAGCTCGGGGAAATGCTCGTTGCCGACGAACGGACCGTATTCCGTGCCGGATTGGAATGGGCACCATGCCTGAATGGTCATATGCTTCAGCCGTGAATAAGGCAGGATGCCGCCGGTGCGATCGGCTGCGGGATCGCTCGCCATATTGAATTGGATTTCAGCGTCGAGCATCTGTGTATGCATCAGGCCGAACTGCAGTTGGTTGATTTCCAATTTCTGACGAAGGCCGCTTTGCAATAGTTCGATCTGCCACGGGCCCATATTGCTGACTCCGAAATGACGCACTTTACCGCTTGATTCCAACGCGTCGAATGCTTCGGCGACCTCGTTCAACTCAAACAGCGTGTCAATACGGTGCAGCAGCACGGCGTCGACGTAATCCGTCTGCAAAGCCTCAAGCTCGTGATCGAGTGCGTCAATCAGATGCTTGGCGCTGAAGTCATATCCGTTGGCGCCGCCATCGTTTTCGCCGAAACTGTAGTCGATGCCGAACTTGGTTTGGATGAAGATGGTGCTGCGGTCGAGTCCTGCGTCCTTCCACGCTTGGCCGAAACGCTTCGAACTGGCGTGCGCGGCATGATCATGGAATCCATAGATGTCCGCCGTGTCGAAATAGTCGATGCCAGAATCATGGGCCACGGCCACGGTACGTGCCGCATCGGCGGCATCCAGCGCGTCCATGCGCATCACACCCAGCGCCACTCGTGACGCAATCATGCCGGATTGTCCGATTTCCTGAGTCTTCATAGTGTCTCATTTCTGTTATCGTGAATCGGCGAACGGGCACTGTCCGCCTCGTTGCCGGGCAGCAATCTCCATTGCCGCGGCTTATGTCACCTTATCGCTTGAAGTGCACTTGAAGGCAACTCGCAGGCAGGCAGCGCGCGCTGCCGGGCGCGTCTTCGCGTCTTCATGTCTTCGCTGTGATCGAGACATCGTTGTGCCGTGATCATGCCTATTTCTTGTATGATGACCTCTATAGCAACAGAGCTAGGGGGATTCCATGAACACTACCGATTCATCCAAAGTCAGTGATGCCAACGCCGGCGCAAACAATGTCATCCATATCCCGCACAATCCCACGCTTGCCGGATTGGCCACGCTGACCCGCAACGTGGCGTACAAGACCGGGGCCGATAACCTGGTGATGGATATCATCTCACCACAATCCACCGGCGATGACGATGACCGCCGCTACCCCACCGTGGTATTCGTGCAAGGCAGCGCCTGGACCACGCCGCATCGCGACTACGAGATCCCGCAGCTCTCGGCTTTGGCCCGCGAAGGCTTTGTGGTGGCTACGGTGAATCATCGCGATGCCTCGAGCGACCCCCACGACATGTTCCCCGCATATCTCGAGGACGTCAAAGCAGCCATCCGCTATCTCAGGGCAAACGCACGTCAATGGCACGTGGACCCCGACCGTCTCGGTATCTGGGGCACGTCGTCCGGCGGCAACACGTCGCTGCTGGTGGGGTTGACCGCCGACGATCCGAGGTATGAGGATGGCACCAATGCCGATGAAAGCGATGCGGTGAAGTACGTGGTCAGCTGCTTCCCGCCCACTGACATGCTTGAAGCTGTCGACGCATTCGACGATGAGACCAATCCATTCCGGCTGTATTATTTCGGCCCGTTCGCGGCCGTGGTGGGTGCGACCCATGAGACCGGCATCAATGCCGAGGTCCGTCAGCGTGCGGCTGATATGAGTCCCTACCTGCAGGTGCGGGATGACCAGCAGTATCCGCCGATGCTCCTGTTGCACGGTACCGCCGACACCGTGGTCCCCTACCATCAATCCGTCAAGATGCGCGACCAACTGGTCGAGCACGGCGTGGACGCGCAGCTGGTGCTAGTCGACGGCGCCGAACATGAGTACGATTTCTGGAGCCAGCAGGTCTTCGACGTGATCTTCGATTTCATTCGTGAGCGGAGCTGAACGTAAGGGCACACGGGCGCGTCCTTGTTATAGGTTGCCGAGTTCTCTTTTAGCCAATTTTGTTGGAGCCCCTGTCTGCGTGAACATGCCATGACAGTTCTAGACTGTGTTCTAAGACTGTCAATCGGCAATGTGTATGAAAGCGTGATGTGATGGGTCAGACGGCGATTGATGGAGTTGAGGGACTTAATAGGGCCGGCGAAATCAGCAGATTCAGCGGTTCGCGGTCGGTGGCGTTGCCGCCTATACCATTCTGGCCGTGCTTACTTCGCGACTGTTGCAACGGCCGACTACCACGGAACTGTTGCTCATCGTCATGTGGATCACGCTGGAACTATGTGCGCTGACTATGTTGCACAGTTCCGGAGCTCTCGGGGCAACCGCCGCCATCGTTTTGGCCATCATCCTGCTGATTTTGCTTATCGCCGACATGGCCTGCTACCTCGCCTACTGCCATCTGCCACCCATGCCCGCCTTCATCGACGGCACCGCACCACTGATTGCCGTAACGGTGTTTTCTGAGATTGTCGTGGCGATGATTGTGTAGGTCCGGGGATTTTGTTTGCTATTTCGTGTTATTCAATTGTGCCCCGAATATATATGGGCACTGCCAAATTTATGATTCCAATCTTTTCCTGCGGATCGGCTTAAGATAATTGACTCTGAAGGATTTCCAATCACCAAAAAACTTGTTGTCCGTTTCAGTTTGTTCCCCATTCCGGAATTTCTCACAGGTCAATTCAAGGGTGCATAGAAAATCCGCAACTTGTTCAAGCCGGTAGTCGCGTGGAGAAGCGTCACGATAGACAATGGCATCTATGGAGAGTGCATACTCAATCCCGCCTCGCAGGGCATCAGTAACTATCTGTTGGCCACCGTCGTAATACACCTTGACAGTGCCATAAGAATGGAAATCCGAAAGATGCGCCAAAAGTAGATTAACAATATCGCGTTTGAGTTGCGCTTCAAAACGTTGGCGGTTATCGTCAAAATCACTTTTACGATGCACAAACGTCCGATATGTAATCGGCAGCCGCCGAGTCATGATAACGAATAAACCCAGAAGCCTCTTACGCTCCGATAGGCTCATCCCTTCGTAAGCATCATGCCCGGTAAGCAGCGGCCCAGCATGGAAAGGGACATCAGGAAGTCCATAGTCAGCCAACGACTGGCGGTACCGCTCTAAGGCAAGACTAATATCCTTAGACTGGTCATGAAAAAAACAAGAGTAATTAAATAATATTCCGATCGTTTACCCCACTCACCGCTCTCATCAGCGAAGATGCTCAATACAGACGGCATCGCACCCCGTCCCCGTTGACAAAAAATGCCCGGGGGAGCCCCCGGCGACTTGGAGCCTTTCTCGTTTCCGAGTAAAGCAATATATTTATAGCATTTTCAGCCCCTAGCCCGCAAGCCACAAAACGGCTATTCCGCTTACAGCTGCTCATATTGTAGCCACGCCATCTACTGCAACATCATGTCACGGTGCTTGTGCCAACGGAACAGACGCTCACGATGGCGGTTCAGCGTGAAACGATCCCACATCTGGTCCTCGGCCCACTCAACCGTGCCATCATGTTCTTCATCTTCGGGATTGCCCAAGGTATCAAGGAACCGCTCGAACCCATACGCCCCGCCGACATCCTCCGGAGGCGCATCCCCCGCCCCATCCCAAAGCTGAGGATCCGCAACGTGCACGCTGCGGTAGGTACGCAGCAGCTTGATATCATGGATCCAATCGTCACCATAATCGTAGTAATAGCGAGCGGTACGCGCTTTGGGAAACACGTCGCCCAGCTCGGTTTCCGAAGCAATGCGAACTTCCGGCAACGGCTCCACCGGCATATATTGTTCGTATTTCGCCTCATGGTATGAGGGCTCTTCTCCCCACAATTCTTCCACTTGCACCTGCTTCCCATCCGGAAATGTGGCGCAGAAGCAGAACAGATGCTCGCCGTACCACATAAAGCATTCCTGCAATACCGCATGCAAATCGAAGAACGTCAATGATGCCGGCACCAGAATCTCCCGCCAGCATTCACGCCCGTCAAGGCGCAAAGTGACTCGGAAACGAAATGCCGTGTTGCCATTGCCTGCCATGAAGACTCCCTTATCAACGATGAAGTTATTATCACCGTAACAGAGTCTGGGGCAAACCACTGCGTTACGAATCTGATTCGCGCCCTCAGAAAAGGCCGAATCATCTGTTCGATCTCCGTGTCCTGTGGAAAAGACTCTAACAATAACCGGTACTGTTCATCATCAGCAAGTCCAATATGCCATGTGACCAGGTGCGGGACACTCATGTGATCAGTCGCTATGGTGGTGAGACGTGACTTCGGTTCGTACCGTCAAGCAGACGCGAATGGGGATAGCCGCGCCGCCCGTGTCCAATATCGGCTGGGGCGTGCTGCCGCTGTACTGGCGCGCACTGTCCAGTATGAATGCCATCAGCGTGCTCGCGTATCGTTTGGTCGCCACGTTGGCGGCCATGGTCGCGCTGTTAGTGGCGTTCTCCGTCCTGGCCACCGCGATTCCGCTGGCCATGTTCTCCTACGGCGCGCAGCACAGCCATTACCTGACCGTGAGTTTCATCCAATATCTCAACCCGCTGATCCAGTTCTGCGTGGCTGTGCTCCTGCTGCACGAACCGATGCGCGCGCAGGGCTATGCGGCGTTCATGGTGATTTGGGTCGCGATCGCGGTGTATTCGTTCGGCGCGATTCGGGCGTATTGGGGAGCGGCTGAAGCCCCACGCACGTTAAGCGCTTCCTTAACTCCCCTCCCCGAGGGGAGCTGTCGCCGTAGGCGACTGAGGGGAGGTCGACACGGCAAACAGCAGAAACCTCGCTCCCGACCAAAGCCACAAACACCACTCACGAAGCAAGCTTGTACAAGTTCTCCTTAAATTCCCGCTCACTCCACTTAATGGGATACGCATTGTACTTTTCCAAAGCGGTTATTAGCTGATTGTCAATGCGCCGATCCGAATCATTGAGGAAAACAACCAGTTCACTTGGTGTCTTTCGTGCCGCCTGCGTATCCTCCCATGAAATAAGGTACTGGAAATGAGTCGCTGGGAAGGCCGCGTAATAGATGTGCAGAATCGTTCCGCCTGTTTACTCGTAAACGGCAACACAAAGTCATACTGGCACAGCAAACCAGACTTGCCACGGAACTGAGCGCCTTCCACATACCGTATGTTGTTCGCATTAAGGAACATACGAATGTCATCTGCAAAATACGTCTGCACATGGGATTGGCCAGCATAGACATATCACCAACTTTGATGATAGCTTGCAGGAACCGATTCTTGGCATCAGCAAAATCAGCAGTATCGCTCGTCAGAGTAAGCTCGTCGCCGTTACGTTCAATACCAAACTGATTCAGAATATCTTTGAGCACTGCCAAACGCGATTCCGTCACAGTCATCCCATGCGACTCCAAACGGCGTAATGTGGCACAGTCATCAGAGAACGTTACGCTGTTCTTCCCGGGCTTCACATAGAACTGCGTATAGTCGTTGTCTTCATCCAGAAGTGGAACATTAACTTCATACCACTCATCCAGTTGCGTATAAGTCGTGTTATCAGACAGCCATTTTCCGTAACTTCGAATTAATGAGTCAAAATCAGAACTCGTCATACTTTCTTCTCGTCGTAAACACTACGATTCATTTGACTACAAACTTATCTGATGCAATTGGAATTGCTTCTCGCCTTTATTCAGGGTGATGGACTTCGGAGACAAAGCTTCCTTCAGCAGTTCCAGCATACGACGAGCTTCAGCATCTGTCAGTACAGCCATTGACGCCTCTTCCCCGAATGCGATTACCCAGTGGGAACAAGACTACATCAGACCAGTATGCACCGCCAAGCGGCGAGTGACACTCCACCCGCTACAATCAGCAGTATGGTTGTTCCGCAAAAGCCAACGCTGGCTCAATTCGAGGTCATGTTCGAAGGCACACCGTTGATTCTTGAACGTGCCACCGATTACTGGGAATCGGGCCGCGTGAGTTCGGTGCAGGAGATTGCGCCGCAGCTGTATCACGCGCAGGTGTCCGGCAGTGCCGATGACTGTTATGACGTTGACATCCGCCTCGGCAAAGATGCTCACGGCGAGAACGCCAATGAAGCAAACACTGATGGCCAAGCCACTACCAGCAGTAACAGCGACCACGAATCCACAACCGACGACAATTCGATTCGCATACAATCCGCTGCGTGCACCTGCCCGTATCAGAGAACACCATATTGCAAGCATATAGGTGCCGTGCTTTACGAACTGCGCAAACAGCTCATTGGCGCGCACGGCAATCACCACAATGATGACACCGCCAACGCTCACGATGGTGTCATCGCACTCCCCCGCACCGTGCTGGATCCCATCCAGCAACACCTCGACGCGCGCGCAGAGCAGGGCAAAGGCCATCTGCTGTTCCTGTGGTCCACCCAACTGCGCGAAGCCGCAAAGACGTTCTGCGCCCAGCCAGACGAAGAACGACCGCTAATCCCGCTGATCGACGCACAAACCATGCTCTCCGACACAATCCGCCGATGCCATGAACGTTTCATTATTCATATCAGTAAGCACAGCGATGCGTACAGCAAATCATGTGACTACACAG
>ENA-OQKR01000474-OQKR01000474.1-human-gut-metagenome-genome-assembly--contig:-NODE-474-length-16425-cov-2.870168_pt1 | contig 16425 bp, 16 predicted proteins | sample MGYA00242803_ERZ504806 | MGnify/ENA primary metagenome ERZ504806 (study PRJEB26092, sample SAMD00036399) | human gut metagenome | host: Homo sapiens | study: EMG produced TPA metagenomics assembly of...
GATGACCGACTTCTGCTGATCATCCGGACCTTGTCCCGCGAACAATGAAGATGTCGGAATTGATTACATCAGTCGCTTCGTACCGTACAGGATAAGGTCGCAGATAAGATTTTTATGATTCCGCGTATCTATACAAACAAACCGAGAACGATCGGCATGGGCTATAAGGGAATGTTGCACCAGCCGGATCCGGAGAAAAAAGAAGATATGTTAAAGGGTATCATCGCGATCCGCGATCTGCACACCAGAGCGGTCAACGAGACCGGTTTTACCTGTGCAGATGAGATGCTGTATCCGGAGAACCACAGATATTTATCCGATCTGTTATCTTACGTTGCCATCGGTGCCCGTTCCGTCGAAGACCAGCAGCACCGTCTGACCGCCAGCGGCGTCGGCATCCCGGCAGGTATGAAGAACCCAACCGGCGGAGATATCTCCGTTATGATGAACTCCATCATCGCCGCACAGCACGGTCACATGTTCCTGTACCGTGGATGGGAAGTAAAAACTCCTGGTAACCCTTATGCACATGCGATTCTTCGTGGTTATGTAGACAAATTCGGAAGAAATATGCCAAACTACCATTACGAGGACCTGCAAAATCTTCTGGAACATTATCAGGAAGTCAATGAGTCCGCGCAGACAAAACTGGTCAACCCGGCTGTCATCGTAGACACCAACCACTCCAACTCCGGCAAACGCTTCGCAGAACAGATCCGTATCAGTAAGGATGTTATGCACAGCTGCAAGGTTTCGGAGGATGTCCACAAACTGGTGAAGGGACTGATGATCGAAAGTTATATCGAAGACGGCGCTCAGAAGGTGAGTGAGCACTGCTATGGAAAATCGATTACGGATCCTTGCCTGGGTTGGGAGAAGACCGAGAAACTGATTTATGAACTGGCGGAGCTTTGGTAATTGAAAAATTGTAAAAGGGGACGCCGGGAAACGCGGCATCCCCTTTTACAAAATCTCTACTTCACAAACGGAACCGGACTATAATAATACCCGATCATCCCCGCCCCTGAATGATAAGGAACGATAAATTCTCCCTGTGCATACGCCAGCAGCTCCTCATATTTTCTTACAGCCTCTCTGAATTTCTCCATGAATTTTTTCATAATAATCCTCTCCTCTCATTCCAGACTGCTTATAAGTTTCTCTTATCTATAAAGAAAAAAGCAGAACAATGGATTCATCTGAACCCCTTTGTTCTGCTTTTTTATATCATAGCACTTCTCTTCCCCGTGTGCAATCCCTTTTTTACGTTACCGCGGTAAATTTCTTCGAGATTCACCGCAAATGGTATATCCGTTCCGTCCGCCCCGCTTGGTCTCATAAAGTGCCTGATCCGCGATTCGGTACAGTTCCATGTAGGTGTTTCCGTGTTCCGGGTACAGAGCGATTCCGATGCTGATTGTGATTCCTTTTCCATCCATCTCAGCAAATGCAAGCTTCTTCGTCTCCTCCAGCAGTTTTTCCGCTTTGCTTCGGACTGCCTCACGACTGCTTACGTTCCACATCAGGACGGTAAACTCGTCACCGCCGATCCGGCCCACAATGTCGTTTTCCCGGAACTGTCTGTTCAGCAGTTCGCCAAACGTATGCAGCACCGCATCGCCCACGGTATGTCCGTATACATCGTTGACCTCTTTAAACTTATCTACATCCATGATAAAGAATGCGCTTTGCCTCTCTCCATGATTTTCGTTCAGAATCCGCTCCGTATACGATTCCGCGTATTTTCTGTTATATACCTGCGTCAGTTCATCCGTCCGGGCGGAACGGAGGATTTCTTCTGTTTTCTGACGGTTTTTCCGTATGATGTAGAAGATCAGGATACAAACCTGAACGCCAAAGCATCCCAGAAAGATAAATTCATACTGCTCCACGAACGCATACGACTGCTGTGCAACGGTCACCGGTGCAACATAGCAGATCATCCAGTCATTGATTCCCAGCGGCGCATATGCCAGATAGCGGTCGGAACTGTCCGCATAACCTCTTAACCGGATCAGTCCTTCCTTTCCTTCGTTGAAATCCTGTGAAATCTCTTCGATGCTGTGTCCCTGTCCTATTTTCTTGAATTTGTAAAATTCAAAAATATTATCTCCATAAGAAAGCTTGTAATCTGTCGCATCGCCGTCATGGGCAATGATCTCACCATCTCTGGTAACGATCAGGCTGTATCCTTTTCCCGAAAACAGATCATCAAACAGCATACGGCTCAGTTCACCGACATTATAGGAACTGCCAAGAACACCAATGACCGTTTCCTCATGAAAAACCGGAACGCCAAGAACTACCTTCGTCTCCTGATCCACACTGCTCTCAAGCGGATCACTCAACGTACGGCTGCCGCTGATCCCTTCCTTAAAGTATCTCCGGTGTGCCACATTTTTTACCAGCCCATTATCGTAGTGTGCATCACCATTCGGCTGAATCAGCGCCGTGCGATCCAGCGCGGTACTCTCCTGAAATGTTGTCAGCATCTGCATATTTTCCTCGCTGAGAAGGTCTCCGCTCTCTCCCCATCTTCTCTGCAATGCCTTCCAGATACGAATAATGAATATTTAAAAATGGTTTCGGAGAATGTTCGCTCTGTCTCGCCACATTGTTTCTCATTCTCTCCTGCGAACTGCTCTCGATCGTTCTCTGTGCTGTCACAAAAAAGGAAACCAGACCGATGATAATCGCCAGGATAAATACCGCAATTGCTCCTACATAGCTTCCTCCGGGATTCTGCTTTTTCTTCTTAAAAATAATCTCCAACTCCTCCCCTGTTTCTTCTTTTAATATACCAGAAATATGTCCTGAATACTACTTGTTTCCCTGTTTTTCGCTCGACACTTTTATACCTTGCATTTTTATACCGAACGCTTTTCAAAACTCCAAATCTGTACTATAATCAACGAGATAAAATAACATGTATACCGTTTACAAAGGAGGCCCTTATGGAACCAAATATTATTACTCTGACAGACCAGTACGGCGAATCTGTTCGTTTTGAACTTCTCGATATTGTGGAATACGAAGATCAGGAATTTGCTGTTCTCTATCCTGCCGATGGCGGTGACGATGAACCGGTTCATATCCTGCGGATCACTTCCGAAAATCTCGATCTGGATGAAATGGAATTCGAAGGTCTGGATGACGAAGACCTGATCAATGCCGTGTTTGATCTGTTCTGCGAACGTAACGATTTTGAATAAGAATTTTTTAAATAAAACGGAGAAATCGCTTGACATTTTCTCCGTTTTATTTTATATTAGTATTAGTAACAATTACTGTTATTAATCGAGAAGGGAGGATCGTAATGGCAACTCTGAAATACAGCCGTCAACGGGAATCCATCAAAGAATTTCTGATGACACGTACCGATCATCCTACGGCTGACACCGTCTATCATCAGTTACGCAAGATTTATCCGAACATCAGTCTCGGAACCGTCTACCGTAACCTGGCGCTGCTGGCAGATATCGGAGAGATTCAGAAAATCTGTACCGGCGATGGTGCTGACCGCTTCGACGGACAGGTCACCCCTCATTATCATGTAATCTGCACCCGCTGCCATCAGGTGATGGATCTGGATCTGGAATACATGAAAGAACCGGAGGATCTGGCCGCACAACATTTTGAAGGAAAGATTCTGGGACATGTGACAAACTTCTATGGAATCTGTCCCGACTGTCTGAAAAAAAGATACGATGTAAACGCTTCCTGGATTGTCAGAGGAACAAAACGAAAAGAACAAAAGAGTTTTAAAATCATCTTGACAAACAGGAAGTAATATGTTAATCTAATATCAGTAATAATTACTATTATTAATTCGAACTCAAGAAAGCGATTCACCGTATAGGGAATCCGTTTTCAAGATAAACTACAAAAAAGAAAAGGAGAATATGACCATGAAAAAAATTTGTTTAGTACTGTATGTGGATATGTTTACGAAGGAGAAACCGCACCGGAAGTCTGTCCGGTTTGTAAAGCACCAGCTTCCAAGTTCAAAGAGCAGAGCGGAGAAAAAACATGGGCTGCTGAACATGTAGTAGGTGTTGCACAGGGCGTTCCGGAAGACATCCTGGCTGACCTGAGAGCAAACTTCGAAGGTGAATGCTCTGAAGTCGGTATGTACCTGGCTATGGCTCGTGTAGCTCACAGAGAAGGATATCCGGAAATCGGTCTGTACTGGGAAAAAGCTGCTTACGAAGAAGCTGAACATGCAGCAAAATTCGCTGAACTGTTAGGTGAAGTTGTAACAGACAGCACAAAGAAAAACCTGGAAATGCGTGTAGATGCTGAGCACGGCGCAACCGAAGGAAAATTCGATCTGGCGAAACGTGCAAAAGCTGCAAACCTGGATGCAATCCATGACACCGTTCATGAAATGGCAAAAGACGAAGCAAGACACGGAAAAGCTTTCGAAGGTCTGCTGAAAAGATATTTCGGTTAAGATTTAAAAGGAACTCAACCCCGGCTGACAGTTTGCAGCCGGGGTTATTTTTTTATGCAGACAGCAGGGAATCACCGGATTTCTAAAAATTTTCTTAAACCTTCCTCTTCTGCGCTCCTTTCACTGGCATCTTTGCCGGTTTTCCTGTATACTGAATATTAACAGCGATGAACGTGACATATTACTGTTTGGAGGTGTTTATCATGAAAGACAATTTAGGTTATGTACATGTATATTGCGGGGATGGAAAAGGAAAGACTACTACTGCGATGGGACTCTGTACCCGTGCCGCAGGTTATGGATATAAAGTACTGATCTATCAGTTTATGAAAAATAATAAGACCAGCGAGCGAAAGATTCTGCAGCAGGTTCCGAACATTACTTTTGTCAACGGACTGGAGCAGGAAAAGTTCAGTTTTCAGATGACGCTTTCCGAGAAACTGGAACGGAAAACCTACTATGAAAAACAGTTCCGGAAAATTACAGCAAAAGCTGCCGAAGAAGACTACGATCTTCTGTTTTTCGATGAACTGATCTATACGATCCGCGCCGGACTCTTCGATGAGCAGATTCTTCTGGATTATCTGAAAAAGGAAAAACCGGAACATCTCGAAGTCATCCTGACCGGTCAGCAGCCAAGTGATGAACTGGTGGAACTTGCCGATTATGTCTCCGAGATCCGTAAGATCAAACATCCTTTTGATCAGGGACTTCCTGACCCGCGGTTGGCTTAGATGATGTGAAAAATAAAAAAATCAGAAAGTATAGAGAAAATATATGGACGCATTAAAATATGTATCACAGATTCTCGACGATGCGGACTCCTGGGAAACCATGATGTTTCTCTACGATGCCGCACTTCGCCAGATGTCCACAAAGATTGATATTCTGAATGAGGAATTCATCCATATTCATAATTACAATCCGATCGAACATGTGAAGTCCCGGATCAAGGAACCGAAAAGTATCGTCAAGAAGTTAAAGCGCCAGGGACATGAAGTCACCCTGGAAAATATGTTAAAATATATCAAAGATATCGCCGGTATCCGTATCATCTGTTCATTTACCCAGGACATTTACCGGATCGCCGATATGCTGGCAAAACAGTCCGATCTGCGTGTGGTGGAGCTGACCGACTATCTTACTCATCCAAAAGTCAGCGGATACCGCAGCTACCATATGCTGGTAGCCGTCCCGGTTCATCTTTCCGACCGTGTCGTGGATATCACCGTCGAAGTACAGATCCGCACCATCGCCCAGGACTTCTGGGCAAGCCTGGAGCATAAGATCTATTACAAATTCGAGGGCAGTGCACCGGAATATATCAGCCGGGATCTCCGCGCCTGTGCAGAGTTTGTAGCCGAACTGGATGAAAAGATGCTTTCTCTGAACGAAGCGATTCAAAAAGAAGCGATTCAGAAATCAGAGGAAGCCGAGGAAAAGAAAGAGGAGTAGCTGTTTAAAACAGTTACTCCTTATTTACATCCCATAATTTCTATTCCATGTCTGTGTCAACCTTGATGGCTTCGTGAAGACAAATATCCTCCATAAAATGAGGAGTGCCCGGATACCTCTCAGTACCCGGGCTATTATTATGAAAAATTCTATGTGTAATGAACCCATTACAAACAATTTTGAGATGTTCCTTTCGGAACTATTATTATCATAGCAACAGTTTATGAACAAATTATGAACGCAATATGAAATTTATGGTTAATTTGCACAATTCGTTTTCTTTTTCTTGTTTTATGACACTTTACACTGTTCTGTTGTTTTTGCTTTTTCACTTCATCCTGTTAATTCGTCAAATCATCCGTCATTTCTTTTATTTCCGGAATTTTTCAACACATTATCCAAAGATAGAACTCCAGAGGTTCTTGCACCAGCTTACGATCTTACCAAAAAATCCTTTGACCTGCTCCTGATTGATGTTCAGATCCAGGCTCTCCAGTTTATTGTACAGATCTTTTGCCTGCTCTTTTAACGCATCCACATCCAGATCCAGGCTGCTGATCTTCTGCATCAGGCTTACGATCTTCTGTTTATCCTCGTCTGACAGCTGAATGTCCATTTCTTTTGCAGCGTCATCTACAACCGCTTCGATCTCTTCCGGATCAGACAGATCGTTGGAGACAACTGCTTCTTTTACCGCTCCGACCAGTTCTTCCGCCTGTTCCTTATCTCCGATCGACTCTCCCAGATCACTGGTCGTTACCAGTTCCTCCGTGGCTGCGTCTGCATTTTCCGCTTTCAGCGTCTCACCGGTCATATTGCTGTAGGCTTCCATTGCACCTACCAGAGCTGCCGTTCCGGAGATGTTGAACGGTCCTGCCACATGCACATCTGCATCCGTCACGCCGGCGGTTGCCAGTGCATTCTGATACATACCGGTCGTACAGTAGGTGATATTGTTGGTGGTCACTTTGATCCCGTTTCCTTTGTCCTTCTTTTCGATCAGTACGGAGGAAAGTGCTCTGGTTCCGATCACGCTGGAATCCAGATAGGAATCCAGATATTTGTGTTCGTCCGCATTTGTCACGGTGATGACCTGATAATGGCTCAGGTCTGCTTCATTGATCTCCAGCAGACTTAATACCGTAGATTTTTCTGTCTCGTTCAGATCCGCACCCAGTGCCAGATACGGCGCATCAATCTGATCTGCCTTTACACTCATCGGCGCCGCAAGACTTCCCAGTACGGTTATTGCCGCCAACATTCCTGCCATGATTCTCTTTATCTTCATCTTTATTACCTCTCTTTTTTCTTCTTATCCTCTCGGAATTGTTCTTTCAGTCCTCTCTCCGACTGATACTCCGTAGTATAACACACTTTTTTTCTGTGATACACATATTCATAAATCTTTTCCCATTCATTCATAAAATCTTCACAACTTCAACACGGTTTTCTCACATTTCCCGGATATACTATAACCATAAATAATTAATACAAATTATTTTATAACTTTCTTTTTCATATGTCGATGAAAATCGACACTCCTTCCTTTAAAAATAAATTAAAACGTGTTGACCGGAATTTCCTCGTTCTGGTCAACACGTTTTTATTTACTTTTTTATTTGGCACGTCCGAGCACATTTGCAAGTTTTGCAAATTCTTCCAGGGAAAGGGCTTCCCCTCTCACCGACGGAGAAAATCCACATTCTGCGATCGCAGCCTCTATCGTCTCTTTTTCAAACGACAATCCCTCATAATTCTTCAGCCCATTCGCCAGGGTCTTTCTTCTCTGGTTAAACGAAGCACGAATGATCTGAAACAGCAGCTTCTCATTTTCCACCTGCACCGGTGTCTGTGCATGGCGGGTTAGACGAATGACCGCACTTCCCACCTTCGGTCTTGGCATAAAACAGTTCGGCGGAACATTTGCCACGATATACGGCTCTGCATAATACTGTACTGCCAGCGACAGTGCCCCGTAATCTTTCGTTCCCGGTCCTACCTGCATCCGGTCCGCTACTTCTTTCTGTACCATGACAGTGATGGATTCCACCGGCACATGACTCTCAAACAGCCCCATGATGATCGGTGTTGTGATATAATATGGTAGGTTTGCAACCACCTTGATCGGGCGGCCACCATTTTTCTCTTCTGCCAGTTTTGCGATATCCACTTTCAGAATATCTTCATTGATCACGGTTACATTATCATAATCGCTCAGCGTATCCTCCAGAATCGGAATCAGGCTTTTGTCGATTTCTACCGCACATACTTCTCTCGCCGCATATGCCAGATACTGTGTCATCGTTCCGATTCCCGGTCCGATCTCCAGGACAAAATCATCTTCGGTAATCTCCGCTGCACGGATGATCTTATCCAGCACATGGGTATCGATCAGAAAGTTCTGCCCGAACTTTTTCTGAAATGTAAAGCCGTATTTATTCAGTACGGCGATGGTTGCCTGGGGATTGCCAAGGTAAGGCTCTCTCTTACTCATAGTTTTTCCTTTCTCTTTTATTTTCTCGTTGCTCGCATATCAAAAATTGATCCAGTGGATCAATTTTTGATTATCGCGACAGTCGTCAAAATCTCGTGCAAGCACGGACTTTGACTCGTTGCTCGCGTAAAAAACAGGGCATAGCTTTCTGTCGCCATGCCCCATATTGTCATGTTCTTGTAACTGTGAAGGTACTGAACAGTTTACGTGTTCTTTTATAAGTCAAAATCCTTTTCGTAAAGAAGAATCCGTCCTTCTGCATCCGTGTGACGTTTGGAAAGTTTTCTTCCCAGTTTGACGCCGCTTGCTTTTCGGATCGCTCCGTCTACCATCTCTTTTACTTTTCCGACGGTGATCGGTTCGTCTTCTTTCTGGTTGTCACCGATCATGGTATAGAGGGCAAGTACACCCATCTCATCCATCCGGAAACCATTTTCTCTTGCATACGTTCTTGCAAAGGTTACCAGCTCATCGTTAGTAAATACCGGGATCGAGATCACCGTTTCGAATTTCTCTGCAAATTCCGGATAATCTGCCAGCATCTTACGCATGTTCGCTTTGTCATCCTCGATCAGAAGAATCAGACTGTCTGTACGGAAATCCATCGCCTGAGAAAGTTTCTCGATGGTCTCCGGTGTCATAAAGCTTGCACGCTCGATCAGAAGAAATCCTCCTGCCATCTTGCTGATGATGGTTGCCGGATCTTTTCTGTTGATGTCAGACGCATCCAGGTTTGCGTATTTGACTGCTTTCAGACCCAGTTCTTTACAGATCGCTTTCACAAGTCCTTCGCTCAGACGGGTTTTTCCGGTTCCGTGGCTTCCCATGATCGCGATATTTCCACGATGAGAGGTCTTCTCACTCGCGTGTTCATACGCTCCTTGGATCGCATCCAAGATCTGTTCATCCATACCAGGTACTTTTGCAAAATAGGAAAACAGCTGTTTCTGTTCTGCGGTCAGACGTTCCGGTCTGGTATTGTTCAGGATCCGCTGGCGTTTTTCCTCCGGTGTCTCTCGTTCTACCGTCATATCACTGATATCCGGCTGCATCTCTGCTTCTGCCAGCATCTTTTCGATATGATCGTTCTCTGTCTCCTCCGGCTCTTCTTCGTCGGTGTCATCGGCTTCTGTATGTGATTCTTCTGCAATATTTTCTTCTGCCGACGGTTCTGTTTTCTCATCCGCAAAAGTAACTTCTTCTACAGACGGTGTCTCCGGTTCCAGTTCCAGACTTACCGGCTGCTGTTCCTCTTTCTGCTCCTGGAATACTTCCAGGCTTCCAAGAGCTGCCCGCAGTTCTTTTTCCAGATTAAATTCCTGTGTTTCTCCCGGCGTCTCCTGCTCTGCGCTCTGTGCTGTTATATCCGGAATGATTCTCGTTGCATCCAGATCTTCCGTTTCCTCTGACTCTTCCGGTTCTGTGGCCGTTTCTTCTTCAGCAGCCTGTTCTTCCGTTACTTCCACAGGCGCTTCCGGTTCCGCGTCCGCTGCTTCCGGCACTTCCGTCGAATCCCCGTTTTCTTCTCCGAAGTCCAGAGAAATATTGGAAAGACTCGCTTCAAAAGCTGCCATAGCTTCATCTGCGGCGATATCTTCTGCTGATTTTTCTTCCGGTACCTCCTGAATCGTGTCTTCTTCGACGTTTTCCTCTTCTACAGTTTCTGCCGGAATCTCTTCCGTTTCTTCCACAATAGCTTCTGTCTCCGGTTCTTCTTCAGCCGTATCTGTCAGTTCTGATTCTGTCTCTTCCACTGCCGGTTCTTCAATGATTACATCCTCCGGCTCTGCAACAGTTTCTTCTTCCAGAACCGCACCGGATGCATCCACGGTTTCCTCGGCGACCACATCTTCCGGTTCCCCGATGATCTCTTCTGTCGTTACCTCTTCCACGGTCGGTTCTTCCGCAGATTCCTCTGCCGGTACTTCTCCGCCCGCTTCTTTTGCCAGGGAAGAAGAAGTCTCTGCAAACAACGCATCCAGATCTACTTCCTGTACACTGACAATTTCTTTATCCTCCGGTTTTTCCACCTTCGGTTTTTCTATCATTTCCAGTTCGTCCATCTCGGTTCTGCTCACGCCGGCAACCCCGCTATCCGCAGAGATAATGCCTTCGTTTACAGCCTCCGGTTCGAGATCCTGTACATGATAATCTTCAATATTTTCTTCCTCCTGCGGTTCCTGTGGAATCTCTGCTCCTGCGGCTCTTCCCAGTGCCTCAAAAGCATCTACCGCCTTGGTACGGTTGAATCCGGAAAGAATCTCCTGGAAGCTCTTGGAAAGACGTTCCTGAAGCTTTTCGGTATCAATATGAGGAATCTCCGGCTCCGGTCTTACAGGCTCTGTCTCCACAACGGTTACCGTTTCCGTGGTTCCCTGTGCATCCTCCACAGTTGCCGCTGCTTCTTCCTGCGCCTGTTCCCGTACTTCTTCCGCTTTCTGAAGATTTGCCATCGCTGCCGCAGATACCCCCGGCAGAATCGTATTTTTCACTTCTTCCGTCTGCTGCGGTTTCGCACTGGTCTCTCCAGCCGCTTTCGCCTTCTCATATTTCTCTTTCTGGGACGGTGACAGCGGTGTATAAGTCATCTTCAGTTCCATCGCCTTGGTTACATATTTACCCTCGCCAAACCACAGAACCAGATCGTCACAGGTTTCGATACATTTCTTTTCCTGTCCTGCTTTCTTATACAGCTTTGCCAGTTCGTATACCCAGCGTTCCGTATATTCCCGTTCTTTATACTCCTCCAGGATCTCAATCTGATCTTCCAGAGGTGCTTTCTTTGCTTTGTAAATCTTGTATTTCAGAATGTATTTGGAGGTATCGTTGGATGCCGTTTCCAGATACTGATTATAATATTTTACAGCATCATCATTTAACCCCATCTTCAAAGCCAGTTCCACCTGACGGTACAGAATCATCTTTCCGATGGATGAACGTTTGTATGCCAGCTGCAGCATCTTCATGCTTTGTTCCAGCTCACCATTCACTTCGTAGATATCTGCTACCATACACAATGTCCGCACACTCTTTACTCTGCGCCAATCGATGGAATCGGCAATCGTAAGAGCCCCTTCATAATCCTGTGCGTCCACAAGTCTGTTGATTTCCTCCAATTTCAAATGGTATTCTGTCTTATCCACTGTACTCACCTCTGCTTTTTCTATCAAATCTGTAACTGTCTGAGACTTTCACAGTTACTTATTTTTATAGTTATCCATAATCTTTTTAAGTGTATCATACTGCCTGTTTCTTGTCAAAATATAACTGCCCTGTACCGGCACAGTTATTGATAAATGTATGAATAGAAGAACGAATAATTTTCCGGAAGTAACAGGGATGCCGCCTTCTGACAACACCCCTCTTATGTATACGGGAGTCAGGCCCCCCTTTTCGGTTCTTCTGTCACCCGATTCTCAGTTTAAACTTCTGAATTTCTTTTTCACTGGTCACACGTTCGATCTCTGCGCCCAAGCTTCTCAGTTTTCCTTCAAAATCCTCATATCCACGCTGGATATATACGATATCATCTACGATCGTAATTCCTTCTGCTGCCAGTCCGGCGATTACCAGTGCCGCACCTGCACGAAGATCCGGTGCGCTGACTCTTGCTCCTGTCAGTTTTTCCACGCCGTCAATGATCGCTGTATTGCCTTCTACTTTCACAGAAGCGCCCATACGGGTAAGCTCGTCCGCATATTTGAAGCGGTTTTCAAAGATACTCTCTGTGACGATACTGGTTCCGGTTGCCAGCGCCAGTGTCACGGCGATCTGCGGCTGCATATCGGTAGGATATCCCGGATACGGCAGTGTCTTTACATGAGTTCTGCGCAGTTTCTTTGCCGAGATCACACGGACTGCATCGTCAAATTCTTCTACCTCGCATCCGATCTCTTCTAATTTTGCGGTGATCGCTTCCAGATGCTTCGGAATCACATTCTTGATCAGAATATCACCCCGTGTTGCCGCTGCAGCAAACATATAGGTTCCCGCCTCGATCATATCCGGTACGATAGAATATGTGGTACTGTGCAGTGTTTCCACACCACGGATACGGATCACATCCGTACCGGCACCCTTGATATTGGCACCCATGCTGTTCAGGAAGTTCGCGGTATCTACCACATGCGGTTCTTTTGCTGCATTTTCAATGATGGTGTTTCCCTTTGCCATGGAAGCTGCCATCATAATATTGATCGTTGCACCTACTGACACGGTGTCCATGAAAATATGGGTTCCGTGAAGTCCATTCGGTGCGGATGCCACGATGGCACCGTATTTGATATCAACAGTCGCACCCAGGGCACGGAATCCCTTCAGATGCAGGTCGATCGGACGGCTTCCGATGTTACAGCCGCCTGGCAGAGGTACTTCTGCTTTTTTGTATTTTCCAAGAAGTGCGCCCAACAGATAGTAGGATGCACGGATTTTCTTAATATATTCGTAATCTACACTGATATCACCGATCGTGGAACCGTTGATCACTGCAGTGTGGCGGTCTACACGCTCCACCTTTGCTCCGATTCCTCCGATGGCCTCTAAAAGTACATTTATATCATTGACATCCGGAAGATTTTCCAGCCGGACGGTATCATCTGTCATAATAGCGGCTGCCAGAATCGCAAGTGCTGCATTCTTTGCTCCGCCAATCTCTACTTCTCCAACTAACGGGTTTCCACCCTTAATAATATACTGATCCATAGTTCACCTCTATGTTTTATTCAGCCCAATACAAGTCCCGATAAGCCCTCTCATTCATTTTTATGTTATAACAAATCAAAGTCTTTGTAAATAAATTTTAAAGATTTCTTATCTTTTTGTTCATATTGTCCACTGAACTTTTCCAAATACTTTTACAGCGTATCGATAATACTCTGTAAAGTCTCCTCTAAATTTTTATTTTCCTCATCAATTGTGATATCTGCATATTTTTCATACAGTACCACACGCTCTTCATACAGGTCCTTCAATGTCTGTCCGTCCCGTAAAACCACGCCGCGGTTCTTCAGGTTGCCCAGACGTTTTCTCAGGGCTTTGTAAGAAAGTTTCAGATAAATGACCGTGGCAATCTCTCCAAGATGCTCCATAGCCTCTTTTCCGTATACCACGCTGCCCCCTGTGGCAATTACTGTGCGGTCTGCTTCGATCGAAGCATTCACCTGATTTTCAATTGCAATAAAGCCTTCGATGCCCTCTTCACTGATAATTTCTTTTAATAATCTCTTCTCCTGCTCCTGAATCAGCAGGTCTGCGTCTACAAACTGATATCCCAATTCTTTTGCAAGAATTACTCCAATGGTACTTTTTCCGACTCCGGGCATTCCGATTAATACTATGTTCTTCATATCTTTTATCCTTATCGCAGCTTATCATTTTATCATATTATCTTGGTTAATACAAGTTTTTATTCCTGTTTGTTATTGGATAACAAAGAATGTGTCCTGACACATTTTTTTAATCATACCACAATTTTCCCTGTAAGGGAACTTAAAACTCACGAATAAAGGATTCTACTACATCCGAATGTTCTTCGTTTCTCCACACCAGCAGAACATCCGTCGTCAGTTCCTTCTCTCTGATCGGAACCGGACAGATTCTTTCCGACTGATCTTTCATAGACGCCGGAAGAATCGCTGTCCCCAGTCCGCTGGCTGCTAGGCTCATGGCTGTTCTTGCATCCTCACATTCATAATAAACATCGCTGGACAGGCCGTGTTTTTCAAAAATGGACAGCACATACTTTCTGTGACGCTTGGAAAGGATCAGATGATGTCCCGCCAGTTCTTCCAGTGTCAGTTCCCGGCATCCTGCTTCTGCCTGCCCCTGTGGAACCATCGCCAGCAATTGTTCCTGTTTCAGCAGTTTGGAACAGAAGCCATTTAAAGCAATAGGAGTACGAAGTGTCGTTACATCAAGGATTCCGTTTTCCAGTTCGTCTTTTAATGTAAAGGTAGATCCATCATGGATCACAAAACGAATGTCCGGATGATGACTGGTGTATTTTACCAGATATTTTGCCATCATATTCACCGTGGATGGCGTCACGCCGAGATGGATCGTCGTTGCCTGGCTAACTTTGATCACTTCTCTTTTCGTAATATCGGTCATGGTAAGAAGACTTTCCGCCCGCACATACAGTGCTTTTCCCGCCTCTGTCAGCCGGATATGTTTGCTCCCCCGTACAAACAGGCGTACCTGCAGTTCTTCTTCCAGCATTTTCATCTGATAACTAAGCGGCGGCTGTGTCATATGCAGGGCTCTGGCCGCACCGCTGATGGTTCCCTCATCTACAATTGCCCGAAAATATTCCAGCTGTTTGATCTCCATAGTTTCCTCCGTTTTCCTTTCTTATATCTATATAGAAATTATTTCTTATTCATATAAAAACAATATTTTTCATATATTATAATTTGTGCTACACTAAAAGCGCAACAGCAATTTACCTAAATTTTACACCGATGCATGACGGTAGCACAACGCATATATCTGCATCATCTACCTCATACACAAAGGAGTTTTATCATGAAACAGATTGACTTTGAACATGGGAAAATCACCGATAATATCTTGCGGGCTTCCATTCCGATGCTTGTGGCGGAGGTTTTAAGCCTGCTCTACAATATTGTGGACCGAATCTATATTGCAAGGATCCCGGATGTGGGAACCACAGCGCTTGGAGCTGTCGGGCTGTGTTTTCCGATCATTACGATTATTCTTGCTTTCAGTAACCTCTTCGGTTCCGGCGGTGCGCCGCTTTTTTCGATCGAGCGTGGAAGAAAAGATACGAAAGAGGCTTCGATGATCATGAATACCTCATTCTTTCTGATCTGTGTCTGTGCCCTGCTTCTGATGGCTGTCGGTATGATCTTTGCGAAACCGATTCTGCTTCTGTTCGGAAGTTCGGAAAACGGACTGATCTACGCGTATCCTTATCTGATGATTTATCTGATCGGAACTTTTCCTTCTATGGTTTCTACCGGTATGAATCCATTTATCAATGCGCAGGGATACGCCACCACAGGGATGTTCTCTGTAGCGATCGGTGCAATTGCCAATCTGATTCTGGATCCGGTTTTTATCTTTGTGTTCGGACTCGGTATCCGCGGTGCGGCGATCGCTACGGTGTTATCACAGATTCTTTCCGCAGCGTTTGTCCTGTATTTTCTGCGGAAAAAGACCGAATTGAAAGTCCGTCTTCTGTCCGAAGAAGAGATCCGTGACTGCGGAAGGCGGGCAAAAAAATATTATCAGCCTCGGAACCGCAGGTTTTATCATGCAGCTTACCAACAGTCTGGTGACGATCTGCTGCAACAATGTACTTTCGGTCACCGGAGGCGATCTGTATATCTCCGTGATGACGATCGTATCGAGTATCCGACAGATCATCGATACACCGATCCATGCCATTACCGAAGGTTCCTCCCCGGTCATCAGTTATAACTATGGCGCACGCCGGCCTAAGAGAGTGTTCCAGTCCTGGCTCACCATGAGCGTGATGGCGATCCTGTATACACTGCTCGCCTGGGGCGTGATCCTGTTTGCACCGCGTTTCCTGATCGGTATCTTCAGTTCCGACCAGGCGCTGATCACCGATGCGATCCCGGCACTGAAACTGTACTTCGGAGCCTTTGTTTTTCAGGCACTCCAGTATGTGGGACAGACGATGTTCAAGTCACTGGGCAAGAAAAAATTCGCGATTTTCTTCTCTCTGCTTCGCAAGGTCATCATCGTGGTTCCGCTTACCTACATCCTTCCGTATCTGTTCCATATGGGAAGTGACGGTGTCTTCCTCGCAGAACCGGTATCCAATGTGCTTGGCGGAAGCGCCTGCTTCATCGTGATGCTGTGTACGGTAATGCCGGAGCTGAAACGAATGGCAAAGGAAAATTCTGATTGCTAGAGCGTGTTTGAAAAAGGCTTTCTGCAAGATGTGCGTCACAGTTTGTGGGAGATTTTTCCTGAATGAGGGCGGCGTAGCGGGCTACGTCAACCGAATGAAGGTAAAATATGCCGCAAAGTGGGG
>ENA-OQKR01000475-OQKR01000475.1-human-gut-metagenome-genome-assembly--contig:-NODE-475-length-16401-cov-3.672299_pt1 | contig 16401 bp, 15 predicted proteins | sample MGYA00242803_ERZ504806 | MGnify/ENA primary metagenome ERZ504806 (study PRJEB26092, sample SAMD00036399) | human gut metagenome | host: Homo sapiens | study: EMG produced TPA metagenomics assembly of...
GCATCTCATCTACATGTTTAATTTGTTTATGATTTTCAATGGTTTTATACCCTTTCCTTCTCTTCACAAAATAATCCGCAATAATTCCGAAATCACTCTGAAACATCTCTATTTGTTCCTCACTATCTCAAATTACATTTAAGTGTTTTCCAGTTTATTCCACATATTTTATTATTTTTAGTATACTATAGTTATTTCATGTTTTCAATCCATCTTCTCTACACCTTTCCTCCACAATCAACCTATGTTAAACTAATTATATAACAATTATTCAACGACATATTACATAAACCAAAAGGAATCCTAACACATGACTTTAGAAGAAGAATATCGTCTATCCTGCTATGAGGAACTGACGACTCTTGGAAATCACAATCATATATTTTTAATCAAACACAAGTTGTCTGGTGAAATTTTCGTTAAGAAAGTTTTATCCAGATTTTCTTTGAATGTTTATAAACAGTTGAGGGACTTACAAATCTCCGGAATTCCAAAAATTCATGACCTGATCCTTGAAAATGATTCTTTGATCCTGATTGAAGATTATATTCATGGACAAACTTTGGAACAGTTGCTTGAGGAACAGACAACGCTGGTCTATTCGGATGCTCTTGCAATCATGCATAAGCTTTGTGATGTGTTAAAATCACTTCATACTCTGACTCCACCGATCATTCATCGTGATCTGAAATTATCGAATATCATTTTGACCAGTGAAAATCTTGTCTATATCGTGGATTTCGATACTGCCAGATATTATGAATCTGGGCAGGAGCAGGACACGGAATTACTTGGAACGAAAGAATATGCCCCTCCAGAACAGTATGGATTTGGGCAATCTGATGCCCGATCTGATATTTATGCGTTGGGAATTATTTTTAATCGCTTATTGACAGGGGAATATCCGAAACATCAATTGGCTGATGACCGATACCGTTCCATCATTTCAAAATGTATCCGCTGGAATCCTGAAGAACGTTTCCAGACGGTTGAGGAACTTAAGACAGCTTTACACGATAATATTTCCTCTGATATTGGAAAACCTGGATTTACGCTTTCTTCGATACATTCTGATATTCCAGGATTTCGTACTGGAAAGCTGTGGAAAATGATCTTAGCATTCTTCGGGTATCTCTCTTTTCTTTACTGTAGTATGACTTCAGATTTCACAAATGCAAAAACCGGACTTCCTCTAACTGGGCTACAACTATGGCATGAACGTTTTTTTGTATTTCTGATGCTGCTCAGCCTTATTTTTTATAATTTTAACTACAAAAATATCCGAACCAAATCTTTTCTGGGTCATTCTCTCCCTTTTGTACTTCGAATTGTCCTACAGTGTCTGATTTCTTTGGGGATTTTGGTCATTCTTATGATCTTTATGCTGTTAGTCGAAGAAATCATATGGTAGGTTCTTTATCGCTGGCAGTAAAAATTTACGCTGTCAGCGAAACATTTCTATATGAATATTTGCTACTCTTATTATTGTTCATATAGAAGGGAGGAATTAAATATGAAAACTTGGAAATTAGTTTCTGGAATCATCTCAATTGTACTTTTTGCTTTTGTTATGTTTCAGTCTTGTGCTGCTGGAATTTCAAATTCTTTAGCAGAAAATGGGGAAAGTGGCGGTTCTGCCGGATTGATCGTTGCGATCATTTTATTGGCTGGTGGAATTGTTTCTATTGCTACAAGAAATGGTTCAAAGGGCGGTAATATCGCACTGATCGTTTTATTTGCACTTGGTGCACTTTGCGGATTTACTATGGCAGGAAGTTATGCAGATTTAAATGTATGGGCTGCCTGGTGTCTGATTTGTGCGGTATTTGCAGCAGTTTCCTTAAAGAAGGGGCAATGATCGTTTATTATAAGCACAAAGAGAGAAAGGATATTTACATATGCAGGATCAATTAACTGATCATTTAGATCAACAATTAAAATCTACTTCTTTGGAGAATTTTTCGGATTATCTTAAGAATCTTCAGCAGTTACCAAGCCTGCAGGATTTTTTCTCTGTTTATATTGCAAAGCATGACCTGAAAATTTCGCAGATCATCAAAAACAGTGGATATCACAAAGCTATGCCCATGAAATCTTAAATGGAACGAAGCCTCATCCTTCCAGAGATTATCTGCTTGCTTTGTGTCTTGGGGCTCACATGAATCTGAAAACGACGCAGCATGCTCTTCGGATCGCTCAGTTAGGAGAACTTTATGCAAAGGTCCCAAGGGATGCAGCGATCATGATGCATATTAATAATGAAAAATGGAATCTCATTGATATTAATATTTTTCTGGAAGAACATGGTCTTAATGTGATTTCACTTTCAAAGAAAATTTCATAAATAAATCGAGTAGGAGGCGGTGACTAACCGCCGTCCTCTCACAGCACCGTACGTACCGTTCGGTATACGGCGCTTTCAATAGTTGACGTGCACAGACTGATAGGCTGTGGCTAAATCATAAAAGCCACCGTTTATCAGTCTTTCTTTTGTCATGGCTTTCTTAACCGTTGTCAGATTCGCACAATACCAGTGTCCTCTTCGGCAGTTTGCTGCCATGTTCGCATAGTATTCGTGTACTCCCATCTTTATCAGATTTTTTTCCTTTGTTCTTGGAAGTTTCCACTGTTTCCATATACACATACGTATTCTGTGATAGAGCCATCCGTTGATGTCTTCCATGTTGTTCTTCATGCTTGCTATTCCGTAATAGTTCAGCCATCCTCTTGCATATACCTTCATTTTCTCAAGGCTTGGCTTGATTGACTGTACAGACTTACGGGAAGATAATTCTTTCAGTCTCGACTTAAACTTCTTCCATGACTTTGGATGAACGCGAACGTAGATACCGTTTCCGTTCCTTCCCAATGCAAAGCCAAGAAACTTAAAATTCCGGATCGCAAACACGCTGACAGTACGGCTTTTCTCTCTGTTGACTGTGAGTTTCAGCTTCCCTTCAAGGTATTTCGTACTGCTTTCCAGAAGTCTCTCCGATGCTCGCTTGCTCTTCGCAAGGAGCACAATGTCATCTGCATATCTGATGCATGGAACTCCTCTTTTCAAAAACTCTTGGTCAAACTCATTGAGATATATATTCGCTAATAATGGGGATAGATTTCCTCCTTGTGGCGAACCTTCCTCTGTTTCCATGACCACTCCATTCTTCATTACTCCACTTTTCAGATAACGCTTGATCAACTGCACCACTCGTTCATCCTTTACATTCTTGCGAAGTAAGTTAATGAGATTTTCATGGTTCAGTGTATCAAAGTATTTCGATAAATCTAAGGATACTGCATAAGTGTATCCTTTTCCTGCATACTCCTTCACTTTAAGGATTGCGTCTTTGGCGCTTCTGCCCGGACGATAGCCAAAGCTACCATCTGCAAACAGCGGTTCATAGATTGGCACTAACTGTTGCGTTATTGCCTGTTGGATGGTACGGTCTATCACCGTTGGTATGCCAAGCTTTCGCACACCACCGTCTGGTTTTGGAATTTCAACCCGCCTTACCGGAGATGGAGTATATTTTCCTCTGAGTATCCGGTTTTTCAGTTCCTGTTGATGTTCCTTTAGATATGGCAGGGTTTCTTCGATACTCATTCCATCAATACCTGCCGCTCCTTTATTCGCCTCCACTCTTTTATACGCTCTGTTTAGATTATCTTTGTACAGTATCGCTTCCAATAGTTTCGGCTGTGCACTGTCTCTTTCTTTCCATATCCGATTGAATGACCTTGACGCTTTCGCATACCCTTCATGTTCCGCACTATCTCTTTGCGAACAGCCACTGTTTGTGTTTTCTGTCATAATCAGTCATTCCTCCTTTCCCTGTCATACTCAAGACTCCTACTGATTCGGTCCTTCACCTTTCGGCTACTATGACCTCTGCTGACTTCTGTGCGTTCAGCACTGCTTTGTACAGTGGTTACTCCTTTCGGAGCATACCGCACAGACCTCCCCGGGTACCACACGTTTCTTCCTCTCCATCCATCTGCCTCATTTATCACGCATGATTCCGTGTAGTTATTGGGCTTCGACTTGTCTAGCAGCCTTACCCTCATGCATGACCTTATATGAGATTTCTGTTCGTCAGACCAGAGATTTGCCCGTGGTTAGTCTGTTCCCACATCCGGCTTCCTTCAGATTCCACCTCACGATAGACACCCTTGCCTTCGGCTATATCCTTCCCACTACCGGGTGGATTCGGGACTTTAACCCTTTAGAAACGTGCGCCGCCGGGCGCACTAGCAAAAAAGAACCTTAACTCCCAGCATTTATTATATATGCATTGAGTTAAGGTTCTTATTATTTTATATTCTATAAAATCTATAACAGATTATTCATCCCAGTTAGTATACACTTCTTGCACATCGTCATCCTCATCAAGAAGATCTAATGTTTTCTGAATACTCTTAATATCTTCTTCACTTGTAAGTTCAACCATAGTACCAGGAATCATTGTTACACTGGCATCTGCCATAGGAATTTCTTCCTTCTCTAAAGCTTCTCTGACTGCACTGAAGTCTTCTGGTGTTGTCAATACTTCAAAGCTGTCGTCTTCTTCGTTGAAGTCTTCTGCTCCGGCATCTAATGCCATCATCATAAGATCGTCTGCATCCATTTCACATTCTTCTTTAGAGATGATGATCTGTCCTTTCTTCTCGAACATATAAGATACACATCCTGGTGTTCCTACGTTACCATTTCCTTTTGTGAAAGCATTTCTTACATTAGATGCTGTACGGTTTTTGTTATCTGTTAATGTATCTACGATGATCGCAACTCCGCTTGGTCCATATCCTTCATATGTAATCTGCTCATAATTAACAGAATCTGCATCTCCGGCAGCTTTTTTGATACCACGTTCGATCGTGTCATTTGGCATATTGTTTGCTTTTGCTTTTGCAATGACATCACGTAATCTGCTATTGTTGTCTGGATCTGGTCCACCCTCTTTAACGGCTACTGCAATTTCTCTTCCAATGACTGTGAAAATCTTTCCTTTTTTCGCATCATTTTTTTCTTTTTTGTGTTTGATGTTCGCAAATTTACTGTGTCCTGACATCTTCTTCTTCCTTCCTTTTCCTTTTTTCTACCTTTACCTGTCTAATCATGTTGTCATGAATATCAACAGATTTAAAGGAATATCCTTGGTAGATAATTTCTATTTCTTCATTGTCTTCTGGTAAATGTCCCAGCTGATCAATTAAAAATCCATTGAGTGTCTCAATATCTTCAACGTCAAATTCGATTCCTAATGTATCCTCAAGTTCTTCCAGTCTCGTACTTCCTCGTACAAGATAAATATCTGCCCATCCAATCTTGGTGATATTACGGTCTTCGACATCATATTCGTCTAAAATATTCCCTACTATGACCTCTAGCATATCTTCCATAGATACAATACCTTCTGTCTGGCTGTATTCATCAATAACGATCGCCATATGAATCTTCTTGGTCTGCATCTCCTGAAAAAGCACCGATAAATTCATCGTCTGATGAACAAAAAACGGCTCTCTTGCAATATCAGAAAGTGTTGCTTCTTTCTGATTAAGATATGCATCGATCACATCTTTTAAATAAAGCACTCCTACAATGTTATCAATGTCATCTTCATATAATGGGTATCTTGAATATGGCTCATCTAACATATAATTTAATGCTTTCTCTACGGACATGTTTACATCAATCGCATCAATCTTCTTTCTTGATGTCATAACATCTGTAACATCTTTATCTCCAAATTCGAAAATATTCGTGATCATGCGGGCTTCCCCTTCCATGATCGCACCTTGCTCATGTCCTTCGTTAACAATGTTCATGATCTCTTCTTCATATTCATTGTCTTCATCCTCTTCATGTTCTTGTTCTGATGTGTGCAGTTTTTTCTTTGCTTCTTTGATCTTCTCTCTTTGTTTCATGAAAAAACACCCAACTGCAAATCCGATGATAACTGCTAAAATGATCATCATAAGCACCGAGGGAGTAAATCCTTCCATTTCTTTTTCTTTCTCCTTTTATCTTCTAGAAATTAAGACTATACAAACTTAAATATATCATTTCTAAGAAAAAAGGTCAATATATCCAAGATTCCTGTTATGTATCAAGACTTAAACTGATCTTTAGTGCATGATCCACTTGTTTTAGGAATGTACAATTTAAATGGCATACCTTTTCTCTTAAACGACTTTTATCGATTGTCCGGATCTGTTCTAACAAAATCACAGAATCTTTTTCTAATTCACATCTGTGGCAGTCGATCGGTACATGAGTCGGCAACTTTGCCTTGTTCATCTTGCTTGTGATCGCTGCACAGATGATCGTTGGACTATATTTATTTCCCGCATCATTTTGCAATACGATCACAGGACGGATACCGCCTTGTTCTGAACCAACAACCGGTCTTAAATCTGCATAAAATATATCGCCTCGCTTAATTACCATAAGCATAAACACTCTCCATTTCTTTTTAAATATTGTATGAAGAGTATTTACAATTCTTTCAAAAGTATTCCTTATTTTTCAAAATATTCTGCTTCTTTCATCTCTCCGTTTCGAATGTATACTCGTGGAACACGTTTCCCAATCCCACAGACAAATTCATAATTAAAAGATCCTGCTTCATTTGCAACTTCTTCTACGGTCAACATTTTATTGCCATCGTGTCCGACTAAAGTTACTTCATCCATCACAGATACACCTTCAATATCTGTCACGTCAACCATAAACTGATCCATACAGATTCTTCCAATGATCGGTGCATACTGCCCACGGATCAATACTTTTCCTTTGGAAGAGAGTGATCTTGGGTATCCGTCTGCATATCCTACTGGGATAGTTGCGATCTTTGTCTTCTTATCAGTTACATATGTGTGATTGTAACTGATTCCTTCTCCTGCTTCCACTTCTTTGATATATACAATGTGTGTCTTTAATTCCATTGCTGGTCTTAAATCCAATACATCTTTTGAAACTTCTTCTGATGGATATAATCCATAAGTAATGATTCCTGAGCGTACCATATCTTTTCTAAATCCATCCAGATCAATGATCGATGCACTATTTGATACATGTTTGATTGGAATATAGATATCTCTTTCCTCAAGCCACGTAATAAACTGATCATATTTTACGTTCCTGCTCATAAGTTTCTGTTTTATCCGCCTCGTCTGCACATGCAAAAATGTGTAAAGATTCCCTGAATCTTGATATTTGGTAAATTTGGCGATCTTCTCTATGATATCTACAGATTCTTTGGTTGGTTTAAATCCGATACGGTTCATTCCTGTATCCAGTTTGATATGAATCTTCGCATCTTTGCCTAGTGCCTGCGCGATCTTTGATAAGGACTCTGCCATCTCATAGCAGAATACGGTTGGCTCGATCTCATACTGAATCAATGAGCTGTACTGATATTCTGATGTGTATCCTAAAATCAAGATTGGCTGTCTGATTCCATTGTTTCGAAGTGTGATCCCTTCTTCTAGGATTGCAACGGCAAATGCATCAACTCCGATCTTATTTAATTCTTTTGCAATTGGAACTGCTCCGTGTCCGTATCCGTCAGCTTTGATCACTGGCATTACTTTCACACCTTCTCCAACTACACGTTTTACTTCTCTTATATTATGACAGATTGCATCCAGATCAATAACTGCATGCACTCTATAGTACTGGTTCATAATTTCCTCCTGTAACGTCCTTTATATGAGCAATAATATCTGATGCGATCATACTGTAAGCGCCCAGATCATGCTTTGCATGATCTCCTGCAAGACCGTGAAGATAAACTCCGTGAACTGCTGCCTCATGAACAGATAATCCTTCCCCCAAAAGGCCTGTGATCATTCCCGCAAGAACATCTCCACTTCCTCCAGTCGCCATTCCATCATTTCCGCTTTGATTAATATACACCAAATCATCTTCTCGTGCAACGATAGTTGTTGCATCTTTTAAAACAGCTGTACAATGATATTTTTCTGCAAGATCTTGTGCACTCTGACATAGATCTTCTTTGATCTGTGTGATATCACATGACATCAATCTTGCTGCCTCCATCAAATGTGGAGTCATGATCGTCCCATATGGATAATCAATTTTCATGTTAAATCTACTGATTATATTTAATCCGTCTGCATCAATGACCAATGGTTTTTTCCCTTTTTTCAAAACCATCTCTAACATTTCTTTCATTTCTTCACTGACACCAACTCCTGGGCCAAACAAGATACAATCACACCATTCTAAAGATTCTTCTAAATCTTTTCGTTCTCCAAATAAAATTTCTGGAAGTCTTGTCTGTAAAATCTGACGATTTCCAGCATCAGAAAGCACTTTCACAAGTCCTGCACCCATCCGAAGTGCTGCTTCTGCTGCAAAACATGCAGCTCCTGACATTGTTTCATTTCCAGCAATGATCAAAATCTTCCCATAGCTTCCTTTATTGGAATATGCTTTTCTTTCTGGCATTAAATGATCACTTTCCTCTAATATATATCCTGTCGCATACTTTTTGATCGTCTGGTTATGAAATCCTATGGATGCCAGTTTAATATCTCCACAATATTCTCGTCCTGGATATAATAAATGACCTCTTTTATATCCACCAAATGTAACTGTTGATGACGCATGCACTGCACATCCAAGAATCTTTCCACTATCTCCACTGATTCCAGATGGAATATCAATTGCGATCACAGGCTTACCACATGCATTGATCCGTTCAATGACTTCTTTATAAACACCACCAACTTCTACTAGAAAAGTCCAAACTCCAAAAATCCCTTCGATCAAAAGATCATATTCATGAAAATTTACATCTTCACAATCTATCGGAAAATAGCCTAGATTCTTAAGTATCTGAAGCTGTAATTTCAGATCCGCTGAAGCTTTTTCTATATTACCAACGATCATATAATCCACTAAATAATCCTGCTCCAACAAAATTCTCGTACAAGCAAGTGCATCTCCTCCATTGTTGCCAATTCCTGAAATGATCAATATCCTCTGTGAATGATCTGCTATCTGTGCAACCTTATCTGCAACTGCTTTAGATGCTCTTTCCATCAATACAAGTCCCGGAATTCCTATTCCATGAATCGTCTCATGATCGACCGTTTGCATCTCCTGATTCTTTAATACATATCTCATACGCATTCTCCTATCGCAAAAGCTTGTGCAAATTCTCTTGTATTCGTGATCGATACATGAATTTTTGAAACTTGTTTATCTTTTGCTATCTCTTTCGCCTTTCCATATAATTTGACATATGGCGCACCTGATTCATTTCTCAACACTTCAATCTCATATGGTTCCACACCGAAAAAGCCGGTTCCAAATACTTTGGAAACGGCTTCTTTTACAGCAAAATTGCCAGCTAAAGTCGTAGCATTGTCTTTTGCATATGCTAATTCAGTTGTCGTAAAAATTCTTGAAAGATGTCTTCCTCGAAGAATCATCTCTTCTATCCGGTATATCTCTACGAGATCTGTTCCTATTCCAGCAATCATCTTCTTACCTGCTATTCGTTCTCACTCTCTTCACGATTGTGGACATTGTATGTTAATGTCATCAGACTTTCTGCTAAATGTACATTCTCTACTGTAACATTATCTGGTAAATGAAGATCGATCGGTGCAAAATTCCAGAATCCTTTAATTCCCCATTCTGCCATCTTCTTTGCGATCGCAGGTGCCTGATCCTTCGGAATTGTCAGTGCAGCAATCTTAATTCCATGTGTTTTGATAAAGTTCTCTAGTTCATCTGTATCAAGAACTTTCACTCCACGGACAGAAATTCCGATTAGCTTTGGATTCACATCAAAAAGTGCCATGACTTTGTATCCATAATCTTCATTAAAAGACTGATAATTCGCAAGGGCCTGTCCAAGATTCCCGGCTCCAACAATAATCATGTCATTTCTCTTATCCAGACCTAAGATCTTACCAATCTCTGTATACAGATTATCTACATTATATCCGTATCCCTGCTGCCCAAATCCACCAAAATTGTTAAGATCCTGACGAATCTGCGATGCTGTTACCATCATCTGTTCACTTAATTCTTTTGAAGTAGATTCTTGTAATATTCTTCGCTTTTAACGCTCCTAAATATCTGAAATACCTAGGAAGTCGTTTGATAACTGCTGAGGAAATATTCTTATCTGAGTTTGCCATTTTATTCCTCCAAAATCTTTATTTCGCTTATAATTATATAAGATTGTCTAATAACTGTCAATCTTTCCGTCATGAAAATATTTCATTTTTTCAAAAAATATGGTATTCTGAGAAATAACGTCTATAATAAAAAATTTGAAAGGGGTATCTTAATGATATTATCATGCCAGAATATCTGCAAAACATTTGTCGAAAAACCAGTCTTGCAGAATATCTCATTTCACTTAAATGAAAACGACCGGCTGGCGATCATCGGATATAACGGTGCCGGAAAATCGACACTTTTAAAAATATTGATTGGTGAAATCTCTTATGATGAAGGTGAGATTTCTTTAAAGAAAGACGCAAGTATTGGCTATCTTGCCCAACATCAAGATCATACATTCCACCATACAATTTTTGATGAACTTCTTTCTGTCAAAAAAGAAGTCATTGAATTAGATGAACAGATGCGTACCTATGAACAGGAAATGAAACATCTGACCGGTGATGCACTAGAACAAAAAATGAATCAGTATACAAATGCTACTCATAGATTTGAGCAATTAAATGGTTTTGCATACAAAAGTGAGATCACAGGAATCTTAAAAGGACTTGGCTTTTCTGAAGAAGATTTCACAAAAGAGATCAATACTTTATCTGGAGGTCAAAGAACTCGTGTTGCTCTTGGTAAGTTACTGCTTAAAAATCCTGATATTCTGCTTCTTGACGAACCAACAAACCACTTGGATGTTGATTCCATAAGGTGGCTTGAAAATTACCTGTCTCATTACAAAGGAGCTGTAATCATCGTATCTCATGACCGCTATTTTCTTGATAAGATTGTCAATAAGGTCATGGAGATCGACCAAGGACACTCCATGCTGTTTGATGGAAATTATACAACATTTATCGAAAAACGTGATCAGATCAAAGCAATCCGTTTAAAAGAATACAAAAATCAGCAACAAGAGATCAAACATCAACAAGAAGTTATCAAAAAATTAAAACAGTTCAATCGTGAAAAATCAATCAAACGGGCAGAAAGCCGTGAAAAAGCTTTAAATAAGATTGATGTATTGGAGAAACCTACGGAATATAATGCTGATATGCGTCTTAGCATTGAACCAGAGATCATCAGTGGGAATGATGTTCTGACTTTAAAAGATGTATCCAAATCTTTTGGAAACAAATCATTATTCCATGGATTAAGTGCTGATATTTTTCGTGAAGAACGCGTTGCCCTGATCGGGCCAAACGGAACTGGTAAAACAACACTGTTAAAGATCATTTGCAAAAAGATCAGCAATAATGGCGGTACGATCAGCCTTGGAGCTGGAGTTTCCATTGGATACTATGACCAGGCACAAGATAACTTAGATGATTCCAAAACGATTTTTGATGAAATTTCAGATGCTTATCCAGATCTTAATAACACAAAGATCCGCAATACTTTGGCTGCATTTTTAGTTTTATGGAGAAGACGTTTTCCGCCCGATCTCCTCTTTAAGCGGTGGAGAAAAAGGACGTGTTTCTCTTGCAAAATTAATGCTGTCTCATGCGAATTTTCTGATTCTTGATGAGCCTACAAACCATTTAGATATTCAGTCTAAGGAGATTCTGGAATCTGCAATGAATGCTTATACTGGAACGATCCTTTATGTTTCACATGATCGTTATTTTATCAATAAAACTGCAACACGAATCTTGGAAATCTCTGATCATGGATTAACTTCTTATCCTGGAAATTATCAGGATTATATTGCTCAGAAGGAAAAAGAAAAGGCATCTCTTACTTCTTCTACTGCTTCCTCCGTTTCTGTTGATACAGAATCCAAACTCGATTGGAAACAGCAAAAAGAAGAACAAGCCAAACAGAGAAAAAAAGAAAATCGTCTTAAAAAAGTCGAAGAGCAGATCACAGAGTTGGAAACGAAACAAGAAGAACTTTCAGAAGCTATGTCTTTACCTGAAAATGCTTCTGATCCTGCGAAATTAATGGAACTTAGCAATGAGCAGGCTTCCATCGCTTCTTCTTTGGAAGAACTTTATGAAGAATGGGAAACTCTTTGCTAATTTGTAAAAAAACATATATAATAGTAACGTTAACCGTATTGAAAAACAGGAGGTTTTTATGAAATTAATATCCTTTGTTGTACCTTGCTACAACTCTCAGGAATATATGAGACACTGCATTGACACCTTATTACCAGGTGGTGATCAGGTAGAGATTCTGATCGTTAATGACGGATCTTCCGATAACACTGCTGCGATCGCAGATGAATATGAAAAAAAATATCCTGACATCTGCCGTGCAATTCACCAGGAAAATAAAGGACATGGTGGTGCAGTGAATACAGGAATCAAAAATGCCACGGGTATTTACCTAAAAGTTGTTGATAGTGACGACTGGGTAAATGAATATGCTTATGGAGAAATCCTTGATACTCTTGCGAATTTCTACAAACAGGGAACTGTCCTTGATATGCTGCTTTCTAACTATGTATACGAAAAACAAGGAGCCAAGAAAAAAACTGTTATTCATTATCGTCATGCAATCCCAAAAGATCAGATCTTTTGCTGGGATGATGTTGGACGTTTCCCTGTCAGCCAGTATATTTTAATGCACTCTGTCATTTATCGTACTGCACTGCTTCGTGAATGCGATCTAGAGCTTCCAGAGCATACATTCTATGTGGATAATATTTATGTATTCAAACCTCTTCCATATGTAAAAACAATGTATTATCTGGATGTTAACTTCTATCGTTATTTCATTGGACGTGATGATCAGTCTGTCAATGAGACAAATATGATCAAACGTATCGACCAGCAGTTTAAAGTTACTTATATCATGATTGATTATATGACTCAGTTTAATCTTGTAAGTAAGCCATTAGAACGTTATATGAGACTATTATCTTTCCATTATCATGTGTATTTCTTCCGTGATCTCTGTAAAATCTGGACAGAAAGAGCATTTAAAGATGCGAAAAGAATTATGGAAATATTTATATGACAGTGACAAACGTCTGTATCGTAAGATCCGTCATAATATTACAAGCTGTGCAGTAAATCTGCCTGGATATGTTGGAAGAAAAGCTACGATTGCTATGTATAAAGCAGCTCGTAGATTTATCGGATTTAACTAAATATTTTTACATTAAAAGGTCCTGCAGAGGGCCTTTTTCTTGTTCCCCTCATCTTTTATTCTGCGTATTCTAATAATATAAAGTATGAAAGGCAACTTTCCATGCAGATTTCTGTTTCAAAACAAATCCATGCTGATCTTGCCCATCAGCATGGTTTTCTTGGAGAAGGTATCGGCATTGCCTATCTTGATACTGGCCTTTTCCCACATAAAGATTTCTCTCCGCATTCCACACGGATCGCCAAATTTGTAGATTTTGTTCATTCCAAATCTTTCAGCTATGACGATAATGGACATGGGACTCATATTACCGGCATCGCTGCTTCCTCTGCAACATTTGGTTCCGATTATTTGGGAATTGCTCCAAAATCCCATATCGTTTCTTTAAAAGTACTGGATGCCTCAGGAAACGGTGTTCAAAGCGCCTTCTTACAGGGTCTTGACTGGATTCATGAGTATCATCGCTCCTATCAGATCCGTATCGTTAACATCTCAATAGGAAGTCCTGGTTCCGAGGATAGTTCAGCCTCCAAAGAACTATTAAAACATGTCAACGCCCTATGGGATGATGGTCTTGTTGTTTGTATTGCCGGCGGAAACCATGGTCCAAAACCATACAGTATTTCAATTCCTGGAAATAGTCCAAAAATCATCACTGTTGGTTCCAGCGACGATAATTTTCAAATGATCGGAAGAAAACACTTCTCTTCAGGATATTCCGGACGCGGTCCCACAACATCCTGCGTTATGAAGCCGGATGTTGTTGCCCCTGGAACAAATATTTTTTCGTGTTCCTTAAATAACCGCTATACTATCAAAAGTGGTACTTCCATGGCAACCCCTGTCGTCTCTGGTTCTTTTGCTCTCCTGCTCGAAAAATATCCTTTTTACACCAATAAGGATATAAAAATGAAACTGCGAAAAAACTGCGACAAATTAAAAACCCCCAGACACCATCAGGGCTGGGGGCAGATCAATCTAAAAAAATTAATGGATCTTTGATAAACTTGTATCATTAAACTTCCTCGTCAAATAAAAATTCACATAAGACCTGATTACTGACTAAGGTACCATCTTGCGTCAGAAAAACTCGGTCTCCTTCTTCTTTCATCATGCCTTGTTTCATGGATTCTATCAATGGCTTTCCATAGATAGAATCCATGGAGCAACCAAAACGTTCTATAAACTCTTTCTTCGAAATGCCTTTCGTCTTTCGAAGTCCAAGAAACATAAATTCTTCCATCTGTTCATAAACTGATAACGAACGGGCTCCTTCATATGCATCTCCGAACGATTGAATCTCTAAATAGTCTTTCATATCGGAGGGATTCTCAAAACGTTTCTCATCCAGATACGAAGAGGCATTAAGCCCCACTCCCAAATACGGAATATGGGACCAATACCCAAGATTATGTCTGCTTTCAAAACCTGGCTTTGCATAATTTGAAATCTCATATTTGTCGTAACCATATTCGTTTAAAATCTTTTCTGTCATTCGATACATTAAAACTTCATCTTCTTCTGATGGAAGAAGTTCCTCTAACTTGTTATCTTCGTAAAAAGGTGTTCCCTCTTCAATGATTAGACTATACGCAGAAATATGTTCTGGAGAAAGTTTAGCTATTTTTCTTAAATTCTCTTCATAAGAAGTTAATGTTTGTTTCGGCACCGCACTCATCAAGTCAACATTGATGTTCAAAAATCCAGCTTGTCTTGCCCAGTCGAAACTTTGTAAAAATTCTTCATAGGTATGAATTCTTCCCAGATACTCCAACTCTTCTTTCACTGTTGACTGCAAGCCAAAACTAATCCTGTTGATCCCATTTTCCCTATATGTACATAGTTTTTTTAAATCTACTGTTCCTGGATTCGCTTCAATCGTAATCTCAGCATCCTCACAAATATGAAAATGTTCAAATATAGTTTCACAAATCATTTGAATATCTTCTCTTCTAAGATATGATGGCGTTCCGCCTCCAATAAAGACGGTTACAACGTCTCGTGCTGCTAATTTCTTTCCCCAGAAAATCAGTTCTTCTTTTAGTTTCCCCAGGTATGCATGGATCGTTTCCTCCTCTGCCCGAAAGGAACAGAAATCACAATATTTGCACTTACTTTTACAAAATGGAATATGAATATAAAGCTCGATCGTATTAGTCTTCATCTAACTTCAGAACACTCATGAATGCTTCCTGTGGAATTTCAACATTTCCTACCTGACGCATTCGTTTCTTTCCTTTCTTCTGTTTCTCTAACAGCTTTCTCTTACGGGAGATATCTCCACCGTAACATTTGGCAAGAACGTCTTTTCTCATTGCTTTGACAGTTTCTCTTGCAATGACTTTACTTCCAATCGCTGCCTGAATCGGTACTTCAAACATATGTCTTGGAATTTCTTCTTTTAATTTTGTACACATCTTACGTCCACGCTCATACGCGGTATCTTCATGTACAATAAAAGAAAGCGCATCAACTTCTTCTTTGTTGATCAAAATGTCTAATTTTACAAGTCTTGATGTCTGATATCCTTTCATTTCGTAATCTAAGGATGCATAACCTCTGGAACGTGATTTTAATGCATCAAAGAAATCATAAATGATTTCATTTAATGGAAGTTCATAACGAAGTAATGCCCTTGTCTCTTCCATATACTCCATTCCAAGATATACGCCTCGTCTTTCCTGGCATAATCCCATGATCGCTCCAACAAACTCAGAAGTTACCATGATCTCTGCTGTTACGATCGGTTCTTCCATATGGTCGATCTCGGATGGATCTGGAAGATTGGAAGGATTCGTTAATTCGATCATACTTCCATCCGTCTTATATACGCGATAAATAACGCCTGGTGCTGTTGTTACAAGATCCAAGTTATATTCTCTCTCCAAACGTTCCTGAATGATCTCTAAATGCAATAATCCAAGAAATCCACATCTAAACCCAAATCCTAACGCAACGGATGTCTCTGCTTCAAATTGTAGTGCTGCATCATTTAACTGTAATTTTTCTAATGCATCTCTTAAATCCGGATATTTTGCTCCATCTGTTGGATATAGTCCACAATATACCATAGGATTTACTTTTTTGTATCC
>ENA-OQKR01000481-OQKR01000481.1-human-gut-metagenome-genome-assembly--contig:-NODE-481-length-16289-cov-2.926370_pt1 | contig 16289 bp, 19 predicted proteins | sample MGYA00242803_ERZ504806 | MGnify/ENA primary metagenome ERZ504806 (study PRJEB26092, sample SAMD00036399) | human gut metagenome | host: Homo sapiens | study: EMG produced TPA metagenomics assembly of...
CACTTGCAGAACTTGCTACGGCGATACCGGAACCGATACCGGACAGGCCGGTTACGAGAGCGGCACCGAGATAGCCAAGACCCGGTTGCAAGACCGACTTCCGGCTGCATCAGTAGCAGCCTGTACGTTCTGCGCACCGGCGAACATGGCGATAGGTTCCTACAAGGAGTGTGCCAAAGAAGAAGAAACAGTTGACTGCCAGAGACTTTTTGAACGTTTTTTGTTTCTCTCGCCCAGAAGAAATGCGCCTCCCGGGATGATGATGCTGAGAATCAGTGCTACGGCGGTAAGAATTTCGATAATAGTTGACATAATAATATCCTCCTGCTTATTTTATTTTTGGATTTTTTTTAAAAATGGCTGAAAAGCTCTTCCGCTTCCTTTATAGAAACGGCTGAACATCTCATAATATTCGAGACGGAGTACCTGGATACCTACGATAAGACCCTCCATCGCGGTAACGAAAATATTTCCAAGGATCACGACGATCCAGTTCGGGCTTCCGGCTTCTGCACCGGCAAGCATCAGTACGACTTCCATCATAGCGGCATGGCTGACGGCGAAAGCGCCGATACGGACGAAAGAAAGGGTGTTGGACAGATAACTTAACATGACTTCGAAGAGTTCAAAAAAGCTCTGTACAAAATACATCCGCCCTTGCTTCCCTCGATGACGGGACTTTCTTTTTTCACCATTCTTGCCAGAGGCTCCTTCAGCATAATGATCACTAACGGAATACCGAACATCACGCCGAGAACCGCACCTGCGGGAAGGGTGTGACCTGTCATAAACAGGAAGATCACAGCGACCAGGGAACCGTAGAACACCAGTCCTGCCACAGCATTCTGGTCAAACCAAATGCCTTCTACATCTTTCATGCGAACGGCATTAATAATATGAAAGATCATTGTAATCAGGATCAGGAACATACCGAAAGCGATTGCAACGACAAATACCGTATTTAACGTGCCAAGGAACGGCAGATTGGACATCGCCTCCACCGGACGCAGCCAGAGAGCGGGGATCACATCTTCAAAACCGAAGATGCTGCCGAACATCAGACCGAAGAAAGTGGAGAAAATACCTGCAGTACCGATGATGGCCGCCAGATCCATCTTCTTAAACTTATACAGAAGAAATCCACCGATCACCAGGCAGACTCCCTGACCGGCATCACCGAACATCGCACCGAAGATAAACATATAGGTCAGTGCCACGAAGATCGTAGGATCCATCTCGTGATAGGACGGCAGACCGTACATTTTCACAAACATCTCAAAAGGACGGAAGATCTTCGGATTCTTTAACTTGGTCGGCGGTTCGCCGTGTGCTGTGGAATACGGATCTGTCTCTACGAAACAGTAGAGATTCTGATCATCCGCGATTTCTTTCTGAAAAGCTGTGGCATCTGTGACAGACATCCAGCCGCACAGGATATAAAAGACTTCCCGGTTATCTTCTTTGGTGCAGGCGGCAAGCCGGCGGATATCGAAGTTGCGGGACTGACTTTCCAGTTTCCGTGTGGCGGCATAGAGTTTTTCACCCTGCTTTTGCAGCAGTTCGGCAATGGTATCCTGTAGTTTTGTCAGCTCTTTTTCTGTCTGCTGCAACTGTCCGGTTAACTGTACCTGTACCTGAGAAGGAATGCCGTAAAGCTTTTCAGGAACATCCAGCTGTTCAAAATGCATGGATGCGTAGACTGCATCGATCCGGTCAGTCACTTTGGTCGGGCAGAAATAAAAGCCCCAGATATACCGGTCATTTTTATGACATGGGTAGAAGAGTGTCTCTTCACTGCCATAGACATACGTTTCAAATTTGTTGTAATATTCCCTGCTGATACGACCAAACCGGCAGGTCATATAGCGGAACTGCAGAAAACGGGAAATATCAAAGTCAAGTGAGAGGAAAGGTTCCAGCTGTGTCAGGAGTTCTTCCAGCTCTTTTTTCTGATCTTCCAGCTCTTTTTTCTGTTCGTTGATTCGGGTCAGCTGTTGATCGAAGGATTCGATCAGTGCGACCGCCTCATCCAGCGTCATGGTGAGATTCGTCTGGATGTTTCCGGAGTCCAAAAGCTTTTCGTATTCCAGTGCTTTTGCCAGAAGTCCTTTGTAGGGATTGATCTGCAGATAAGGAGTCAGTGTTTTTAACGTCTGCAGCTGTGCAAGAGCATTTTCCAGATGGATCTCGTATCGGGAAAGATACTGATCCACCACCCGGTCAATATCGGCTTTTGGTCCGGTGATGCTTACAAATTGCATTTTTTCAATCATAATTACATCCCCCGGTGCTTTTTTTACTTTACGATTTCGAGATATAGCGCATGGTGTCTTCCGGTGGGATACTGTAACGAATACATTCGAGTACCGTTGTCAGCCGGTCGATCTCATGTTCTTTGTGGTAGAGGTAGCAGTAGATTGTGGATACCGAATAAGGATCCGCTTTGCTTTCTCCGGAAAGGACATGTTTCATGATGCTGCTGTACATCTCTTCAAGCGTATGTGAGTTCAGTTTTTCGTAACGTCGTCCATAGTAGGTCCGGTCAAGAAGTGATTCGAATGCTGTCATCGTCTCAGCTTCTACCAGAGCAGCGATATCCTTTTTATGCAGCTTGTAATTCACAGGAATCAGCAGTGCATAGATATCGGCAGCGGTCATATGGTAATACTGTTTGGAACGGTAGATCCACTGAAGATTCAGCAGATCAAATTTGTTTCCGTAGGCTTTGGTGATCTCTTCCAAGTTCTTTTTGGAGAGAATCTTGTCTTTTGTCTTCCATATGGCAGAAAAATAAGAAAGATCCAGTGCCATCTCGTAGTCAAAAAGCGTTGGTGTTTCCAGACCGGACAGTGCTGTCAGTGGCTGGTAATAACTGGTTCCCCGCAGATGACTGACAAATTCTTCCATGGACTGGGACGCGGTCAGCAGGTTGATATCCAGCTGTGAGTGCTTATCAAAGAATGGTTTGAATAAAGAAAGATCCAGATTTACATCTCTGTGGTCAAAGATTTTATTCAGACATTCTTTCATGATGGACACTTCGTATCGTCCGAAATAAAGATTGAGAAATTTGCGCTGCTCCATGTTGGAAAACTGATAAATCTTGGTAAAATCGCGATAAATCGAATTCACCAGAAGCTGTTCAATCTTTCCGCGGTGCAGAGCCTCTTCTGAGAGAGAGTCCAGAATCGCTTCATAAGCGGGCTGCTGTTTCAGATAGGTAACTGCCTGGGGAACGCTTTTGAGTTCTGCCAGTTCCCGGTACTGCTCATCAGTCAGCAGTCTGCTCTGCATGGCTCGGATCTTCGTGGTCAGACCACTGTAAGATAATAATGATCCCATATACTTCACATCCTGATTATTTTGTGGTAAATCTTGTCGCATAACGCATCTTTATGTTCCTTATAATAAGCATCCATGTGCCTGAGGGAACGTTCGGTGGAGGTTTTCAGGTGTTCCAGTTCCTGATCGGCCTGTTCCTGCAAAGTGCGTTTGGCAGCTTCCAGTGTTCTGGCAGCCTGAGCATCCGTATCGTTATCATAAGTAGAGGTACGTTCCTCGGCCGCGTTGTCCTGACGTCGGGTTTCTTCGACAGCAGATTCCATAATGCGGGAAGCGGCTGTCTCGATTTCGGATAATTTGTCGATTTACAGATTTCCAGGGTTTTTTCCCTGCTCCTTTGTTTAAAATTTATCATCATCATACACCTATTCGATCAGAAAGTAAATCAGAACTGTCTATATGTATACAAATTGTTGGAAATGTATAACAAATTTATTCATATTCATATTGAAAAATAGTTCTTTCCAAGTATGCCTCTTTTATAGTAGAATAAAGCGCGACATAGCTGTTTTACACAAGAAAATACCTGGAGGGAAAATAATATATGAGGTTAAGGAATATACCCGGCTCTAAAGAGACGATTGCAGCCAGCGATTATGTGGTACAGGAACCGGAGACACACAAGGGAACATGGGGACAGCTTTTTGGCGATGAGCAGCCGGTACAGATTGAAGTGGGAATGGGAAAGGGACGTTTTATCATGGATATGGCGCGCCTGCATCCGGATCGTAATTTTGTGGGGATCGAGATGTATGACAGTGTACTGCTTCGTGCGGTGCAGAAGAGAGAACTGCTCGAAGAAGATCTGCCAAACCTGTATTTTATCCGTATGGATGCACGAAATCTGCCGGATGTCTTTGAGAAAGGAGAAGTGGATAAGATCTATCTGAATTTTTCGGATCCATGGCCGAAGGAGCGTCATGCAAAACGCCGTCTGACTTCCCGCCGGTTTTTGGAGCGTTACGACAAGATCCTGGCACCGGAGGGAACGGTAGAGTTCAAGACCGATAACCGCCCACTGTTTGAGTTCTCACTGGAAGAAGTGAAAGAAGCAGGCTGGGTTCTGGACGCTTCGACTTTTGATCTTCATCATGATGCAAAGCTGATGGAAGGAAATGTAATGACCGAATACGAAGAAAAATTCTCCCGGGCGGGAAACCCGATCCATAAAATGATCATTCACCGATAAGAAGAGAAAATGATCCGGCGCAGCGGAATAACCCGCTGTGGACCGGATTCTTTCTCCTTCATATCATATTATAACAACAGAACTTTGAAGGATCCGTGAGAAGATGGGGAAAAAATGCTGTTGCCGCAACCGCTTCTACGACTGGAGTTACAACAACCCCAGAATCGACCGCAAACTGACTGATCTGCACAAACGTCTGTCAGAGCTGGACGATACCCTGTGTGCGAAGAAAGAAAAATGAAAAAAAACGAAAAAAATTGTAAAAAAAGACTTGCATTTTTCTATACGGATGATATAATAGTTCTTGCGTTACAGATACAAGCGCCTTTAGCTCAGCTGGTAGAGCAGTAGACTCTTAATCTATTTGTCCAGGGTTCGAATCCCTGAAGGCGCACTTAAAGCACTGTTTTCGATGACATGGAGCATCGGGGACGGTGCTTTTTTAATGTCTGATACGAAAATTCAAAATCTATAGGTCGAAAAAGACCTTCTGAATAAACAAAAGGAGAAAACTTATGAACCGAGATGTACCGTTAAAAAAATACGCAAAAAAAATGAATCACTCCTACACCTTCGGCGCTTTCCCGACGATCGAACTGCTGAAAAATCAGCCGGAACATGTGCTGAAAGTCCTGCTTCACCCGGATATGAACAGTGAGACTCAACTGGAGATCATCACTGATCTGTGTAACCGGCACAATATACCGATTGAACGGGCCGCAAAAGTGGTTGAAAAGCTCAGAGACAAAGAGAACATCTTCGCTGTCGGTGTGTTTGAAAAGTACACGAACCAGCTGGATCCGACAGCGGATCATATCGTTCTTGTCAACCCGAGTGATATGGGGAATATGGGAACGATCATCCGGACAAGCATCGGTTTTGGTATTGAAAATCTTGCGATCATAGAGCCGGGTGTGGATGTATTTAACCCGAAAGTAGTACGGGCCTCGATGGGATCTTTGTTTCAGTTGAATTTCTGTTATTTCCCAAGCTTTGAAGCCTACAAAGAACAGGCGGGTAACAGAAGCCTTTATCCGTTTATGCTAAAGGGAGCTGTGCCGTTGCAGGAGCTTCAGAGAGACACCACTGAGACCTACTCCCTGATCTTCGGAAATGAAGCTACCGGACTGCCGGACAGTTTTGCGGATGAAGGACAAAGTGTGGTGATCCGTCATACCGATCATATCGATTCGTTAAACCTGGCCCTGGCTACCGGCATCGGTATCTACGAATTCACAAAATGATAAAAATAACTAAAAAAGATATAAAAATAACTAAAAAAGACAGGTTTCGAGCTGGCGAATTTTAAGAAAACCTGGAAAAATGAAAAATAGCATAAAAATACACAGGATTTTGTGAATAATAAAACGACTAATGGTCAGTTTCGCTAAAATACGGGAAAAATTGACGAAAACAAACATGAAAAATAGGAATGTTGACAAATGAAAAATTCAGAAGTAAAATTTGTAAAACTTCGGATTTATGGAGAGGATATAAATAAGAAGTTTTAAGTGACTATTCAGCAGGAAATATCCTACGAGGGTACGGAACAGTCACATTTTGCTTATTAAAAGTTAAGGAAAGGGAGGGAGAGAAACGGATTTAGCAAGTAAATTACTGGAAGAGCTGAACTGTGACACTGCCTTTACGATCCCCCTGTTTGGAGGAATTGAAATCGCAGAGTCGGTGGTTGTAACCTGGATCATTATGGCTGCACTGGTAGTAATTTCCATATTACTTACACGCAATCTCCAGGTGGAACCTGAAAACATCAGTAAACGCCAGCTGGCACTGGAAACAGTGATCGGTGTCATACAGGATTTCTTCAAAGATATTCTTGGTGAAAAAGGAAAAATGTATATTCCTTATCTGATGTCGGTGGCCATTTATATTGGCGTAGCCAATCTGATTGGTATTCTGGGATTTAAACCACCAACTAAAGACATGAATGTAACAGCAGCTCTGGCAATCATGAGCATTGTATTAATTGAATTTGCCGGAATCCATGCAAAAGGCGGAAAAAAGTGGCTGAAGAGTTTTGCAGAACCTACACCGGTGGTGTTGCCGATCAACATTCTGGAAATCTTCATCCGACCGGTATCCCTGTGTATGCGATTATTCGGTAACGTACTGGGTTCCTTCGTTGTCATGAAACTGATCGAAGCAGTAGCCCCTGTACTGGTGCCTGTACCGTTGACCTGTTATTTTGATATTTTCGACGGACTGATTCAGGCATATGTGTTTGTCTTTCTGACAGCACTGTTATCAAAGAAGCTATTGAGTAAACTTAATTGAAAAAGTGAAAAGAGAAAAGGAGAAAACATTATGTTAGTAGCAATCGGAGCAGCAGTAGCAGTATTAACAGGTATCGGAGCAGGACTGGGAATCGGTCTGGCAACAGGTAAAGCAGTAGACGCAATCGCAAGACAGCCGGAAGCAGAAAGCAAAATCAGCAAATCCCTTCTTCTTGGTTGTGCACTGGCAGAGGCAACAGCTATCTACGGTTTCGTTATCGGTCTGCTGATCATCTTCTTCCTTGGCTAATCACCATTACCGAAACATGAGAAAAACGAGAAAGGCAGGTGAGTAAAGGGTGTTACGGATAGACTTAAATCTGGTTTGGACCATTATCAACGTCATCATTCTCTACCTTTTACTGAAAAAGTTCCTGATCAAACCGGTAACTGCGATCATGGATAAGAGAGAGCAGATGGTGAAACAGGGTCTGGAAAGTGCCAGAGCCCAGGAGAGCCAGGCGAAGGAACTGAAGGTTAAATATGAAGAAGCCCTTGCATCTGCGAAGGAAGAATCGCTCCAGATGGTTGAAAAAGCCAGAGGTAATGCACAGGTTGAGTACGACCGGATTCTGGGAGAAGCGGATGAACAGGCGAAAAAGATAAAAGAAGCGGCCAAAAAAGATGTGGAGTTGGACCGGGAAAAGGCAATGAAAGAGATGCAGTCCGAAGTTGCAGGACTGGCTCTGACAGCAGTATCCCGTATCCTGCAGGAAGGAACCGATCCACACAGCGATGGTGCGCTGTATGAACAATTTTTGAAAAAAGCAGGTGAGGCCAATGACACAGACCGCTGATCGTTATGGAAAAGTGCTTTATGATCTGAGAGTTCCCGCAGAAGATGTGGAACAGATGAAAGCGGCTTTGTGTGCGGCGCCTCAGCTGGTGAAAATTCTCAATGATCCGACTCTTACCAAAGAGGTAAAGCATGAGATTATAGAAACAATATTCCCGAAGAGTTTACACAACTTTTTAAAGACAGTCAGTGACCGGCGAAGATGTGATCAGATCGATGACATGCTGGAAAGCTACAGGGCCTGTGTAAGAAAGGAAAAGGGAATTGTGGCCGCTACGCTGTACTGCGTCCATGAGCCGGATGAGAATCAGAAAGCTCAGATGGAACAGTTCGTCAGGAAAACCTATGGCGTCAATGGCGTGGAAATGACTGTTGAACAGCAGCCGGACCTGATCGGAGGATTTGTTCTTCGTGTGGGAGACCGGGAATTTGACTGGAGTCTGCGCGGCAGAGTCCGTCAGCTGCAACAACGATTGATCCGGAGGTGAAAGAAATGAGCACAATCAGCTCAGAAGAAATTATTTCCATTCTGAAAGAGAAAATCGAAAATTACGATGCCATGTGTCAGGAACAGGAAACCGGTAAGGTTATCAGTGTCGGTGACGGAATCGCAACGATCTATGGAATCGATCATGCGATGTACGGCGAGATCGTAACTTTTGAAAACGGCGAAAAAGGAATGGTTCAGGATATCCGTCAGGATACCATCGGATGTATCCTGTTCGGTAAAGATACAGGAATCAAAGAAGGTACCCGTGTGGTACGTACGAAAAAGAAAGCCGGAATCCCGGTCGGTGAAGGATTTGTCGGCAGAGTTATCAATGCGCTGGGTGAGCCGATTGACGGAAAGGGAGCTGTAGAAGAAGACGACTACTATCCGGTAGAAAGAGAAGCACCTGGTATTATTGAGAGAAAATCTGTCAGTGTTCCTATGGAGACCGGTATCTTGTCTATCGACTCCATGTTCCCGATCGGACGTGGACAGCGTGAGTTGATCATCGGTGACCGTCAGACCGGTAAGACAGCGATCGCAACCGATACCATCTTAAACCAGAAAGGCAAAGACGTAATCTGCGTCTACGTTGCCATCGGTCAGAAAGCATCTACGATTGCAAAACTGGTAAATACACTGACCAAACATGATGCTATGGATTACACCATCATCGTTTCTGCTACAGCCAGTGACTGTGCACCGTTACAGTACATTGCACCTTATTCGGGAACCGCTATGGCAGAATATTTTATGCACAAAGGAAAAGACGTACTGATCGTATACGATGATCTGTCCAAACATGCGGTTGCATACCGTGCCCTGTCCCTGTTGCTGGAGCGTTCTCCGGGACGTGAAGCTTATCCGGGTGACGTATTCTATCTGCATTCCAGACTGCTGGAACGTTCCAGCCGGCTGAGCGATGAAGAAGGCGGCGGATCTATCACAGCACTGCCGATCATCGAGACACAGGCGGGTGACCTGTCGGCCTATATCCCGACAAACGTTATTTCCATCACTGACGGTCAGATCTTCCTGGAAAGTGATCTGTTCTTCTCCGGTATGCGTCCGGCCGTAAACGTTGGTCTTTCCGTATCCCGTGTAGGTGGTGCGGCACAGACAAAAGCCATGAAGAAAGCAGCAGGAAGTATCCGTATCGACCTGGCCCAGTACCGTGAGATGGAAGTATTTACCCAGTTCAGTTCCGATCTGGATGAGACAACCAAAGCGCAGTTACAGTATGGAAAATGTCTGATGGAACTGTTAAAACAGCCATTATGTAATCCGCTTTCCATGCCACAGCAGGTTATCACTCTGGTAGCTGCAACACATAAAGTTCTGGTAGATGTGGAAGTAAGCAAACTGAAAGCATTCCAGATGGATATGCTGCAGTATTTTGCAGATATGCATAAAGAGATCATCGATGAACTGAATGATAAAAAAGTTCTCAGCGATGAACTGACAGAAAAGATCGTAGAAGTGGCAGAGGAATTCAAGAAGAGCAGGTGTTAATATGGCAAATGTAAAAGAGATACAGGACCGGATCAAGAGTATCCAGGACACCATGAAGATCACCAATGCGATGTACATGATCTCATCATCCAAGATGAAGAAAGCAAAGAAAGCGCTGTCAGATACAGAGCCCTATTTCTTTGAGATGCAGTCCGCGATCCGCCGTATCCTGCGTCATGTGCCGGATATTGAGCATGCTTTCTTCGATGCGAGACCGGAGATTCCGAAAAAAGACCGGAAGATCGGTCACATCATCGTAACAGCAGACAAAGGACTGGCAGGTGCTTATAACCATAACGTGATCAAGATGGCAGAAGAGCAGCTGCAGTGGGAAGGAAAACACAGTCTGTTTGTTCTTGGAGAACTGGGTCGGCAGTATTTTTCAAAGAAAACACTGCCGGACGTGTCTGTGGATATGGATTTCCACTTTACGGTTCAGAAGCCTTCCATGCACCGTGCCCGTATGATCGGGCTGCGTATGGTAGAGGAATATCTGGAAGGAAAACTGGATGAGATCCATGTGATCTACACCAACATGGAAAATGCTGTGACCAATGAGACACAGACTCTTCAGCTGCTTCCGTTAAAGAAAGCTTCGTTCCATACCGAACTGAAAATGGGAATTCCGGCGGATGTACATCATGAGGAGATCATGCTGGTACCGTCCGCAGATGAAGTGTTAAATACCATCATTCCGAACTATGTAGTGGGAACGATATACGGCTGTCTGGTAGAATCCTACTGCAGCGAGCAGAACGCCCGTATGACAGCCATGGATGCCTCGAACCGGAATGCCAGCGAGATGCTGAAAGCCTTATCGATTCAGTATAACCGGGCAAGACAGGCAGCGATCACCCAGGAGATCACCGAGGTTATCGCAGGTGCGAAAAGCACAGAAAAACAAACACAAATAGAGGCAAAAATATATAGAGAGATAAGAGAGGAGGAGCGAATCCATATGCAGACAGGAAAAATCGTACAGGTCATGGGACCTGTAGTAGACGTCCTTTTCGAAGGACAGACTCTCCCGTCCATCAAGGATGCTCTGGAAGTTGACAACGGTGGGAAAAAGTGTGTCATGGAAGTAGCGCAGCACATCGGAAACAATATGGTTCGTTGTATTATGCTGAATTCCAGTGAAGGACTTCACCGTGATATGGAAGTAACAGCTACAGGCGCAGGTATTCAGGTGCCGGTAGGAGAAAAGACACTGGGTCGTCTGTTCAATGTACTGGGTGACACCATCGATGGTGGAGAAAGCCTGGAGAAAGAACAGCACTGGGTAATCCACAGAGATCCCCCGACCTTTGAGGAACAGAGCCCGGTTGTAGAGATCCTGGAGACAGGTATCAAAGTAATCGACCTTCTGGCACCCTATGCCAAAGGTGGTAAGATCGGTCTGTTCGGTGGTGCCGGTGTAGGTAAAACCGTACTGATCCAGGAACTGATCCGTAACATCGCAACAGAACACGGTGGATATTCCATCTTCACCGGTGTAGGAGAACGTTCCCGTGAAGGTAATGACCTGTGGAGTGAGATGAAAGCATCCGGTGTACTGGAGAAAACCGCTTTGGTATTCGGACAGATGAACGAGCCACCGGGATCCCGTATGCGTGTAGCAGAGACAGGTCTGACCATGGCAGAATATTTCCGTGATGAAGAACATCAGAACGTGCTTCTGTTTATTGATAACATTTTCCGTTTTGTACAGGCTGGTTCCGAGGTTTCCGCCCTTCTTGGACGTATGCCTTCAGCCGTAGGTTACCAGCCGACTCTGGCTAATGAAATGGGTGAACTGCAGGAGCGAATCGCTTCCACAAAGAATGGTTCCGTAACTTCCGTACAGGCTGTTTATGTGCCGGCGGATGACCTTACTGACCCGGCGCCGGCAACAACCTTCGCCCACCTGGATGCAACAACCGTACTTTCCCGTAAGATCGTAGAGCAGGGTATCTATCCGGCCGTAGATCCGCTGGAATCCTCTTCCCGTATTCTGGAAGCAGATGTGGTAGGAGAAGAACATTACCGCGTAGCAAGAAAAGTACAGGAGATTCTTCAGAAATACAAAGAGCTGCAGGATATCATCGCGATCCTTGGTATGGAAGAACTGTCAGAAGACGATAAACTGACTGTATTCCGTGCAAGAAAGATCCAGCGTTTCCTGTCCCAGCCGTTCCATGTGGCAGAGACATTTACCGGTGTTCCGGGAAAATACGTGCCGCTGGCTGAGACCATCCGCGGTTTCAAAGCAATCGTTGACGGTGAGATGGATGAATATCCGGAATGGGCATTCTTTAATGTAGGAACCATCGATGATGTTATCGAGAAAGCAAAGTCACAGGAGGCTTAAGATAAGGAGGTACCGGCATGAGTGGATTTTATATGCGAGTTCTTGCCAGTGACCATGTATTTTACCAGGGAAGGGTAGAAGCAGTGACTCTCCCGGGTGATGATGGTGAACGTACCGTACTGGCCCATCATGCAGACAGTATCATTTCCATCAGAGAGGGCGAACTTCGTTTCCGCGATGTGGAAGAAAACTGGCATGAGGCGATCGTAGGTCTGGGCTTTGCAGAGATGATCAATAACCGTCTGACCATTCTGGTAGACACCGCAGAACGCCCGGAAGACATCGACCGGAAGCGTGCGGAAGAAGCGAAAGCAAGAGCCGAGGAACAGCTTCGTCAGAAGCAGAGCATGCAGGAATACTACATGTCCAAAGCATCCCTCGCCCGTGCGATGACCAGACTGAGTGCGACGAACAAAAAGAATATAGTATAAACCAGAAACCAGCAGCTTTCGGATAAAAATGTCCGGGAGCTGCTGGTTTTTTACGTTGTTGCAAAAACAACCCGTCCCATATCTTGTTACATATAGACCGTAAAAAATGCCATCCCCCGAAATCTGTCGATAAAAGCAGGTATAATAGGAGAAAATACTCCAGTAACAGAGGCGAACGGGCGATGAACAGAAATTTACCATATATGAAGATAGCGGTCTGTACATCCGAGGTACAGATCGGCGAACAGATCAGAGAATATGTAGATGAATTTTACAGGAAAAGGCAATGCACAGATTCAGGTGGATGTGATGAAAAACTGCTATCGGCTGGCGAAGAAAATCCTGAACAGAGAACACTATGATGTGATCTGTATTGGAAAAAACCTTCGGGATATCGACAGCTATACCTTTTGCCTCCAGCATCCGTATGGCAGACCGGGAAACCATCTTTTTTCTTTCCGGGATGGAACCGTCTGAATCTGAATCAGATAGAACACCTGGCGCCGGTGTCGTATCTCTCGATGCCGCTGTCAAAGGAAGAATTCCGAAAAGAACTCTACCGCACCATCAGCCACCTGGGACCCGGAAGCAGATATCTTCTTTTGACGTACAGGGACAGAAAGGACGCGTCCTGTACCGCGATATCGAATACATCAGAAAAAGCGGTAACTCCGTCCTTGTCTTTACCATGAAAGAAATGTACCGGATCCCGGTTCCTATGACAGAGGTGGAACGGGAACTTGCAGGAGTGGAGGAACGCTTCCTCAGAGTCCACAGAGATTATCTGATCAACGGACGTTACCTCTCCTGGCTCTGGAACCAGGAAGTCGGTCTGATGGACGGAACCCGCATCCCCGTAAGCCGGATCTACCGGACACGCGTGGAACGGGTCGTTGCAGAGAACAGGAAAAAAATTGTGGGATAAAGAAAAAAAAGAACAAAGAACAGGCAGCCCTGCCGGAAAGAATTATGACTTTCCGGTGGGGCTGCTTTTTGTGCTGCGAAAATATACTATCAGGTGTGCATGGAATTTCATGGTGTTCCGGTGCTATGTTTTAAATAACAAAAATATTAGAGAAGGAGGTAAAAAATGAAGTGGTTTAATGAATATTATGGGGCATATCTTTTTGGAATCTATTTGCTGTTAAATGTGCTGGACTGGCTGACAGGCTGGTATAAAGCAAGAGTAAAGAAAGAAGCAAACAGTAAATCAGGGATGAAAGGTATTGTAAAAAAGGTAGGTTACTGGGTCATTCTTCTTATTGCATTTCTGATTCCCTATATGTTTCAAAGACTTGGAAAAGATCTTCTGGGTGTAGATCTTGGCTATCTGTCAGCACTGGGCTGGTTTACACTGGCAAATCTTCTGATTAATGAAATCAGAAGCATCCTGGAAAATCTGGTTGCCTGTGGCTACCGTGTCCCGGAAATTCTGAAACGGGGACTTGAAATCACAGAAAAAGTAATACAACGAAACAGAAAAATAAAGAAATATGCAAAAATACCCAATTTGTCCCGGAGACTGACGAGTAAACATCGTAAAATGACACGTAGATTCTGTAAGACAAAAAATCTGTTAAGATAAAGATACATCAGTGAGGGAGGCTGTGAAGATGGCAGAAAAAAAACAGATGATGTATATGAATATCCTGATCTGTGGATCTGACAGTGATGAGATCATACAACTTGAAAACCAACTGGAGGAAGTTGGAAAAGAAGAAAACATTAGGGTTAATATAGATACGAATATTTGCATGAACCAACAACTTGTCAAAAATTGGGTGACGGAAAAGTATGATATTCTTTTTGTAAATCTTGATAATACGGAGAAAGATGGTTTGTACTACGCAGAAAAGATCCGTTTGAAAGATGAAAAGGTGTACATAATCCTGCTGTCGGAAAATCAGGAGAAGATACAGGAAACCTTTGAAATTATGCCGGCATCATATCTGATAACGCCTGTAGAAAAAGAAAATCTGAGACACTAGGGTAAAAAAAGTACGGGAAAAAATAGAAGATCATCGATTGTATATTACATTTAATTATAAAAGAAAGACCTACCATATTCCATATCAGAAAATTTTATATCTGGAATCCCAGCAACATAAGATCCGGGTGGTAACAGAAAAAGAAAGCTACACGTTTTATGGTCAGTTATCGCAGATACAAAAACAGATGGAACAGGGAAAAGAAATCTTTCTGCGAATTCATCAATCGTATCTGATCAACAGCCGATATATTTATTGGATGGATGGAAATACCGTTCGTACACAGGACGGCAGAGAATTTTCAGTCAGTGGTTCCTGTAGAGAACAGGCAAAAACTGCATATCGTATGTATAGAAATCAATAATAAATACAGAAATTAGGTCCGAATAGGTTTTAGAACTTATTCGGGCTTTTTTTGTTTGCTGAAAAGACAGCAAAAGACCGGATTTTTACAAGATAACGGGAATTCGGGAATTTTCCTGTATGATAAGCAAGTCGTCAAAATCTCAAAGTAAAATAACAGACCGGTATTCATTCCGCACAGTCGGAAAGGATACCGGAGATGGAGAAGACACTGGCGGAGCTGATCCGTGAGTATAAGAGTGGAAATGAAAAAAGCTTTGAGAAAATAGCAGAGAAGATGAACCCTTTGCTTATGTTTTATGCAGACAAATTGTATACATGGGAGCAGGAGGATGCCAGACAGGAGATGCTGGTTACATTATTCTGTGCTCTGGAAAAGATGAAATACTGCAAAAGTGAGGGCGAATGTCTCAGCTATATAAAGACGGCAGTCAGACGCAGATATAAAGATCTGGTGCTGAAAGAATTACATAATAAAAAAGAGACTGTACATATGGAATGGACGGAAGTTCAGGATGCGGGCGATGGATTTGGTGAAGCAGAATTCTATATGGATCTGGAACTTGCGCTTCGCTGCTTTCATGGGAAAGAACGAAAAATTGCTGAACGGATGTTACTTTACGGAGAAAACGACAAAGAGCTGGCACTGCATGAAGGAGTCAGCAGACAATATTGTAATAAAATCAGAAAAAAGTTAATAAGAAAGATGTAAATAAAAAAAATAATTACAAAATCCGCAGGGTATCTGTGCTATAATAGTAAAAAGGATTGAAAAATGGAGGCACAAATGAAAATAGCGGTATGTGATGATGACAAGCTGTGACAGGAGAATCGATGGGCAGTTACAGAGAATTCGACAGAAAATGGGAATTCTTTTGAGACAGACATAGTTTTTTGACGGGGCAACACTGTGGGAGTCAATCGAAAAAAACGGTTCTTACGATATTATCTATCTGGATATTGAAATGGACAATATGGATGGAATCACGGTAGCAAAAAAAATTCGAGAACAGGACCCCTATACCATTCTGTTGTTTGTATCCAGCTATGACAGCTATTATGAGCAGTTGTTTGAAGTAGAACCACTGCGGTTTCTTCGTAAACCAATCGATCCGGAAAAATTTGAAGAATATTTTCGGATTGCGTATGGAAGATTAATGAATCTGGATGAGCGATTACATTTTGAATTTAACAAACGGTTATATCAGATTCCTTATCGCGAGATCATGTATATGGAAAGCCAGAGAAGAGTCATTCGTCTGGTGGAAAAGAACGGGCAGGATTACCGGTTTTACATGAAAATGAAAGAGCTGATGCAGGAGATCAGCAGAGCAGGAAATATGTTTATACGGATTCACTGCTCGTATGTTGTAAATTATTACTACATAAAAACCTTCAGTGCCACAGAGGTAATTCTCTTAAATGGAGAAACATTGCCGGTCAGCACAGAGTATAAAAATGAAGCCATGAAAATCTATATGGATATGGTGGACTAAACCAAGGAAGGCTAATTTTTCTGTTTATACAAGATTAT
>ENA-OQKR01000483-OQKR01000483.1-human-gut-metagenome-genome-assembly--contig:-NODE-483-length-16219-cov-3.972160_pt1 | contig 16219 bp, 15 predicted proteins | sample MGYA00242803_ERZ504806 | MGnify/ENA primary metagenome ERZ504806 (study PRJEB26092, sample SAMD00036399) | human gut metagenome | host: Homo sapiens | study: EMG produced TPA metagenomics assembly of...
TGGAAGCCGGAGAAGTAGGTCAGGGAGGTGTAGTGGTCGGGCAGATACTCGCTGGAATGCGGGTCGCCCACCGGGATCAGATAGACGTCCACGCCGTTTGCCTTCATAGCGGCACGCAGCGCGGCCAGACGCTCGGGAACTGTGTTCATACTCATAACAAAAGCCCTCTTTCTGTCATTTGCCGGAAAAACGTCCGGCGGCGATGGTTTGCTGCTGCTATTGTATCATTCTGCGGGGAAGAATGCAATGCGGGGGCAAAACTCCCCCCAAAACGCCGTCAATTTGCAAAAAAAGTTACAATTTTTTCTTGAAAAAGGCCGGTTTTCCATTGACAGCCTTGTTATAATAGAGGTGTAGTATTTTTGGGTCAGCACTCTGCGGCCCTTTGCGCTAACAATTGCGAATATTGCGATAAAAAGAAAGAGGCATTTGGAACATGACTAAAATCGATATCTTCTCCGGCTTCCTTGGCGCCGGCAAAACCACTCTGATCAAAAAGCTGATCACCGAGGCCTTTGCAGGCCAGCAGGTGGTGCTGATCGAGAACGAGTTCGGCGAGATCGGCATTGACGGCGGTTTCCTGAAGGAAAGCGGCATCCAGATCAACGAGCTGAACGCAGGCTGCATCTGCTGCTCCCTGGTGGGCGATTTCCGCACCGCTCTGCAGCAGGTGGTGGAGCAGTACCACCCCGACCGCATCGTTATCGAGCCGTCGGGCGTTGGCAAGCTGAGTGATGTGACCCGCGCCGTGGAGGGCGTGGCTGAGCATCTGGACGTGCAGCTGAACAGCTTTGTCACCGTGGCCGATGTGAACAAGGTCAAGATGTATATGAAGAACTTCGGCGAGTTCTACGATGACCAGATCAGCCATGCAAGCTGCATCCTGCTCAGCCGCACCCAGACCGCCAGCGAGGAAAAGATCGCCGCTGCCGTGGCAATGCTGCGGGAAAAGAACCCCACCGCCACTATCGTGACCACCGCATGGGATCACCTGACCGGTGAGCAGATCCTGAAGGCCATGTCCACCAAGGACGACTTCAAGGCCGAGCTGATCGCCATGGCTGCCAAGGCAAACGAAGAGCACGCCCACGAGGACGAGGAAGAAGAGCACGAGCATCACCATCATCACGACCATGAGAACGGTGTGTGCAGCTGCGGCCATCATCACGACCATGATGACGATGACGACGACGAGGATGAGCACGAGCATCATCACCACGACCACGACGAGCACGATCATGATGACCATTGCTGCTGCGGTCACCACCACGATCATGATGAAGATGATGACGAGCATGAGCATCATCACCATGATCATGACGAGCATGACCACGACCACGAGGAGCACGAGCATCACCACGACCATGACGGTCATTGCTGCTGCGGCCATCATCATCACGACCACCACGCCGATGAAGTGTTCACCAGCTGGGGCGTGGAGACGGCCCGCAAGTTCACCAAGGCCGAGGTGGAGCACGCCCTCACCGAGCTGGATACCGGCAATTACGGCATGATCCTGCGCAGCAAGGGCATCGTGGACGGCGGCGCAGACGGCTGGCTGGAGTTCGACTATGTGCCCGGCGAGTGGGAAGTGCGCAGCCGCAGCGCAGACGTGGGTGGCAAGCTGGTGGTCATCGGCTCCAAGCTGAACGAGACCGCCATCGCCCAGCTGTTCGGCTGCTGAGAACCCCATTATTGAGAGAAGGAGCAACCATTTATTATGGCAAAAGAGATCCCGGTCTACCTGTTTGTGGGCTTTCTGGAAAGCGGCAAGACCAAGTTTATTCAGGAGACCTTTGAAGACCCCAATTTCGACTCCGGCGACAAGACCCTGCTGCTGATCTGCGAGGAGGGCGAAGAGGAGTACAACGAGAAGAAGTTCGCCTTCCCCGGCGTGACCGTGAAGGTGCTGGAGGACAAGTCCGAGCTGAACCCCCAGAACCTTGCAAAGCTGGGCAAGGAAGCGGACGCAGGCCGCGTGGTCATCGAGTACAACGGCATGTGGCTGCTGCAGGATTTAGCGGATGCCCTGCCCGAGAACTGGCTGGTGTACCAGTGCATCGCCACTGCCGACGGCACCACCGCCCTGACCTACGCCCGCGATAACTCCATGCGCAGTCTGATGCTGGACAAGATCGCCCGCAGCGAGCTGATCGTATTCAACCGCGCCGAAGCCGTGAACAACGATGACGCCCGGCAGGAGCTGCACAAGCTGGTGCGGCAGGCCTCCCGCAAGTGCGATATCGCCTACGAGTTCAAGGACGGCAGCGTAGCCTACGATGATATCCCCGACCCGCTGCCCTTTGATATCAACGCCGACCCCATCGACATCCCGGATGACGATTTCGGCATCTGGTACATGGACTGTCAGGACGAGCCCCAGAAGTACACCGGCAAGACGGTGCGCTTTCTGGCACAGGTCTGCCAGACCAACCGCGCCGGCAAAAACAGCTTTGTGCCCGGCCGCTTTGCCATGACCTGCTGCGTGCAGGACATCCAGTTTGTGGGCTTCCCCTGCAGCTACGATGGCTACAAGGCACTGGAGCAGCGCGCTTGGGTGCGGGTGACCGCCAAGGTGGGCTACAAGTTCCACAACATCTACCGGGGCAAGGGCCCGGTGCTGACCGCCGTGTCGGTGGAGCCTGCCGAAAAGCCCCTGGAAGAGGTCGTAACGTTCTCTTAACGTTTCTGTATTATAAGGAGGTTCTGGTATGAAAACTCTGTTCCGTATTCTTGGCACGGCTGCTGCCGTGGCCGTCACCGGCGCTGCCATCGTGGTGCTGGACAAGATCCTGAACCAGAAAGACCCGCTCCATGTGGAGGAGGTCGAGTTCCCGGAGGACGCCGAAAAGGACGCCGAGGAGGCCGAAAAGACCGCCGAAGCCTACGCGGAAGCCGAGGCCAAGGAAGAGGCAAAGGCTGCCGATGCCGCCGCAGAAGCTGCCGAGGAAGCCGCACCGGAAGCTCCCGCCCCTGCTGAGAACGCACCCCAGACCCAGCCGGAGACCGCCGAAGAGCGCCCTGTGTACGACCCCGAAGCCCCGAACGCCAATCCCGTAGAGGCCGGCCCCGCTGTTGCCCCCAAGGATGAGAACGGCAAAATCGACGTCACTAAGATCGCCGATGCCAACGATTTCGGCGACTGGGAAGAGCAGGGCTGCAAGGGCTGAGAAAACAGCATGATCCCCGCATAGACGCGGATATCAGCTCCCCCGAAAGGGGGAGCTTTTTTGTGCTTGCAAAATGCCGCGCAGTTCACTATACTGGAAGAAAAACACCGATGGAGGGCAGCACCATGGCATACACCGATGATTGGGAAAGCTTGATGAACGGCGTGTTCGGCGCGGGCGGCAAACTGAAGTTCGGCGGCGCGCAGCCGCAGCCGGAAAAGCCGCAGCCCGAAAAACCGGCGGGCAGCGGCCTGCCGGACCTGAACGCGGCGCTGCTGGAACAGCAAAAGCAGCTGGACGAATTGCTTAAACAGCAGAATGCCCGGCTGAAAGCGCAGGATGCAGGGGTGCAGACGGCGCTGGAGGACAGCCGCCAGATGCTGCGGGACATGGAAGCGGACGGTCTGCTGGCTAAGGGCACAGCAGACACAAAACCGGAGCAGCTGGGCAGCTTTGAAGGCCTTGCTGCCGAGGTGAAAAAGACCGTCCTCGGGCAGGACGCCTTTGTAGATAGCGTGGTGCGGGCCATGCGCCGCCCCTTTGTGCTGGGCACCGAGGGCGCAGCCGCCCGCAATGTGATCCTGCTGTGGGGTGCACCGGGCACGGGGCGGCACTTTGCACTGGCCGAGACCGCCCGCATCATGGCGGCGCGGGGGCTTTTGCAGAGCGACCGGATGGCAGTGATGGACTTGGCGCTCTATCCCGACCCCGGCACGGAAAAGCTGTTTTTGCAGGACCTATACGCCGCCCTGCACGCTCCGGGCGAGATCGTGGTGTTTGAGCACTACGAGAGCTGCCACCCCGGCTTTTTGCGCATCCTCTCCGACCTCGCGGTCAAGGGCAGTGCGCCCCTGTCCAGCCGGTATCTGGTGAACAAAGAGGGCATTTTGGTGGAAGCCGGTACAGCGCTTGCCCCCGGCGCAGTGAGCCGCATCGACCCCTGCGGCAAGTACCTGATCTTCTTCTCCCGCAAGGGACGGGAGGCGCTGGCGGATAAATTCGGCGCGTCCTTTGTGGCGGCGGTAGGGGATGTGTGCCAGACCGCCCCCTTTACCCCGGAAGCATTGGCTGCGCTGGCGGCGCAGCAGCTGAACGCGCTGGCGCAGCGGGTGCACAGCCGCCTTGGCCTGACCCTCGCCGCCGGGGCAGAGGTGCGGGACTATGTGGCGGCGCAGTGTTCCAAGGAAAAGGGCGCAGAGGGGCTGGCAGACTGCTGCGAGCGGATCTTCCGGGCTCTGAGCGAGTACTGCTTACAGACCGATGCAAAACTGTCCGGCACGGTGGCGTTGACCGCCGCGCCCGAGGGGCTGCAATTTGCGCTGAACGGTGCCGCCCCGGCAGACCTGTTCAGCCTGCTGCCGGCGGCCTACACCGGCGCGGTGGAGCAGATCCGCGCCGAGCTGGATGCGCTGGTGGGGCTTGCCCCGGTCAAGGAGTATGTGTTCGGTCTGGCAGACAATTTACAGGTGCAGCAGCGCCGCGCAGCGGCGGGCTTCAAGACCGCAAGCCTGTCCATGCACATGATCTTTACCGGCAACCCCGGCACCGGCAAGACCACCATTGCCCGGCTGGTGGCAAAGTACCTCAAGGCCATCGGTGCACTCAAGGGCGGGCAGCTGGTGGAGGTGACCCGCGCCGACCTTGTAGGGCGCTACACCGGCCACACCGCCCCGCTGACCAACAGCGTCATCGAGAGCGCACTGGGGGGCGTTTTGTTCATTGACGAGGCGTACAGCCTGTACCGCGGCCAGCAGGACAGCTTTGGGCTGGAAGCCATCGACACCCTTGTAAAGGGCATGGAGGATCACCGGGACGAGCTGGTGGTCATCCTTGCGGGCTACACCAAGGAGATGGAGGTGTTCCTCACCGCCAACAGCGGCCTTGCCAGCCGCTTTCCCAATAAAATCGAGTTCCCGGACTACACCGCAGACGAGCTGCTGGACATCACCGCCGTGCTGGCAAAGGGCAAGGGCTACCGTCTTGCCGAGAGCTGCACCTTCCCGCTGCTGGGCTACTATAAGCGCCGTCAGGCGCTGGACAGCCGCACCGCCGGCAATGGCCGTCTGGCGCGCAACACGCTGGAAAAGGCCATTTTCAATCAGAGCCGCCGCCTCATCGCCGAGCCCACCGCAGAGCTTGACCTCATCCAGCCCAGCGATCTGGAATTTGAGGAATAAGCGCCCTTGCGCCGGGACGATTTAGAATGCGCTCCGCTTTGCTCTGCGCATAATTCAAGGAATTATATTTTATATTTGCTGCTCGGGAAAATCTGCGGATTTTCCCGAGCAGCTTTTTTACGGGAGAGGCTATAACTGGCAGATGCCGTTTTTCTTCACGACCCCTGTGAAAAAAGGGGTTCAGGAAAGTCCGCAGACTTTCCTGAACCCCGAAATCAAAAATATTTTTCCGCTGAAAATGGCTAGAGCGCAGCGGAAGCCATTTCAAATCGTTTTATGCGTGCTGCTCCGCCAGCCCCTGCACCATCTCGTGCAGCTGGGCGCGGACGGCGGCGGGGGCGGTGACCTCTACCTTGCCGCCAAAGCCGCACACCCAGCCGAAAAACTGCTGGCTGACACAGATAGGCACGTCAAAGTGGAAGTAGCCATCCTCCTCCGGGCAGAACACCGGCTCCCGGCCAAAGCGCTCCCGCATGACCGGCTCAAGGTCGGCAGCGCACCGCAGGGTGACTAGGTACTCGGTGCCGCCGAACATATTGAAGTGCTTGCGCAGATAGGCGGGCAGGTCGAAGGTGCGGAAGAACTCTCTGCCCCGGCGCGGCTCGTCCAGCACCAGCACCCCGGACATCCGGTCCACTCGGTAGTGGCGCACCGGGGGCGCTTTTTCGTCCTGATAGGCGATCAGGTAATAGCAGCCGTTTTCCCATGCCAGCTGCCACGGGCTTACGGTGCGCACGGCGCTGCTGCCCTTGTAGCGGAACTGCACCAGACACCCCCGGTTGATGGCAGTGTGCAGCGCGTCGATGCTGTACAAAAGAGTCTGACTGTCGGTCTTGGGGCGTCCGTCCACATACACCTGACGCTGTAATTGGGTGCCCTCGTAGTCGGAGCAGAGGGCTTCCAGCTTGTGGATGATGCGCTTGCTGGTGCGCGCCGAGATGACGCTGCTGGACTGTACCGCATCCACCAGCAGCTTCAGCTCCGAAAGCTCGAATGCGCGGCTGGCCATCCAGTACCCGCCGCCGCGCCCCCGTTGCAGCTGGATGTCGTAGCCCAGACTGCGCAGGGTGTCGATGTCGCTGTAAATGCTCTTGCGCTCGGCCAGAATGCCCTGATTTTCCAGCAGCTGCACCAGCTGGGGCACGTTCAGGCGGTGGTTCTCGTCGGTGCGCTGCTCAAGGATGCGCAGCAGTGTTACCAGCTTGGATTTCTGTCCTTCCTGCTTGGGCATGGGGCAATACCTCCGTCACGGTTTATTCCGGCAGCTTTTTGTCAAAGGCGGCGCGGCGCTGGGTGGAAAGGCGGAACATCTGTTCCAGCTTGTCCCGGTCGTCCGCTACAAGGGCGGCGCGCATCTCCTGCAAAGCGGAATCGAACTGGTCGATCTCGCTGATCAGGTTCTGCTTGTTCCACAAAAACAGCTCTGCCCACATTTTGTCGTTGATGCGTGCAATGCGGGTCAGGTCGCGGAAGGAGTCGCCGGTGTACTCGCACAGCGAGGAGTTGTCGTTGGCGCACATCAGGCTTACGGCAATGGCGTGGCACAGCTGGCTGACATAGCCGATCATCCGGTCGTGCTCCTGCACGGTCAGGGTGCAGATATGCTTGAAGCCCAGCACCTCGGCCAGTTCCTTTGCCCACTGGATGCCCGCCGGGGTGTTCTTTTCGGTGGGGTGATAATGAAGTTTGCCGGGGCAAAATTCACCTCGGCGGCGTGCTCCACGCTGGAAGTTTCGCGGCCTGCCATGGGGTGGCTGGCAATGAACTCCACCCCTGTCGGGCACAGTGCCTGCACCGGCTCCACAAGGCCGGTCTTGACGCCGGAAACATCCGTAAAGATGCACCCGGGCTTGAGCAGATGGCCGTAGGTGCCAAACCAGTCCAGCAGCGCGGTGGGGTACAGGCCAAAGATGATATGGTCGGCCTGCCGGACAAGATCCTCAAAATCGTGGGTCTTACCGCTGGCGATATAGCCGTGCTCCAGCGCGTACTGCAAATGTCCCTCGCTGCGGTTGATGCCGTCCACATGGAAGCCTGCGCGGGTCAGCTCCAGCGCGTACTTGCCGCCCAGCAGACCCAGACCTACTACGAGATAACGTTTTGTTTTATCAAGCATCTTCTACCTCCACGCCAAGCGGCGCTGCATCTGCAAAAAAGCCGGGCCAGCTCTTCTGGATGGCTTCGGCGTCGTCCACGGTCAGGGGCAGCCCGGCGGCAGCAGCCAGCACCGCAAGGCTCATGACAACCCGGTGGTCGTTGTGGCCGTGCAGGGGCGCGGCAGGGGCGTGCAGACGCTCGGCACAGCCGTGCACCGTGATGGTGCCGCCGTCGCTTTCCAGCACACCGCCGCAGGCGCGCAGCTCGGCTTCCATGGCCGCGATGCGGTCGCTCTCCTTCAGGCGCAGCCGCTCGGCGTTGCGGATGACGGTGGTGCCCTCGCACAGCAGTCCCAGCACCATCAGCACGGGGCCAAGGTCGGGGCAGTCCGCAAGGTCGATATCCACCCCGTGCAGGGGTGCTTTTGCAAAGGTGACGCTGTCGCCCGTGCGGGTGAACACCGCGCCGCACCGGCGCAGGATGTCCAGAATAGCGGCATCGCCCTGCAAGGTGTCCGGCGCAAGGCCGGTGATGGTCACCCCGCCGCACACTGCGCCCAACACCGCCGGGAAAGCGGCCTGACTGTAATCGCCCTCCACGTTGTAGTCGCAGGGGTGGTACTGCTGCCCGCCGGGCAGCAGCAGGGTGGTTTCGTCCAGCCAGCGGCTGTGCACCCCAAAGGTGGCTTGCACGGCGCGGGTCATGTCGATGTAGCTGCGGCTCTCCACAGGGGGAATAAGGTGCAGCTGGCTGTCCCCGGGCAGCAGCGGCAGCGCGAACAGCAGCCCGCTAATGAACTGACTGGACACGTTGCCCGCCAGCCGGTAGTCTCCGGGGGTCAGCGCACCTTCCACTGTCAGCCCGGCGGGGGACTGCTCAAACCGTAGATTCTGCTCGCGATATAACGCTTCGTATATGGATTGCGGGCGCTCCATCAGCCGCCCGCGTCCGGTAAAGGTGACCGGCTGGCCGGTCAGGCTGGCGATGGGGATCAAAAACCGCAGGGTGCTGCCGCTTTCGCAGCAGTCCACCGGGGCGGTCAGGGACAGAAAATGCCCAAGTCCCTGCACAATGGCATTGTCCGCGCCGGTGTCCACGGCGGCGCACAGCTGTGCGGCAGCGGACAGGGTGGCAGAGATGTCCCTGCTGAATTCCAGATGGGTGATGTGGGAGCGCCCCACAGCCAGCGCGGCGCACAGCACGGCGCGGTGCGCCATGCTTTTGCTGGGTGGCGCGGCGATCACGCCCCCGATGCCGCAGGGGGAAGGTCTGATGGTTACAAGCATAGCGGTGTTATCCTTTTGCAATTTTCCCTGGGCAGCGCTTCAGGCGTCCCCTTGGGGGAGCTGGCGCGCCAGCGCCTGAGGGGGTAAACGGTTTACATCTCCCGGCCGATGGCCCAAGCCACCTGACGGCACTTTGCCATAGCCTGTGCAAAGGCGTCCGGGGTCAGGCACTGTGCGCCGTCGCTCCATGCGTGCTGGGGGTCGTAGTGCACCTCCACTTCCAGACCGTCCGCACCGGCGGCTACGGCGGCGATCATCATCGGCTCTACCAGATTGGCCTTGCCGGTGGCGTGGCTGGGGTCTACCACGATGGGCAGATGGGTCTTTTCGTGGATGATGGGCACTGCGGAAAGATCCAGCGTATTGCGGGTGTACTTTTCAAAGGTACGGATGCCGCGCTCGCAGAAGATGACCTGCTCGTTGCCGCCGGCCATGATGTACTCGGCGCTCATGATCCACTCCTCGATGGTGTTGCACAGACCGCGCTTGAGCAGCACGGGCTTGTGCATTTTGCCTACGGCCTTGAGCAGCTGGAAGTTCTGCATATTGCGTGCGCCGATCTGCACCACGTCCACATACTCCTCAAACTCCGGGATGCGGTCCTCGCTCATCAGTTCGGAGACGATGGGCAGACCGGTGGCCTCGCGGGCCTTTACCATATCCAGAATGCCCTCGGTCTCCAGACCCTGAAAAGCATAGGGAGAGGTGCGGGGCTTGTAGGCGCCGCCGCGGAACAGCGTTGCGCCGCCCGCCTTGACCCCCTGCGCGATGCGCAGGGCCTGCTCGGCGTTTTCGATGCTGCAGGGGCCCGCCATAACGGCGATCTTTTCCTTGCTGCCGATCTTCACGCCGCCGCAGTCGATGACCGAGTCTGCGGGGTGGAACAGGCGGTTGGCGCGCTTATAGGGCGCGGACACGCGGGTAACGTTGTCGATCCACGGGTTTGCCAGCACGTCCCGCTCGTCGATCTTGGTGGTATCGCCCACCAGACCGAACACGTTGTAGTCCTTGCCGGTGATCAGGGTCACGTCCAGACCCTGCTTTTCGAATTTATCAACGATCTTTTCCAGCTCCTCTTTGGGAGTGCCTTTTTTGGTGGAGATGATCATGGGAGGTCGTTCCTTTCCTGTTTGTTTTACATCACGATATGCGCCTTAGTGGAGCCGTCGGTGCGCAGCAGCTGCGCCAGCCAGATGCAGGCGTGCAGGTAGCCCTGCGGGCCTTCGCCGATAAAATGTCCCTGACAGCCAAAGGACACCACGTCCGTTTTGCGGAAGGGCTCGCGCTCGTCCGGGGCGTCCAGCATCACTTCTACGGCGGGCACGCTGCACAGCCGCAGCGCGTCCAGAATGGCTACACTGTAATGGGCGTAGCCGCCCGGGTTCAGCACAATGCCATCTACCCGCCCGGGGGCAGACTGGATCTCGTCGATGAGGTCGCCCTCGTGGTTGGACTGGCAGATATCCGTTTCAATGCCAAGCTGGTCGCAGCCCGCCTGCACATAGTCCATCAGGCCGGTGTAGTCCACCTCGCCCGGCACGCCTGGCTCAGACCAGCGCGCCAGATTGATGTTTGGCCCGTTAAGAATCAAAAATTTCATCCAGTGCCTCCTGTGCAGCTGCCAGCGCCTCGGCCAGCGTGCCGGTGTTAGAAATCACCGCATCTGCGGCGGCAAGGTACAGCGGGCGGCGCTGGGCTTCCATGGTGCGCAGCGCCTCGGCGCTGGAAGAAAGCGGACGGTTGCCGCCCACAGACAGCGCTTCCACCGGCCGGTCGATGAACAGCACCACGCCGTTCTGGCGCAGGGCGCGGACATTCTCTGCCCGCTTCACCGCGCCGCCGCCGCAGGAGAGCACAAGCCCCTTTTCCTTGCCGAAACGGGCGATCTGCGCGGCTTCCTTTGCGCGGAAGCCCTCTTCGCCCTCGGCGGCAAAGATATCCGGGATGCTGCGTCCGTCTGCCTTGACGATCTCCTCGTCCAGATCCACAAGCGGTCTGCCCAGCTGCTTTGCCAGCAGGCGGCCAAGGGTGGATTTGCCGCAGGAGGGCATCCCCACAAGGGCGATGTTCAGCGTCTCGCGGCGCAGCGCAGCGGTAATGCGCCGCACCTCGCCCGGGGCGTCCTCGAACTTGCGGCCAAGGAAGTATTCGGCGGCATACACCGCCTGTGCCACCAGCATCTCCAGCCCGCCTACGGCTACCGGCACACCGGCGTCCTCGGCGCGGAGAATGAGTTCGGTCTTGTTGGGGTTATAAACCACGTCCACCACGGCTTCCAGCCCGGGCATGGCGGCGACGTCCAGACTGCACACGCCCACATTGGGGTACATCCCGGCGGGGGTGGTGTTGAACACCACCTGTGCACCGCTGCGCACGGCTTCGGCGTAGCTCAGCTCGCCCTTTTCCGGGTCGGGGGTGCGGCTGACCGTCAGCACCTTGGCAGCGCCCTTATCCAGCGCCACCGCGCGGGTGGTGTTGTGGGTGCCGCCGGTGCCTAAAATGAGCACGGTCTTGCCCGCAAGCTCCACGCCGTGGGCTTCGCACAGGTGGGCAAAGCCCAGATAATCGGTGTTGTAGCCGTAGAGCAGGCCGTTTTTATTGACCACCGTGTTCACCGCGCCGATGGCGCGGGCGCGGGGGTCGATGAAGGAGCAGTACTCCATCACCAGCTTTTTATAGGGGATGGTCACGTTAATGGCCTTGAACTGCCGCCGCTGCAAAAAGGCGCGGGCGTCTGCCTCGGTGGGCAGGGGGCACAGCTCGTAGCTGTACCCGCAGAGCAGTTCATGGATGGTCTTGGAGTAGGAGTGTCCCAGCTTGCCGCCGATCAGTCCGTATTCCATCTCAGTCCTCCTTCCGGTAGCCGGTGGGGTCGGTCATCCACCGGGCACCGTACCGGGCGGTGAGCAGATCGCCCACCGCAAGGGCGGCGGCGCAGGTCTGCACAATGGCGGCCCGAGGCACGATGCAGGGGTCGTGCCGCCCCTGAATGGACAGCTGCGTGTCCTTTTTTGCGATGTAGTCCACCGTGTCCTGCTGCTTGTAGATGCTGGGGGTGGGCTTGACGGCGGTGCGGAACACTACCGGCATCCCGTTGGCGATGCCGCCGTTGATGCCCGCGTTGTGGTTGGTGGCGGTGACCACCGCGCCCTCTGCCGTCATGTGGAAGGCGTCGTTCGCTTCCGAGCCGCGCAGCCCGGCAAAGCCGAAGCCGGTGCCGAACTCGATGCCCTTGACTGCCGGGATGGAAAAGGCCAGATGGGCAATTTCGCTCTCCACGCTGTCAAAGTAGGGCTCGCCGATGCCGGCGGGCAGGCCGAGGATGGCAGTTTCCAGCACGCCGCCCACGCTGTCGCCCTCGGCACCGGCGGCGCGGATGGCGGCTTTCATGGGTTCTTCCACGGCGGTATCCAGCACCGCAAAGCCCTCGGTCTTACTGGCAAGTGTCTCCACCTGTGCCGCAAGGGCAGCGGGGTCGTCCAGTGCAAAGGGCGTATCTGCGAGCCCCGCGCACCGGGCGATGTGGGTGGTGATATCAATGCCCGCCCGCTGCAATGCGGCAAGCACGATGCTGCCGCCTGCCACCAAAGCAGCGGTCACCCGGCCGGAAAAGTGCCCGCCGCCCCGGGCATCCTGAAAGCCGTGGTACTTGGCGTAGGCGGTAAAGTCCGCGTGGCCGGGGCGCAGAAGGTCGGCGGTCTTGGCGTAGTCGCCGCTGCGGGTGTTCTGGTTTTCGATCATCAGGGCAATGGCGGTGCCGGTGGTGCGGCCGTTGACCACGCCGGACAAGAACTGCACCGCATCCCCCTCCACACGGGGGGTGGAAAGGCCGTCGCCCCGGGCACGGCGCTTGTCCATGCAGGCAGCAAGAAAGGCTTCCTCCACGGGCACGCCCGCCGCCATGCCGTCCAGCACCGCGCCGATGGCCCTGCCGTGGCTCTCGCCAAAAATGGTCAGCGAAAGGTCGCTGCCAAAGGTGTTTTTCATGGCTTACTCCTCCACACCCAGCAGGGGGCGCAGGCCCTCCACGGGGATGGTCTCGGCCCGCCAGCAGCCCAGACCCGGCACCTTGATGACCGTGATCTGGCCGCCCTGGGCCTTTTTATCGTGCAGCATCTCGGCCAGCACCTTTTCCTTATCGTAGGCGGTGCGGGTGGGCAGGCCTAAGCGGCGGTACACGCCGCGCACCCGCTTTTGCAGCGCCTTGGATTCGATCATGGGCAGCATGCCCAGCGCCACGCACTCGCCGTGGAACAGGCCGGTGGTGCGGCGTCCCTTGATGCCCTTCACGGCCTCGATGCCGTGGCCGATGGTATGGCCGAAGTTCAGCGCCTTGCGCATACCCTGCTCGGTCTCGTCCTGCTCCACGATGCTCTTTTTAAAGCGCAGGCTGCGGCAGATGATGTCGCCGATGCGGTCGTCCACGTCCTCTTTTTCAAAGATGGAGAACAGCTCCGGGTCGGCCAAGAGACCTGCCTTGACCGCCTCGGCCAGACCGTTGATGAAGTGGCGGCGGGGCAGGGTGGACAGAGTGTCCGGGTCCACGATGACCAGCTTTGGCTGCCAGAAGGCACCCACGATGTTCTTGGTGTCGCCCAGATCCACGGCGGTCTTGCCGCCGATGGAGGAATCGATCATGGAAAGGGTGGTGGTGGGGCAGTTGATAAAGTCGATGCCGCGCATATAGATGGAAGCGGCAAACCCGGCAAGGTCGCCCACTACGCCGCCGCCTACGGCCACCACAAGGTCGCCCCGGCCCATGCCGAAGTCCAGCATCTGCCGCAGCACGGTCTCCAGAATTTTAAAGCTCTTGCTGGCTTCGCCCTGCGGTACGGTGATGATGGTGGCGTCCTTGCACTGGTCGGCTACCATCTGGGCGTACTGTGCAGGCACACCGCTGTCGGTGACCACTGCCACCCGGCGGTCCAGCCGGGCAAACTGATACAGGTTTTCCAGCGAGCCGCGCTTGACGATGATGTCGTAGCTACGCTCGCCCAGATTCATGGTCAGCTTGGTTCCGATAAAATCACTCATTTTGTATACACTCCTAACAGCCGCACCGTCCGGCAGGTGCGGTCAAGCTCGCGCAGCAGCGCGGCGGTCTCGCCGGCGGCGGCATCGCCCACCAGCTCTACATAAAAATAATATTCAAAGGGGACGTGCGGCATGGGGCGGCTCTTGATGGACTCCATATTGAAGCCGCTGGCACCGATGACCTGAATGACCTCCGCCAGCTTGCCGGGCTTGTTATCCACCGTGAACAGCAGCGAGAACCGGTTGCCCGCCGTGGGTTTTTCGCGGCTGAGCACGATGAATCGGGTGGTGTTGTCGCCGTCGGTGTTGATGTTGGGCACCAGAATTTCCAGCCCGTACAGGGCGGCAGTCTCGGCGCTGGCAATGGCGGCCTTTGTCGCGTCTTTGCTTTCTGCCACGAACTTTGCAGCCATGGCGGTGTTTGCCATGGCGGTGGCGGGCAGACGGAACTGCTTTAAAAAGGTCTCGCTCTGGGCGATGGCCTGCTGGTGGCTGTACACGGTGCGCAGCTGGGAAAGCTGGGTGCCCGGCAGCACCAGCAGGTTCTGGGAGATGGGCAGGTCGTACACGTCCACCACCCACAGCTCCGGGTGGTTATAGCACAGGTCCAGCACGGCAGAAACATCCCCGGCGTGGCTGTTTTCAAAGGGCACTACGCCGTGGGCGGCTTCGCCGGAGGCCACGGCCTCGAACACCTCGTCCCATGTGGAGTAGCTCACAGCCTCGGCGTGGGGGAACAGCGCTTTGAGGGCGATGTGGGCAAACGCCCCCTCCACCCCCTGATAGGCAGCGCGGTTACGTCCCAGCACGGCAGCTTCGTACTGCTTGGCAAGATCCATCATGTGCTGGACATGGTCTTTATAGTAAGGGCGCAGCGCGGACTGCTGGATGCGGGCTGCGGCCTTTTCCAGCACGGCGGCCTCCCGGGCGGCATCATAGATGGGCAGGCCGTGCGCCCGCTTATATTCGGCCACCTGCAAAACGGCAGCCATCCGGCGCTCGAACAGCGCAGCCAGCTGCGCATCCACCGTGTCGATCTCGGCACGGGCTTGTTCCAGTGCGTCCATGGGGGTCACATCCTTTTTGGCGGTTTTTTGCGGGGATTACCTAGTAAGTATACCATAACCGGGACAGAGAAACAACAAACCGCCCTCCATTTGAGGGTGAGAAAATTTCAAATCAGCCATGGGTAAAAAGCAAAAAATGAAAACAGAGGCTCTCTGGTCATCGCCGCAGGCGATGACCAGAGAGCCTCTCAATCGCTGTTTTTATTTTCAAAATATCCTCCCAGCTGCGGGCTTTACCGTAATAGCGCCCATAGGGGTTATCAAGGTCTGCGGCGCGGAGAACAGGCGGCGCGGGCGGCTGGGGCTTTGGGGTGCGGTCAAAGGTGATGTGCACGGCAGCGCCGCCGGCTTTGATGCGGAAGCGCATCTTTAATGCCCCTCCCCGGCGGTGGAGACCGCCCCGGCGGTCAGGCTTGCCCAAAGGGGCTCGCTGTTTTCCAGCAGGGAAGCGGATTCCTTCAGCCATGCGCCCCGGATGCCGATATAGTAATCTGCCAGCAGCTGCTGGCTGTCTCCGCTTGCGCTCTGCACCGCGTCCGAGGTGTAGCTGCCCAGCTCCATCCCGGTCAGCACCGGGCAGTCCGTCCAGCGGTAGACCATGTTCCACCAGTCGCTGTCGGCATCGGACTTGGGCAGATGACCGTCCAGATACCGCAGCGTGCCGGTGGTCTGCTGGAAGCCTGCGGGGTCATACAGGATAAAGATGGAGCTGAGGGAGCTTTGGATGTCGGTGGAAAGCTTGGTGGTGCCCGCCATATCCAGATAGGCGTCCGAGTCCTCACTGTTGAAAGCCATGGTGTATTGGTTGATCTTCACCACCACCTTGCCGTCCCCATTGCAGTCCTCGCCATAGGCGGCAAGCTGCTCTTGCAGGGCGGTAACGGTGGCCTCGGGCAGGTAGTAGGGGCTTACCACCGCCACGTTATAATCCGGGTGGGTGGTCAGGAAGTACTGCCCGATAAAGCAGTACGCCACGAACGCACCCGCAATGCCGAAGATGAGCACCCATTTCAGGTTGTAGTCCCACCAGTTTGCCCAGCGCTCCCTGCGGCTGTACTGCCGCTGTTTGCGGGGCTTGAGGTCCTTGGGGTCAATGTCGCGTTCGTAACGGTAGCTTGCCATAAAATAGTTCTCCTGTGTGATGAAACGGGCGGGAAAGGCTGTTACTTCAGTGCAGCCAGAATGCTCTGGCGCACGGCGTCGGGCAGCTGCTTCTGCTCGGCCTTGCTCATGCCGGCGGTCTGGATGGGCGACATGATCTTACGCCGTATTCTTTTGCATGGGAAAATCTGATGCCGGAACCGTCTGGACGGTCAGCGCCTGTGCCGGCGTAACCGTCACGGTATCGGAAAGACCGACAGCTGCCATCAGGGAATCGACCCTGTGGT
>ENA-OQKR01000485-OQKR01000485.1-human-gut-metagenome-genome-assembly--contig:-NODE-485-length-16178-cov-4.089589_pt1 | contig 16178 bp, 14 predicted proteins | sample MGYA00242803_ERZ504806 | MGnify/ENA primary metagenome ERZ504806 (study PRJEB26092, sample SAMD00036399) | human gut metagenome | host: Homo sapiens | study: EMG produced TPA metagenomics assembly of...
CGCTGTGGCCGTCTCTGAGGCACGCACCCTCACCATCACCCCTTGGGACCGCACTCTGCTGCGTCCCATCAGCAAGGCGATCATGGCCAGCGATGTGGGCATTACCCCCATTGATGACGGCGTTACCATCCGCCTGAACTTCCCCGCACCCAACGAGGAGCGCCGCAAGCAGCTGGCTAAGGAAGTCTCCAAGCTGGGCGAAGACGCCAAGGTTGCTGTGCGCAACGTGCGCCGTGACGCTATGGATAAGGCTAAGGCCATGAAGAAGGCCGGCGAGCTGACCGAGGACACCCAGAAGACCATGGAAGAGGATGTCCAGAAGCTGACCGATAAGTATATCAAGAACATTGATGCTGCCGTGGAAGAAAAGCAGAAGGAGATCATGGCCGTCTGATCCGCAGCACACAATAACAACTGGGAGGTGCCGTGCGCTGGTGAAAGGTGCGCGGCACTTTTTGCAGGGCAGCCCTGCTGCCGGGAGGTATAAATGGCACACCCCAAAGAATTTGCCGAGGGGCTTTCCATCGGCATCATCATGGACGGCAATGGCCGCTGGGCGAAAAACCGCGGCCTGCCCCGCACCGCAGGACACAAAAAAGGTGCGGCGGTGTTCAAGGATATTGCCAACTACTGCGATGAACTTGGCGTAGCATCGGTGTATTTCTACGCGTTCTCCACCGAGAACTGGAAGCGCCCGCTGGAAGAGGTGGGTGCCATCATGAAGCTGTTCGCCCAGTACCTCATCGAGGGCTTTGATTACAAGAACCGCAATATCCGCATTAAGTTCTTGGGCGACCGCACCGCGCTGGACCCCAAACTGCAAAAGATGATGAACGAGCTGGAAGGGGACTCTGCCTGCAAGACCGGCATGACCCTGAACATCGCCATCAACTACGGCGGCCGCCCGGAGATCGTGCGGGCGGCGCAGCAGCTGGCCGCAAAGGCTGTGGCAGGCGAGATCCGCCCCGAGGACATCAACGAGCAGATGATGAGCGATGCCATGTACACCGCCGGACAGAAGGATCCGGACTTTATCCTGCGTCCCAGCGGAGAAAAGCGGCTGTCCAACTTTATGCTCTGGCAGGCCGCCTATTCGGAACTGGTGGAGATGGATGTGCTCTGGCCGGACTTTACCCGTGCCGATCTGGACACCGCCATTGAGGAGTTCAACCACCGCAGCCGCCGGTTCGGCGGCATCTGAGCGGCAATCTGTCCGTATTGCAAACCCTGCGCCTATGGTGCAGACCCGACAGACCCGGTACTTCCTCGGGTCGGAATGCGTTGCCCTGCAAGGGGCTGCTGCCGGAAGAACAAAGGAGATCAAACCTATGAAAACACGCATTATTACTGCGATCGTGGGCATTCTTGTGCTCATTGGCGTGATGTTTACCTTCAACACCATGGTGTTCAATCTAGTGATCGCAGCCATCACCCTGATCGCCATCCACGAGATTTACAGCGCCCTCGGCTTTGAAAAAAAGGACTGGCTCATGTACGCAGTGCTGGTACCCTATACATTGCTGGTCATGCTTTCCAGTTACAGCGCCATGCGCAAGCTTGTCATGCCCATGTCCTTTGTGCTGGTCACCTTTTTTGCCATCTATCTGGTGGTGCGCAACGGCACCATCAGCTACCAGAAGGCCAGCGGTCTTTTGGTGTTTTCGGGCATCGTGATCTTCTGCTTCTACTCCTTCGTTCTGCTCAAGGAGCGTCTGCCAGTGGAAAAATTCGGCTATGACGCGGTTTTCTTCATCCTGCTCATCCTCTGCTTTGCATGGGGCGGCGATACCTGTGCCTATTTTGCAGGCCGCGCCTTCGGCAAGCATAAGCTGTGCCCGGTGGTCAGCCCCAAAAAGACGGTGGAGGGTGCCATCGGCGGCGTGCTGGGCACCATGGTGTTCGGCGTGGTCGCCACCCTCATCTACTCCATAGCGGCAAACCGCATGGAGGCCTTTACCCGCTCTAATATCGGCGTTTCCATGTATGTTATTATCGCGCTGCTGGGCTGCATCGCCGCAGTGCTGGGCATCTACGGCGACCTGTTTGCCAGTGTGGTCAAACGCCAGTGTGGCATTAAGGACTACGGCACCATCTTCCCGGGTCACGGCGGCATTCTGGACCGCTTTGACAGCGTGATGTTCATCGCGCCCTTCGTGACCATGGTCATTACCGCCGTGTTCTACGCCTGATACAGGGGAGGAAACTATTATGTCTAAAAAAATTACGCTGCTGGGTTCTACCGGCTCCATCGGCACCCAGAGTCTGGATGTCATCCGCGCTCAAGGGTACGAGGTCTACGGCCTCTCTGCCCATAGCCATGTGGAAAAGCTCTTACAGCAGATCGAAGAGTTCCACCCGAAATACGTCTGCATGACCGACCCGGACGCCGCCGCAAAGCTGGACGCTGCGCTGGCAGGCCGGGCAAATGCGCCCAAGCTGCTCACCGGCCCGGAGGGGCTGAAGGAGCTGGCTGCGCTGGACGGCCCGGATGTGGTGCTGAACAGTGTGGTGGGCATTGCCGGCCTTGGTGCCAGCCTGTGCGCCATCGAAAGCGGCCACGATCTGGCACTGGCCAACAAGGAAAGCCTTGTTACCGGCGGTCATCTGGTCACGCAGGCTGTGGAAAAGCACGGCGTGCAGCTGCTGCCCGTGGACAGCGAGCACTCCGCCATCTTCCAGTGCCTGCAGGATAAGGAAAGCGCTCCCAGCCTGACCAAAATTCTGCTCACAGCCTCCGGCGGCCCCTTTTTCGGCATGACCACCGAGCAGCTGCGCGGCAAGACCCGGGCAGATGCCCTCAAGCACCCCAACTGGAACATGGGCGCGAAGATCACCATCGACTCCGCCACCCTGATGAACAAGGGTCTGGAGCTGATCGAGGCCGTATGGCTCTTCGGTCTGCCCCCGGAAAAAATCCAAATCGTGGTGCAGCGCCAGAGTATCGTCCACTCTGCGGTGCAGTTCAGCGATAATTCGATCATCGCGCAGCTGGGTGTGCCGGATATGCGCATCCCGATCCAGTACGCCCTGACCTACCCCAAGCGTGTGCCGGGCGTAGTGCCGGAGCTGGACTTTACCACCCTGAAGCTGCTCACCTTCGATGTAGCCGACGAAGAGACCTTCCGCTGCCTTGCCGCCTGCAAAAAGGCCATCCGCAAGGGTGGTCTTGGTCCCTGCGCCGCCAACGGTGCCAACGAGGAAGCCGTTAAGCTGTTCCTTGAGGACAAGATCGGCTTTTTGGATATCGGCCGCTTGGTGGAGGCTGTTGTGGATAGCGACAGCTTTGGCGGCGACTATACGCTGGCAGACGTGTACGAGTGCGACCGCATGGCGCGCGCATTCGTGCGGGCACACCTGTAACGCTTTATCAGCAATATACGCCTCAGCACTGTTTTTGTAACAGTTCCGGGGCGGTATAGGAGAACGAATGTCATTTATTATCACCATTCTTGCCGCGCTGCTTGTGTTCAGTGCGGTGATCGCCATCCACGAGTTCGGGCATTTTACTGTGGCAAAGCTCTGCGGCATTCAGGTCAATGAGTTTTCCATCGGCATGGGGCCGGTGCTCTGGAAAAAGAATCATAAAGGCACCCAGTACAGTCTGCGTGCCCTGCCAGTGGGTGGCTTTGTAGCGCTGGAAGGGGAGGAAAGCCCCGAAAGCCAGCAGGCAGAAGCTGTCCATACTGTGCAGGAGCAGCCCGCCCCGGAGACGGAAGCACCTGTGCAGCCAACCGGCATCCCTCTGAACGAGGCACCGGTATGGCAGCGGGCACTGGTCATGGTAGCCGGTGCTGTCATGAATTTCGTGCTGGGCTTTGTGGTGCTGGTGTTTTTGATCGCCGCCCAGAATGAGCCTATCACCAGCAAGACCATCTACGCCATTCAGGACGGTGCCCTCTGCGGGCAGACCGGCCTGCAGGCGGGGGACAAGGTTTTGGCGGTGAACGGCCGCCGCTGCTTTGTGGCCAACGATATCCTGTACGAGCTGGTGCGCACCCGGTCTTACAGCGCAGATTTTACCGTCCTGCGGGATGGCCAAAAGGTGCAGCTGCCGGGGGTGCAGTTCGACACATGGCAGGACGAACAGGGTGAGACCCACATGAGCATCGGTTTTTCCGTCTATGGACTGGAAAAGACCCCCGGCAACGTGCTGCGGGAGGCGGGCAACAGCGTGCTGTATTACGGCCGCATCGTGTTCACCTCTCTTATTGACCTGCTGCGCGGGCGGGAGAGCATCAATAACCTCTCCGGCCCGGTGGGCATCGTATCGGCCATCGGGCAGGCCGCCAGCTACGGCTGGCAGGACTTGCTGGAACTGCTGGCGCTGATTACCGTCAACCTTGGTATCCTCAACCTGCTGCCTTTCCCGGCGCTGGACGGCGGCAAGGTGGTATTTTTGGTCATTGAAGGCGTCACCGGCCATGCAGTGCCGGAAAAGCTGCAAAGTGTGCTCACCCTTGCAACCTTCGGGCTGCTGTTCGGGCTGATGCTCTTTGCAACCTACAACGATATTCTCCGGCTCATCACCGGGACAGTATAAGAAAGGGGAACCCTTATGCGGCAGAAAAAACGTGAAGTGAAGATCGGCAATGTGACCATTGGCGGCAGCAACCCCATTGCGGTGCAGACCATGCTCAATGTGCCGGTGGAGGACATCGAGGGCAATGTGGCGCAGGCCAAGCGGTGCGAGGCCGCTGGCTGTCAGATTTTGCGGGTGACCTGTCCCAGCCCGGCAGATGCAAAGTGCATCGAGGCCGTCAAAAACGCAGTGAACATCCCCATCGTGGCAGATATCCACTTTGACTATAAGGCTGCGCTGGCCTGCGCGGACGTAGGCGTAGATAAGATCCGCATCAACCCGGGCAACATCGGCGATGATGACCGGGTAAAGGCAGTGGTGGATGCCTGCCAGCAGAAGAATATCCCTATCCGCATCGGCGTCAACGGCGGCAGTCTGGAAAAGCACATTCTGGCCCGCTACGGCGCACCCACCCCGGAAGCCATGGTGGAAAGCGCTTTGTACCATGTGCGGCTGCTGGAAAAGTTCGATTTCAATAACATCGTCATTTCCATTAAAAACTCCAACGTGCCCCGCATGATGGAAGCCTACCGCCAGCTCAGCGCCGTCACCGACTACCCGCTCCATGTGGGCGTCACCGAGGCCGGCACCTACCAGATGGGTCTGCTGAAAAGCGGCATGGGCATCGGCGGGATGCTGCTGGAGGGCATCGGCGATACCATCCGCGTGTCGCTGGCTGCCGAGCCGGAAAAAGAGGTAGAGGCAGGCTTCAACATTCTGCGCGCCGTGGGCTTCCCGGTCACCGGACCGGAGGTCATCACCTGTCCCACCTGCGGACGCACCCAGTACCCCTGCACCGAGATCGCCAACGAGGTGGAAAAGCGGCTGCAGGGCTATAAAAAGTCCATCAAGGTGGCCGTGATGGGCTGCGTTGTCAACGGTCCCGGCGAGGCACGCGAAGCCGATATCGGTATTGCAGGCGGCAAGGGCGAGGCTGTGCTGTTCATCCATGGCAAGCCCATCAAAAAGCTGACCGGCGATAACATTCTGGATCAGTTCATGGACGAGATCTATAAATTGTAAGTATTCTTTTCCCTACTGCCACACCCGCAAAAACGGGTGCGGCAGTTTGTGCTGTAAAGAACCCACCAAAAAGGAGTACCATTTGTGAAACCACTTGTTTCCCAGCTGTGGCCGCAGTTTATGGCGGACCCGGATTTTGCGGCCTGCTTCGGGCAGGTGATCGTGGAGCACGCCCGGATGCTGCGGCAGGACCGGCAGGTCGAGTTTACCCTGCGCAGCGCCGCCCCGCTGGACCAGAATCTCTGCGCCCGGCTGCTGGCTTCCCTGCAGCCGGACTACGAGGGCTTTGAACTGAAGATCAAAAACCTGTTCGGCTATGCCATGCTGGACGAGCACGCTTTGCGCATCCTGCTGGAGGACATGAAGCGGGACGGTGTGCCCATCAACGGCTTTCTGGACAGGAGCAGCATTACCATCACCGGGCAGAACATCACGGTGGGGGTGTGCCACGGTACAAAGTTTTTGCAGGAGATGGGCTTTGAAGAACTGCTTGCAAAGCGCGTTGCCGAGCATACCGGCGTTACCCCCAAGGTAACGCTGCAAAGCGCAGTGACTGCGGCTGAGCAGCAGCAGATGGAGGAAAAGCTGGAACGCAAGATTGCACCGCCGGTGGTCAAATTTGAGAAAAAGAACACAGCACCGTCCATCAAGGTGAGGGACTTAACCTTACCGATAAACCTGTCACCATCTTCCACGGCAAAATGTTCACCCCCAAAAATCTACGCCCCTCAAGGACTTGGCGGCGAGGGCGGCAAGTGCATGATCTGGGGCGATGTGTTCTTTACCGAGGTCAAGGGCAATTACCGCAAGATCTACACCGTGTCCATCACTGACTATACCGGGTTCTATCAACCTGAAGGTCCGCGGCACAGGAAGGGGAGGACTGGCTCCAAGTGGGAGGGCATCGGCAAGGGCAGCACGGTCATCGTGCGGGGCGACTGCTCCTACGATAAATACGAGCACGACTACATCGTGTACCCCTACGATGTGCTGATCGTGGAGCGCAAAAAGCGGGAGGATACCGCCCCGGAAAAGCGGGTGGAGCTGCATCTGCACACCAAGCTTTCCAGCATGGACGGCTTCTGCGACCCCGGCGGCATCGTCAAGCTGGCGCACCGCATGGGACACCCCGCCATTGCCATCACAGACCATGGCGTGTGTCAGGGCTACCCGGAAGCCATGCTGGCAGCCGATGACATCCACAAAAAGACCCGGATTTCAAGCTCATCTACGGGTGCGAGGCCTATTTTGTGGACGACATGGTGCCCTGCGTCTACGGCGTAAAGGATCAGCCGCTGGACGGCGAATTCTGCGTGTTCGATACCGAGACCACCGGTCTTGACCCCGGGGTAGAGTACCTTACCGAGATTGGCGCGGTCATCATCCGCAATGGCGAGGTGGTGGAGGAGTTTGATACCTTTGTCAAGCCCGGCAAGCCTATCACCCCCAAGATCACCGAGCTGACCGGCATCACCAACGAGATGGTAGCGGACGCCCCCAGCGAAAAGGACGCGCTGGAAGCTTTTCTTGCCTTTGCGGGCGACCGCATTCTGGTGGGACACAACGTCCACGCCTTTGATATGCGCTTTCTGCGGGCAGCTGCCAAGCGCAGCGGCATCAAGCTGGAGCCTACCTATATTGACACCCTGACCATGGCGCAGACTATGTACCCGGGCCTGCACAATTATAAGCAGGGCACCATCAATAAGCATCTGGAACTGCCCGCCTACGAGGCGCACCGCGCCTGCGAGGACTCCGCTGCACTGGGACGCATCTTCTGCGTGATGCTGAACGACTTAGCGGAAAAAGAGGTAACGAAGGTCAGCGAAATCAACACCGGTCTTGGCGGCAACCGTGAGGTGCTGAAAAAGAAATACTACCACCTGATCATTCTGGTCAAAAACCAGATGGGTCTGAAGAACCTGTACAAAATCGTCAGCGAGGCACACGTCAACTACTTCTTCAAAAAGCCCCGCGTGCCCCGCAGTCTGCTGAACAAGTACCGGGACGGCCTGCTGCTCACCAGTGCCTGTGAGGCAGGCGAGCTGTACCGCGCCATCGTGGACGGCACCAGCTACGAGGAACTGAAAAAAATCGCCGCCTACTACGATATTCTTGAGATCCAGCCGCTGGGCAACAACGCCTATATGGTGCGGGACGGCAAGGTGGACAGCGAGGAACGGATCAAGGAGTTCAACCGCACCGTTATCAAGCTGGGTGAGGATCTGCACAAGCCGGTCATCGCCACCGGTGACGTGCACTTTACCGAGCCGGAGGATGCGATCTACCGCGCTGTACTGCAGGCGGGCAACGGCTTTAAGGATGCCGACAATCAGCCGCCGCTGTTCTTCCGCACCACGCAGGATATGCTGGCGCAGTTCTACTATCTGCCCAAGGAAAAGGCCTACGAGGTGGTAGTAAAGAACCCCCGCAAGATCGCCGCCATGATCGACAACAATGTGCGCGCCATCCCCCGGGGTACCTACCCGCCCAGCATCGAGGGCGCAGAGCAGCAGCTGCGCGATGCCACATGGGAGCACGCCAAGCGGGATTACGGCGACCCCCTGCCCGAGATCGTGGAAAAGCGGCTGCAAAAGGAACTGGACTCCATCTGCGGCCACGGCTACGCGGTTCTGTACGTCATTGCGGTCAAGCTGGTGGCCTACTCCAATGCGGGCGGCTATCAGGTGGGCAGCCGTGGTTCTGTCGGCTCCTCCGCTGTGGCGCACTTTTCCGGCATCTCGGAGGTGAACAGTCTGCCGCCCCACTACCGCTGCCCAAAGTGCAAGCACAGCGAGTTCATCACCGACGGCAGCGTGGACGACGGCTTTGACCTGCCGGATAAAAACTGCCCCCATTGCGGCACCCGGATGCTGGTGGATGGCCACGACATCCCCTTCGAGACCTTTCTCGGCTTCTACGGTGATAAGGAACCGGATATCGACTTGAACTTCTCCGGTGAGTACCAGTCCAACGTGCACCGCTATACCGAGGAGCTGTTCGGCAAGGCCAACGTGTTCAAGGCCGGCACGGTGTCCGGTATTCAGGATAAAACGGCCTACGGCTACGTTAAAAAATATCTGGACGAGCGGCAGCGCACCGTGAACCACGCCGAGGAAAACCGCCTGACGCTGGGCTGCACCGGCGTCAAGCGCACCACCGGTCAGCACCCCGGCGGCATGGTGGTTGTGCCGGACACCTACGAGATCTACGATTTCTGTCCCATCCAGCACCCGGCGGATGACGTAGCGGGCGGTCTGCTGACCACCCACTTCGAGTTCAAGTACCTACACGACACCCTGCTCAAGCTGGACGAGCTGGGGCACGATATGCCCACCTTCTACAAGTATTTTGAGGAATACACCGGCATCCCGGTGGACAGCATCCCCATGAACGACCCCAAGGTGTACAGCCTGCTGACCAGCCCGGAGGCGCTTGGTGTGACCCCGGAGCAGATCGACAGCCAGACCGGCACCTTCGGCATCCCGGAGATGGGCACGAACTTTGTGCGCGGAATGTTGGTGGAGGCACGGCCTAAGAATTTCTCGGAGTTGATCCAGATCTCCGGTCTGTCCCACGGCACGGACGTGTGGACTGGCAACGCGGACGAGCTGATCCGCAGCGGCACCTGCACCATTGCAGAGGTCATCGGCTGCCGTGACAGCATCATGCTGTACCTGCTGCGCAAGGGGCTGGAGCCCAAGATGGCCTTTGATATCATGGAGGCTGTGCGTAAGGGTAAGGTGGCCAAGGGCGGCTTCCAGCCGGGCTGGGAGGAAGCCATGCGGGAGCATGAGGTACCGGACTGGTACATCGAGAGCTGCCGCAAGATCAAGTATATGTTCCCCAAGGCCCATGCTGTGGCCTACCTGATGAGTGCCATCCGCCTGATGTGGTACAAGATCTACAAGCCGCAGGCGTTCTATGCGGTGTACTTTACCGTGCGCGGCGACGATATCGACTACGAAGCCGCCATCGGCGGTGCTGCCGTGGCGCGTGCCCACATGGAGGCGGTCAAGCGCCGCCTGAAGGAGGAAAAGAACGCCAAGGACGAGGACGTGCTGGTCAGCTTGCAGCTGGTCAACGAGATGCTGAGCCGTGGGTACGAGTTTTTGCCCATCGAGCTGGGCAAGAGCCTTGGTTCCAAGTATGTGGTAGAGGACGACAAGGTGCGTCTGCCCTTCAGTGCACTGAAGGGATTGGGCGGTGCCGCCGCCGATGCACTGGAGCGGGTGACTATCCACGGAGAGGAATATATCTCGGTGGAGGAGCTGCAACAGGCCTCCGGTGTGGGCAGCAGCATTCTGGACCGTCTGCGTCAGGTGGGTGCACTGGGCGACCTACCTGAGAGCAGTCAGGTAAGCTTTTTCTGAAATATTCATAAAGAAAAAATCTCCGCGCTGGGTGTAGTACCCAATGCGGAGATTTTTGTTTGCAGTGATACAGATCAGAGCAGGGGAGTGCTTACTCCACGCTGATCATATAGTAGTAAACGGGTTGGCCACCGCGGATGTGGCTTACTTCCACATGGTTGGGGCACTTTGCCTTGACGATTTCAGTAACCTTTTCGGCGTCCTCGTCGCTCACGTCACAGCCAGAGATGATGGTGACAAAGCTGGAATCCTTCTTGCACATATTGCGTGCCAGACGGTAGGTGGCCTTGGTGATATCGGTGGAGGTGGAAACGATCTTGCCGTTCTCCAGTGCCATGATCTCGCCCTTGCGGATGCGCTTGCCGTCGTACTCGCTGTCGCGGGCGGCGTAGGTGATCAGACCGGTGGATACCTTGTCGGCAGCAGCCATCATGTTGATGGTGTTGGTCTCGGCGTTCACAGAGGGGTCAAAGTTCAGCAGTGCGGTAATGCCCATGGGTACGGTGCGGGTGGGCAGCACCACCACCTGACGGTCGGCCAGCTTCTGTGCCTGCTCGGCAGCCATGATGATGTTCTTGTTATTGGGCAGCACGAACACGGTCTTGGCGGGCACGCTCTGGATGGCTGCCAGAATGTCCTCGGTGGAGGGGTTCATGGTCTGACCGCCAGATACCACAGCGTCTGCTGCCAGATCGGTGAACACAGCCTTCAGGCCCTCACCGGCGGCAACGGCCACAAAGCCGTAGTCACGGCTGGGGTCCACGGCAGCATAGATGAACTCACTGGCCTGAGAGGGAGCCTTCTCGGCAGAAGCCTGCTTTTCAAGGCTCTTGCCCTGCTTCTGGCGGCGAGGAACTGCTCGTGCATATTCTCGATCTTGAAGTTGGTCAGGTAGCCGTACTTGATGGCCTCGCTCAGGATCTTGCCGGGTCGGCAGTGTGAACGTGCAGGTTGATGACGTCGTCATCCTCAATGCACACCACGCTGTCGCCGTTGGACTCTGCAAAGGCACGCATCTTGGCGGCGCTGGCACCCTCGTTCTTGTTGATGAGGAACTGGGTGCAGTAGCCGTTGGTAATGTCCTCCACCTTCATCAGGTCGTCGGTGAACACGCCCTTACCGGCATTCTCGGTGGACAGCTTTGCCTTGTTGGGAGCAGCTTCGCCGCCGGCAATAATGGCCTCGCCGTGGAACACCTTGCCCATGCCCTCAAAGATGACCATAATGCCCTGACCGCCTGCGTCCACAACGCCGGCCTTCTTCAGCACGGGCAGCAGGTTGGGGGTATCCTCCAGTGCCTTCTGGCCGGCAGTCAGCACTACGTCCCACAGGGCGGGCACATCGGCGGCATCACTGGCAGCGGCTTCCTCAGAAGCAACGCGGGCAACGGTCAGGATAGTGCCCTCGGTGGGCTTCATCACGGCCTTGTAGGCACCCTCAACGCCCTTCTGCAGGGCAGCCACGATATCGGCAACGTCAGCCTCTTTTTTGCCCTCCAGCGCCTTGGAGAAGCCACGGAACAGCAGGCTAGTGATAACACCGGAGTTGCCGCGTGCACCGCGCAGCATGGCAGAAGCAGCAGTCTTGGCAGCTTCGCCCACGGTGCAGCTGTCGTCCAGAGCTTCCAGCTCACGCACGGCAGCGCCCACAGTCATGCCCATGTTGGTGCCGGTGTCGCCATCCGGCACAGGGAAAACGTTCAGCTCGTCCACGCGGGAACGCTGGTTGTTGATGTTGTTGGCGCCGGAAATGATGGCGTCGCGCAGGATCTTACCAGAAATCATTGTTCTTACTCCTTAGTAACTGGCCGGAAAATCCCGGCTCGGGTTTGCAGACAAATCAGGCGATGACGTCATCCACGGACACCACCACGCGGGCGACCTTCAGCCCGGTGGCCTGTTCTACCTCGTCCTTGACGCGGTGGGAGATGCTGCGGGCGGCGGTGGAAATGTTCAGACCGTAGCTGACGGCAATGTGCAGCTCGATGACCAGACGCCCATTCTGCTGGGTCACGCGCACACCCTTTTCCGGGTAATCGGAACCGTATACCATGCTTTTCACAGCGTCAGTCATATTACGGGGAGCCATGGCAGCAACGCCGTAGCACTGTTTGGTGGCTTCACCCACCAGAGTGGAAAAATACCCATCAGTAAAGCTGACATTCCCAAGCGGGAAACGGGAAGTGATCATAGTCGCTCTGCTCCTTTATGTTATTTTTTATAAAAATACACGCAAGGGTCGGGGGTATTGGCTGTGCAAAACGAAGCTTGCCTCAGATAAACACCCACCCTATTATACAACTTTGCACCGTGGTTGTACAGTTCAAATTGTTGGATTTACTGCTTTTTGCGCTCTTTTTGCATGGTTTTTGTAAAGAAAAAAGAGCAAATTCCTTCGACAGCCCTCGCGCCGCTTTGCGCAGCGGGCGTGGTATGCTGAAGGCAGGCTGTGCGGAACCCATCAAAACGGAAAGTATGACAAATAAAGAAAAACAATCTGTGAATAAATTATAAAAGCTTCCTTGTCTGGCTTTCTTTGTCTATGGAAAAGTGCTAAAATATAAATGAAAAGGAAAAGGGGCGGTCAGCTCCCTTTTTCCATGATACTTCCCGGAATACGCCGGACGCACGGCACATTACATAGCGCAGGCAGACCCTTCCAACAGGTATTGCCTGCAAAAAATGCGATAGGAGCTGTTGGCATGAACATTCTCTTTTTTCTTTCCCCAAAGCAGGATCTGATGTACGTTTACGATGACTTCACCCTCCGGCAGACGCTGGAAAAGTGGGAAAATAACCGCTACGCCTCCATTCCGGTGCTGAACCGCAAGGGCGAATATGTGGGCACCCTGACCGAGGGCGATATCCTGTGGGGACTGAAAAAAATACCATGGTCTGGATCTGGAGGCCGCCGAGGACATTCCCATCTCAGAGTTTGCGCATAAGCGGGACTACAAGGCCGTTACGGTGACCACCAGCATGGATGAGCTGGTGGAAGCTGCCATGAGCCAGAACTTCGTTCCGGTGGTGGATGACCGGGGCATTTTCATCGGCATTGTGCGGCGGCAGGCCATCATCCGCTACTGTTACGATAAATCCCGCAAGATCGAGATGACCCGCACCGGCCGCCCCGTAAAGGAACTGGCTGGCGTACATTAAAAACACAAAATGAGGGCGCTGCACGGTAAATGTGCAGCGCCCTCATTGTTATTTGTTACTTATTACGGATGTACTCGTCCATGGCCTTTGCAGCTGCCTTACCGGCACCCATGGCCTTGATGACGGTAGCAGCGCCGGTCACAGCGTCACCACCGGCGTACACGCCGTCACGGCTGGTCTTGCCCTCGTCGCCCTCGGTCACGATGCAGCCGTGCTTGTTGGTCTCCAAGCCCGGAGTGGTGGAGCGGATCAGCGGGTTGGGGCTGGTGCCCAGGCTCATGATCACGGTATCCACTTCCAGCTCAAACTCGCTGCCCTGCTTTTCAATGGGACGGCGGCGGCCGGAAGCATCCGGCTCACCCAGCTCCATCTCAATGCAGGTCATGGAGTGCACAAAGCCGTCCTCGTCCGGGTGGATGGCAACGGGGTTGCACAGGGTCTTGAAGATGATGCCTTCTTCCTCGGCGTGCTCCACCTCTTCCTTACGGGCGGGCAGTTCAGCCATGCCGCGGCGGTAGACGATGTACACGCTCTCGGCACCCAGACGCAGGGCGCTGCGGGCAGCGTCCATAGCCACGTTGCCGCCGCCCACAACGGCAACCTTCTTGCCGGTGCGGATGGGGGTCTTGCTGGTGGGCAGGTAAGCTTTCATCAGATTGGATCGGGTCAGGAACTCGTTAGCGGAGTACACACCCTTCAGGCTCTCGCCGGGGATGTTCATGAAGCGGGGCAGACCGGCACCGGAGCCTACGAACACAGCCTCGTAGCCGTACTCGCCCATCAGCTCGTCAATGGTCAGCACTTTGCCGATGACCATGTTGCACTCAAAATCCACGCCCATCTTCTTCAGGCCGTCGATCTCCTGCTGGACGATGGCCTTGGGCAGACGGAACTCAGGGATGCCGTACATCAGCACACCGCCTGCAACGTGCAGAGCCTCGTAAACGGTCACCTTGTAGCCCAGCTTTGCCAGATCACCGGCGGCGGTCAGGCCGGCAGGGCCAGCGCCGATGACGGCAACCTTATGGCCGTTCCATTCGGGTACGATGGGTGCGGTGTGCACGTTCTCGCGGTGCCAGTCGGCCACAAAGCGCTCCAGACGGCCAATAGCCACCGGCTCGTTCTTGATGCCGCGGGTGCACTTGCCCTCGCACTGGCTCTCCTGCGGGCAGACACGACCACAGACGGCAGGCAGGGAAGAGGAGCGGTTGATCACCTGATAGGCGGCCTCAAAGTCGCCCTCGGCAACATGCGCGATAAACTCCGGGATGTCGATGCCCACGGGGCAACCGGACTGGCAGGGCTTGTTCTTGCAGCCGATGCAGCGCTTGGCCTCGTTTACAGCCATCTCTGCGGTGTAGCCCAGAGCCACTTCCTTAAAGTTTTTGTTGCGGACGTTGGGGTCCTGCGTGGGCATGGGGCACTTTTTGGGATCCATATTGAAAGCCATTTTACATTCCCTCCTGAGTCTTGAACAGGTTGCAGGCTGCCTCACGGGCGTGTGCCTCAAACGGGCGGTACATGGTGCCGCGTGCCATTGCCTCGTCAAAATCCACCAGATCGCCGTCAAAGTCGGGACCGTCCACGCAGGCAAACTTGGTCTGACCGCCCACGGTCAGGCGGCAGCCGCCGCACATGCCGGTGCCGTCGATCATGATGGGGTTCATGGAAACGATGCTCTTCAGGCCGTGCTTCTGGCAGGTCTTGACCACAAACTTCATCATGATCAGCGGGCCGATGGTGATGACCAGATCGTACTGGTTGCCGGCAGCCACCAGCTCGTCCAGTGCAGCGGTGACCACGCCCTTGGTGCCGTAGCTGCCGTCATCGGTCATGATGCGCAGTTCGTCGCTGCAGGCGTTGAACTCGTCCTCAAGGATCAGCAGATCCTTATTGCGGAAGCCGACCACACTGTGCACCACACAGCCCTGATCGTGCAGCTCCTTGGCGATGGGCAGTGCAATGGCGCAGCCTACGCCGCCGCCCACAACGCACACCTTCTTCAGGCCCTCAGTCTCGGTGGCGCGGCCCAGCGGGCCTACAAAGTCGTGGACACAATCGCCTGCATTCAGGCTGTTCAGCTCCATGGTGGTACCGCCCACGATCTGAAAAATGATGTCCACAGTGCCCTTTTCGCGGTCGTAGCCGGCCACGGTCAGGGGGATACGCTCACTGTCCTCAAACGGACGTACAATGATGAACTGACCCGGCTTTGCCTTTTTGGCGATCAGCGGGGCTTCGATGACCATCTTTGTCACGGTGGGGTTCAGCGCGACCTTTTCAGTGATCTTATACATTGCGTTAGCTCCTTTTTGCTGGCAATTCCTTTTTCTTTTCTATATATGGAAGCTGCACCCGTACGGATGCATTTTCCGTTTGACAAAGCGTCTTCTTTATTATAATAGTTTGTGAAATAGAAAGCAACTGTATTTTGCTTGTGCACACAGCCGTGCGAAACAAGGTGAAAAGGGGGGATGCGGTGCTGCACACAAAATAAAAAGAACGTACCAGAGTTAAAAGACATTCTTTTTCAAAAAAATGTAATTTTGTGGTTGACAACTGCCGGAGTGTGCGGTATAATAACCAACGTCGCCGGACAACAGACCGGCAAAAACAAATGGAATGTGCGGCCGTAGCTCATCTGGTAGAGCGCCACCTTGCCAAGGTGGAGGTAGCGAGTTCGAGCCTCGTCGGCCGCTCCAACATGAAGCCATCGTTTGTGCAGAAATGCACGACGATGGCTTTTTTTCAACAGAAACTGCATCAAATGTTGACAACTCGATGCTCCGGGCCGTATACTGGGACTATCGTGCAGCAAACAGAGGCGGGCTGACCGCCTGCGGGAGTTCGGCCCGCGGGCGTTGGCTCGCCTCTGTGCTATAGGAAAAGGAGGGAAAACCAGTGATATTCGGCAAGTACATCAACCGCTATTACCTGCGCCACGCGCCCGCGCTGCTGCTGGGTATCCTTGCGCTGCTGATGGTGGACTATATCCAGCTGCTTGTGCCGCAGCTCTATCGTCTGGTCATCAACGGCGTCAACCTT
>ENA-OQKR01000490-OQKR01000490.1-human-gut-metagenome-genome-assembly--contig:-NODE-490-length-16068-cov-3.426322_pt1 | contig 16068 bp, 17 predicted proteins | sample MGYA00242803_ERZ504806 | MGnify/ENA primary metagenome ERZ504806 (study PRJEB26092, sample SAMD00036399) | human gut metagenome | host: Homo sapiens | study: EMG produced TPA metagenomics assembly of...
AAATCATGAATGGACATTTTCGGCGAAATGACTATAATAGGCACGAAAGGCTTGTGCAAATAGCAAAGCCACTTTGGAAATAGGGTTCGGGACGTGGAAAGGGATATCGACTATGAAAACATCCAAACCGCTGTTGACCCTGCGGATGCTCTTCCCGGCGGCAGCTTCCTTTATTGTGCTGCTGCTGGGTGAGTGGATCGCGCGCGGGTCACTGACCGCTGATACCTTTATCAGCTTTATTTTCCCCCATTTCGGGGCATATCTGCTGGCATGGCTGCTGCTGTTTCTGGTGTGGGAGCTGCTGGACTGGGTGCTGCGCATCCCGCCGCTTGCTACGCTGGGCATGGCCGTTTTGGGCTGTGCGCCCTGCGCAGTAAACTTCTATACCATGCAGCTGCGGGGCGAGCCCTTTCTGCCGTGGGACCTGATGCAGGTGTCCGAAGCCGCCGGTGTAGCCTCGGCTGCCGGGCTCAAGCTGCAGACCAGCATGGTGGTCTCCATTGTGCTGGTGCTGGCACTGACGGTGGCAAGCTTCTTTATTTACCGTGGACGGCTGCGTCAGCGCTGGCTGCCAAGGCTTGCGGGTACCGGTGCTTCGGCGGCGGCGCTGTGCCTACTGGTGCTTGGCGTTTACTTACAGCCTGCTGTCACACAGGTTTTGGGCATCACGCCGGATGCATGGATGCAGGACCGCTACTATCGTTACTACGGTGTACTTACCGGTTTTATGACCAACCTCACCAATCTGGAGATCGACAAGCCCGAGGGCTACTCGGAGCAGGCAGTGGACGATATTCTGGATAACGTAGCTGAGAGCGAGAAATTTTCTACCGGTCCCATGTATGCGGGCAGCTATGCCGCTACTACCCCCAAGGAAGAGCAGGCAAAGCAGCCCACCATTATTTATGTGATGGATGAGTCCTACTGGGATGTTTCGGAGCTGGAGCAGTACGGCATCACCTTTGATACCGATGTATCACAGAACCTTCACGCTCTGCAGCAGACCAGCGCTTACGGCAGGGCATACAGCCCCAGCTTTGGCGGCGGCACCTGTGATGTGGAGTTTGAAGCTCTGACCGGCTACTCCGTGTCCTTCCTGCCCAGCGGCAGCAAACCCTACCAGCAGCACGTCACAAAGCCCATGTTCGCCCTGCCCAATTACCTCAAGCTCAAGGGCTATCAGACCGCTGCGGTGCACTGCTTCTGGGCAAAATACTGGAGCCGCGATAAGGCCTATCCCAACCTCGGCTTCAGCGATTTTATCAGTCTGGAGGATATGCACGGCGTGACCAAGGTGCGCAAGCACTACTGGACCAGCGGTCTTGTGACCGATGACTCCATGGCCGACCAGATCATTCAGCAGTATGAAAAGATGAGCACTTCCTCTGATAAGCCCATCTTCCTGCACGCAGTCACCATGCAGAACCATACCAATTATAATAGGGATAACTACCCGGACGACGAGCGGGTGCACGTCGTGTCCCATCCGGTGGGGCTCAAGAGCAGCACCGTGGGCGCGCTGGAAGATTTTGCTACCGGCATCCGGGATGCAGACGCCATGCTGGGCAAGCTGACAGCGTATTTCTCTCAGGTGGACGAGCCGGTCATTCTGGTGTTCTGGGGTGACCACTATAACCCCATCGATTCCAACTACGATGTCTACACCACCACCGGCTACGCAAGCGGCTCCAGCACCGATCCCCGCCTGCACCAGACCACGCTGCTGATGTGGTCGAATTACAGCCAGCAGCAGGTGGACTTTGGCACCATTGCCGCCTACGATATCTCCCCGGTGATGATGGAACTGTTCGGGCTGGAGCAGCCGCTGTACTTCCAGTTCCTCAACCGGCAGCTGCGGGTCGCCAGCCGCAGCTGCACCCGCGGCACCACCATGAATCTGGACGGCACCACCACCCAGCAGCCCACGGAGTTCCAGCAGCGCTGGACAAACGAGCACTGGATGCTGCAATACGACCTGATGTTCGGCAAGGGATACGCCCTCAACCGCATGGGTGTTGCGGGTCTGAGCGGGATGAATACGGGCAAATAAGAGAAAAAGTAAGCATTTCTTTATACAAAACAGAGAAAACTACTTGCAACCGCATTCTTTTTGTGCTATTATAACAAAGCATTACACACGCATCACTATGCCCTTTTGTGCCCTTTTGGGTTGAGGGCAGTCCGCCGGTACCCGATGTACCGTGCAGATCACGGTATGCGGAGGCAAAACAATATCTGGAGGTATTTTATTATGGCAGTCGTTTCTATGAAGCAGCTTCTCGAGGCAGGTGTGCACTTCGGTCACCAGACCCGCCGCTGGAACCCCAAGATGGCTAAGTACATCTTCACCGAGCGCAATGGTATCTATATCATTGACCTGCAGAAGACCGTGAAAAAGCTGGACGAGGCTTACAACTACGTGAAGGAAGTTGCAGCTGAGGGCGGCGACATCCTGTTCGTTGGCACCAAGAAGCAGGCTCAGGAGTCCATCCGTGACGAGGCTCTGCGCTGCGGCATGCACTACGTCAACGCTCGTTGGCTGGGCGGCATGATGACCAACTTCCGCACCATCCGTAAGCGTATCGACCGTATGGATCAGCTGGCTAAGATGAAGGAAAACGGCACCTTCGAGCTGCTGCCCAAGAAGGAAGTAGCTAAGCTGGAGCTGGAGATGGAGAAGCTGGACAAGTACCTGGGCGGCGTCAAGAACATGAAGACCCTGCCGAAGGCTATGTTCATCGTCGATCCTCACAAGGAGCGCATCGCTGTTGCTGAGGCCCGCAAGCTGAACATCCCCATCGTTGCTATTGTTGATACCAACTGCAACCCCGATGAGATCGACTACGTGATCCCCGGCAACGACGACGCTATCCGCGCTGTCAAGCTGATCGCCGGCGCTATGGCTGACGCTGTGCTGGAAGGCAAGCAGGGCAACCAGGAGGCCGCTCCCGCCGAGGACGCAGCAAACGCCTGATTTCCCATTCCGCAACCAATCAAATAACGTGTAAGGGAGAAAACAAAAATGGCTATTTCTGCAAAGGACGTTATGGAACTGCGCAAGCAGACCGACTGCGGCATGATGGAGTGCAAGAAGGCTCTGACCGAGGCTGACGGCAACTTCGAGAAGGCAATCGAGATCCTGCGCGAGCGTGGTCTGGCTACCGCCGCCAAGAAGGCAAGCCGCGTTGCTGCCGAGGGTATGGTCTACGCTGACTACTGCCCCGCTTGCAAGGTCGGTGTTGTCATCGAGGTCAACGCTGAGACCGACTTCGTTGCCAAGAATGACAAGTTCGTTGACTTCGTCAAGGAGGCCACCAAGGTCATCATGAAGCAGAACCCCGCTGATGTCGAGGCTCTGATGGCTTGCAAGACCGAGGCTGGCGAGACTGTTGACGAAGCTCTGAAGAACCTGATCCTGGTCATCAAGGAGAACATCAAGGTGCGCCGCTTCACCCGTTACGAGGGCGTCTGCTCTGCATATGTCCACGGTGGCGGCACCCACGGCATTCTGGTCAACTTCGAGACCACCAACGACATCGATGCTAAGGACGAGTTCGTTGCTTATGGCAAGGACATCGCCATGCAGGTCGCTGCTGCTAACCCCGGCTACGTTGACGAGGCTTCTGTCCCCGCCGAGGTCGTGGCTAAGGAGAAGGAGATCATGCTGGCTCAGATGGCTCAGGATCCCAAGACCGCTAACAAGCCTGAGGCTGTGAAGGAGAAGATGATCGAGGGCAAGATCAAGAAGTTCTTCAAGGAGAACTGCTTGGTCGATCAGGAGTTCGTCAAGGATGGCGACCTGACCGTTGCTCAGTACACCGCTAAGGTCGCTAAGGACCTGGGCGGCGAGATCAAGATTGTCAAGTTCGCCCGCTTTGTCAAGGGCGAGGGTCTGGAGAAGCGTGCTGACGACTTCGCATCTGAAGTTGCAAGCATGGTGAAGTAATTTAAACTTCCAAAGACAAAAGGGGAGCCGCAGTACCTGTAACAGGGTGCTGCGGCTTCTTTTTATGTTTATGAAAATGCAAATACCGGGCAGCCCGCAGGCTGCCCGGTATTACTGTATAAATCTTTTTACGCTTCGTCCAAAACCTCTTCGGGAGCCTCAATAGCATCCTCGATGGTTTCCTCCACCTCCATCGCTTCTTCGGCGTCCGGGGCGGCAAACAACTCCTGAATCTGATCCCGCAGCCAGAGCAGGCGGTTGTCCAGTGCCTTGTCCCGTGCCAGCAGCGGCGCAATGATCTCAGGCTTGTCGGTGATCAGGTCATCCACACCCAGCTGTAGCAGCTTTTCCGCATCCTGCTGGCGGTTGATGGTCCATGCAGAGATGGTCTTACCCCGCAGATGGATCTGCTGCACCATACCGGCGGTGATAAAGGTGGATTCCACACTGAAAAAGTCTGCGGCAGGCAGGTCGTAGTAGGTGCCAACGCCCAGCGCCAGAATATACCCTGTGGTAATGTCCGGGTCCAGCTCCTTTACCTTGCACAGGGTCTCGTAGCTTTGAGAGGTGACCACGCAGTCCGCGCCGTAGTCGTATGCGTGGATCAGCCGCACCGTTTCGGCCTCCAATGTCGGCGTAAAGGTGCTGGGCTTGATCTCGATGTTCAGCTCAGTCTTGCCCTTGCACAGCGCCAGAACCTCTTCCAGCGTAGGAATATAGGAGCCCGTAAACTGCCGATGGAACCAGCGCCCGGCATCCAGCTGCTGCACCTGTGCATAGGGCAGGTCATAGATGTTGGCGTTGCAGCCGGTGCACCGGCGCAGGCTGGTGTCGTGGGTCACCACGGCTACGCCGTCGGCGGTCATCTGCACATCCAGCTCAATGCGGGGGCTGCCGTGCTCCAGCGCGGTCTCGAAGGCGGCCATGGTATTTTCCGGTGCACGGGAAGAATAGCCCCGGTGGTAGGTGATCACCGGGTCGGAAAGACCCAGCACGCTTTGCAGCGGCTGTGCTTGCGGGAAAAGCAGATATACCGCTGCTACGCCGCAGGTGACCAGTGCGGCGCAGGCCATCATCCCGGCCAACACCGTCTGCTCACGGGGCAGGGCAGGGAGCACTCCGGAAATGGTCGGCTGCGCTGCATCGGACTGTCTGGTCACTTCATACAGTGCCTCTGTAAGGGTGCTTTGCGCCGCCGTCATGGCGCAGTCCATGAGCAGACAAAGGAACGGCAGTTCGATCAGCAGTGCCGCGCGAGAAAGCGCCAGCAGGGCAGCAGTGCTGGCAAAGCCGACACCAAGAATGACACAATAGAACAGCAAAGCCCCGCACAGCAGCATCAGCCCGGTGCGCACGGTAGCGGTCAGCATCCAGCGCAGTGCCAGTGCAAGCAGTTGCCCGGTGCGGCTGCGCAAAACCCGCAGACTCTCCGCAAATGCACAGCCAAAGCTTTTGCGCTCCAGCAGAAATTTTGGCAGCACCACAAGCCCGTCCAACAGCAGTGCCAGCACAAAAAGCACCGCCAATGCAAACAGCAAGCGGTTGGCAGCGCGCGCCTTCAGCAGCCCCCAGAGATATTCCGGCACGGCAAACTGGGTCAGATGATTCGCGGCAAGAAAAAAGTTCGTCAGCGGGATCAGGGCAGCGCCATACAGCAGCAGTGGAAGATTCTGCGGCAGAAACACCCGCACAAGGCTGCAAAAGGCATCCCGGAACACCGCACCCACCCGCAGCGGCTCACCGTGCCGCACCCGCGTCAATAGCTGCAGCATCGCGGCAACCTCGTATAGGCTCCAGAAGGCTGCCAGCACCGCCAGCACGACGATGCATCCGATGATGGCAGGGGAGACAAAGATGCGGGAAGCGGTCTTGTTGTTGAGGTAGCGGATGGGCGCAAACCGCAGTGTCAGCGCCCAGATCAGCTGCAACGCCGGTACGAACAAGAAGTTTGTCAGCACCTTATAAAACAACAGAAAAAGCAGAAACGCCCGCCCCTTTGACGAAAGCAGGGAACGAGCGGCAGCGTGCAGAGAACGGTAGGTCTGCTCCTGCTGCTGGAACTTTACGGAAATTCGCTTCAAGATAGCTTCAACCTCTTTTGCATATTTGACGGGCTTTTCGTGTGCGCTATATAGGTACAGTTTGGCAGATTGCCCGGAAATATATGATTTTTTAATATAGTGTAACATAAACGCAACGGAAAGAAAACGCAGCAGACGGGTGCAGTTTTGCCAAAAAAACCGGGAAAATTTCTACACCCACAAAATGGGCGTGTGATAGCATTTGTCCAGATAAAACGTGCAAAACGATGAATCGTTAAAAATTTGAGTATCTATAAGTGACGGATGTTGAATCGCATGGAATTTTATAGAATCCCTTGCATTTTTTTGCCAGCTTCTGTATAATGAATATAATTTTGAAAGCTCACACAGACAACCAGGAGGTCTAATTATGGCTTCAAAGATCAATAAGGGAGAAATCCTCGCCAAGTTCTTCGATGACGGGGAGTACACTGCGCTGTTTGCTGATGGTGCAGTGAGCGCTGCCTGCGGCTATGCTGCAGGTCAGCAGGCTTACGCCGTTTATCAGAACGGCGAGGCTGTCACCGTAAAGGATGTTGAAAAGAACATCAAGGTTCTGGAAATGGCTGCACAGACCGGCTGCCCGGTGGTCACCTTCTATAACTCGGTTGGCGCAAAGCTGGCCGAGGGTCTGGACGTGCTGACCGCCAGCGCAAAGCTGAATGCACAGATCGCAAAGGTCTCCGGTGTTGTTCCGCAGGTGGCCGTTGTTCTGGGTGTCTGCGGCGGCACCAGCGCTCTGAGCGCTGCCAACGCAGACGTCTGCATCATGGCCGAGGGCGCAGAGCTGTTCTTCACCGCTCCGTTCACCTCCGCAGCCAAGGGCGATAAGGTCGCCGACGCAGGCAGCGCCGCTGCTGCCGCCAAGGCAGGCGTAGCTTCCATCGTGGCTGCCGATGCCGCAGAGGCTGCTGAAAAGGCTGCTCACATCGTGGGTCTGCTGCCCGCCAACAACCTGACCGGCCCGGCAATCTTCGAGTTCGAGCAGCCCACCGCTGTTCTGGCTGCCGGTGCCGAGCCTGCAAAGGCCGCTGCCGCTGTGATCGATAAGGACAGCGCTGTGGAGCTGTACGCAGGCTTTGGTAAGTCTGTTTACACCGCATTTGCAACCATCGGCGGCAACGCCGTGGGCGTTGTGGCAACCGGCAAGCAGCTGTGCCACAACTGCGTAGCCAAGGCTTCCCGCTTTGTGCGCCTGTGCGATGCCTTCAGCGTGCCTGTGGTCACCATCGTGGATACCGAGGGCTTTGTGCCCAGCGTTACCGATGACGTGGCTGGCGGCATCCGCGAGGCTGCCCGTCTGGCCGCTACCTACGCCGATGCTACCACCGCAAAGGTGGCAGTGCTGGCAGGCAAGGCTGTGGGCCCTGTGTACACCACTCTGGCTGCTGCCGACCTGCGCATTGCTGTGACCGGCTGCACCGTCAGCGCACTGGAGCCCAGCGCCGCTGTCAGCGTGCTGTATAAGGATGAGATCGATGCTTCCGACAACATCATTGCCGCACCAAGGCTAAGACTGCTGCCTACACCGCTGAGGTGTGCAGCGCTGCCAGCGCAGTGGCCGCCGGTGCTGCCGATATGAGCTGTGATGCCGCTAATGTGCGTGCCAGCGTTGTGGCTGCACTGGAGCTGCTGAGCACCAAGCGCGCTGCCCGCCTGCCCAAGAAGCATGGCAATATGGCCCTGTAAGCGTCCGAATGTAAGTTAATTGAGTTCGATTTTGAATTGGAGGATCCTTCCATGAAGTACTACAATATTACTGTCAATGGTGTTGCTTACAGCGTTTCCGTTGAGGAAACTGCCGCAGGCGCTGCTCCTGTTGCCGCTGCTCCCGCAGCACCCGTCGCACCCAAGGCCGCTCCCGCTCCTGCAGCTGCTCCTAAGGCAGCCGCCGGTGCAGCCGGTGCTGTTGCCGTCAAGGCTCCCATGCCCGGCAACATTCTGGATGTCAAGGTCGCTGCCGGTGCTTCTGTCAAGGCCGGCGACGTGCTGGTCATCCTCGAGGCCATGAAGATGGAGAACGAGATCGTTGCTCCGCAGGATGGCACTGTGGCTTCCATCAACGTGAACAAGGGCGATACCGTCAACTCCGGTGACGTTCTGGTTTCCATGAACTAAGGAAGAGGTGACAACCATGGACAAAAAAGCCGATCAAGGTGACCGAGGTCGTCCTGCGTGATGCGCACCAGTCTTTGCTGGCTACCCGTATGACCATGGACGAGATGCGCCCCATCCTGCCCGAAATGGACAAGATCAACTACTTCTCCGTGGAGTGCTGGGGCGGCGCTACGTTCGACAGCTGCATCCGCTTCCTGGACGAGGATCCTTGGGAGCGTCTGCGCATCCTGCGCAAGGAACTGCCGCATCAGAAGCTGCAGATGCTGTTCCGCGGCCAGAATATGCTGGGCTACCGTCCCTACGCAGATGACGCTGTGGAGTACTTTGTACAGAAGTCTGTTGCCAACGGCATCGACGTCATCCGCATCTTCGATGCTCTGAACGACCCCCGCAACCTGCAGACTGCCATCAAGTCTGCCAACAAGGAAGGCGCTCATGTGCAGGGCTGCATCAGCTACACCCTGAGCCCTGTGCACAACAACGAGTACTTTGCAGCCTACGCCAAGACTTTGGAGGAGATGGGCGCAAACTCCATCTGCATCAAGGATATGGCAGGTCTGCTCACTCCCTATACCTGCTATGATCTGGTCAAGAAGCTGAAGGAGACCGTCAGCATCCCTGTGGATATCCACAGCCACTACACTGCAGGTCTGGCTTCCATGTCCATCCTCAAGGGCATCGAGGCAGGTGCCGATATCATCGATACCGCCATGAGCCCCCTGAGCCTTGGCACCAGCCATATGCCCACCGAGAGCTTGGTGGCTGCCCTGCAGGGCACCGACTACGATACCGGTCTGGATCTGAAGCAGCTGAACGTCGTGCGCGCTTACTTTGCTAAGCTGCGCGAAAAGTACATCGCCAACGGCCAGATCAGCCCCAAGAGCTTGGGCGTGGACGCCAACACCCTGCTGTATCAGGTGCCGGGCGGTATGTTCTCCAACATGCTCAAGCAGCTGAAGGATGCCGGTAAGGAAGACAAGCTGGACGAAGTGCTGGCCGAGATCCCCCGCGTTCGTGAGGATGCAGGCTACCCGCCGCTGGTCACCCCCACCAGCCAGATCGTTGGTACGCAGGCTGTGTTCAACGTCATCATGGGCGAGCGCTACAAGATGGTCACCAAGGAGTTCAAGGGTCTGGTCCACGGCGACTATGGCAAAACTCCCGCTCCCATCAAGCCCGAGTTCACCAAGAAGATCCTTGGCGATGAGCAGCCCATTACCTGCCGCTTTGCCGACACGCTGGCGCCCGAAATGGACAAGCTGAAGGCCGAAGCTGCCAAGTGGGCAACGCAGGAAGAGGACGTGCTGACCTACGCAATGTTCCCGCAGGTCGCTCCCAAGTTCTTCGATAAGCGCAATGCCAAAAAGCAGGGCGTGGACGGCGATCATGTGGACTACACCAACCAGTCTCATCCTGTCTGATAAATAAATCCCTTTCAAGGCTGCTGCACAAAATGCTGTGCAGCAGCCTTTTTTGCGTATCCGGCAAAGGCACAAGACGTACTCTGTCGGGTAATCCCGGAAAAACTTCTGCTTACACATTGACTTGCCGCCCAATACCTTTTATAATGTTTGGTATAGCCGTACAATACAACAAATGATGTGGAGGAAAATGCTATGCGAAGCATCCCGGAGCAGCGCATTGCTGAGTTTCAGGAGCAGGACTATCAACTGTATTTTGGCATTTCAAAGCTGGAATTTGACCGGATGCTCAAGGCTCTGCATGAGGCTTACCGTCAGGAGCATAAGCGCAAGACCCGCTTTACCAAGATCTCTATGATGGATAAACTCATCCTGACCCTGATCTATCGCTACGAGTACCGCACGATGGAAAGCATTGCCAAGGAATACGAGGTCTCTCTGGATACCATTGCCGACAACATCCATTGGGTGGAGCGCACGCTGCTCAATGCAGATATCCTGCAAACCAGTGTGACCTGCGTTTATAAGACGAACTGATGTTATGACCCTGCGTGAAAACGCGGGGTTATATTTTTTACAAGGGGAAAGCTTCTGGAAAAGCGGTAACTGCCGCAGTCATGTTGCTTTGGCTGCGCAGCAGTAAAAATGAAACCTGTGTTTTTTGCACGGATGCAGTCTGCACCTTGAATTTTTCAGAAAAGAATAGTAAAATGATGCTATATGTATCGTAACATGGGCTTGTGTGCCCAAAGCGGATACCTATACAGAAAAACCGAAGTTAAACCGCAAAAGAATAGGAGCTAGTATGATCTTAAGCATGACCGGTTTCGGCAGGGGGACTGCCGTGCTCAATGGCCGCGAGATCACTGTGGAACTGCGCAGCGTGAACTCCCGCTATTTCGAGTATTCCTCCCGCATCCCGCGCACCTGCAGTTCTCTGGACAGCCGCCTGAAAAAGCAGCTCAACCAGCGGATCTCCCGCGGCAAGGTAGAGCTTAGCATGACCGTCCAGAACGTGGACGCAGCAGATACCGTGGTCGCCGTCAACATGGAGCTTGCCCGCAGCTATCAGCAGGCCATGCGGGACCTGTCCGAGCAGTTGGGGGTCAAAAATGATGTGTCCACTGCCGTTCTGACCCGCTTCCCGGATGTGCTGACCACCCGCCACGCCGATGTGGACGAGGAGCAGCTGTGGCAGGATGTGTCTGCCGTCACCGCGCAGGCGCTGGATCGTTTTGTAGAGATGCGCGCCGCCGAGGGTGCCAAGATGAAGGCAGACGTGGAAAGCCGTCTTGTGTTTCTGGAACAGTGCGTCGGCAAGGTGGAGAGCCTGAGTGCAGGCCGGGTAGAGAACTACACCAACCGCCTGTACGAAAAGCTCAAGGTCATCCTGCAGGATCGCGACATCGATGACGCCCGTGTGCTGACCGAAGCCGCCATCTTTGGCGATAAGACTGCCGTGGATGAGGAAACTGTCCGTCTGCGCAGCCACATTGCACAGTACCGCGATATCCTGCAGCTGGACGAGCCCGTGGGCCGCAAGCTGGATTTCCTGACGCAGGAGTTGAACCGTGAGACCAATACCATCGGCTCCAAGTGTCAGGATCTGGATATCACCCGTATTGTGGTGGATATGAAGGCGGAGATCGAAAAAATCCGCGAGCAGATCCAGAATCTGGAATAATATGTTGTGGAGGAGCCTATGAAACTCATCAACATCGGCTTTGGCAATATGGTCAGTGCGGGGCGCGTGGTGGCAGTCGTCAGCCCGGACTCCGCACCGGTCAAACGTCTGGTGAAGGAAGCACGCGAGCGGGGGATGCTGATCGACGCCTCTTACGGCCGCAGCACCCGGGCTGTGCTTATCATGGACTCCGATCATGTCGTGCTGTCTGCCCTTCAGCCCGAAACGGTGGCAAGCCGCGCCGCCGGGCAGGAGGGTAGAGCATCAATGGAGGAAGAAACATCTCATGGCGAATGATAAATTTCTGTTTGTAGTTTCCGGTGCAGCCGGTACTGGTAAGGACAGCGTGGTCAAGGCACTGCGCGAGGCACACCCCGAGATCGAAAAGACTGTCTCTGCCACCACACGCGCCCCGCGCCCCGGCGAGCAGGAGGGTGTGGACTACTACTACCGCACCCGTGAACAGTTCCAGCAGCTGCTGGAAAACGATCAGGTGGTGGAGCACAACTTCTATAACGGCAACTACTACGGCACCCTGAAGGAAGAGGTCAACAAGCGGCTGAACGCGGGCAAGCTGGTGGTCATGGTCATCGATGTGCATGGCGCGGCCAATATCCGCCGCATGTATCCCGGTGCCACCACCATCTTCCTGCTGCCCCCCTCCACCCAGGAGCTGGAGCGCCGCCTGCGCGGCCGCGGCACCGAGAGCGAGGAGAGCATCCGGGAGCGCCTGGAGATCGCCCGCAATGAGCTGGCCCAGCAGGACAAATTCACCCTCAGGCTGGTCAACGACGAGGTGGATGCCTGCGCCGCAAGGCTCTATGATGTCATCTGCCAGCGTGCGGGCCTGACCCGCTAAATCGCTTTGAAGGAGCTGCCTGAATGCCAAAAACGGTAGGCGTTGCAGTGAGCAACGCGACCTTTCATTTCGACAAACTCTATACCTATGCCGTCATGCCCGACCAGCAGGATACCGTCCGGCTGGGCAGCATGGTGCTGGTGCCCTTCGGGCGGGGGAGCAGGGCCCGGATGGGCGTGGTGCTGGCCTGCGACGAAGAGCCGGAACACGCAAAGCTCAAGTACCTCTTCGACGTGGCCCCGGCCTCGGCCTGCCTGACGCCGGAGCTGCTGCGGCTGGTGCATTTCCTCAAGGAGCGCACCTTCTGCACCTATTACGAGGCCGTCAAGGCGGTCATCCCTACGGCGCGCAGTACAAGCCCACCGTGGCAGAGGACGGCGTGACCCCGGTGCCTTCAAAAGCAGCTCGTCCGCCACACGGAAAATGCCTACAAGCTGGTGGGCACGCTGCCTCCAAAGCCCAGACCGACCGCCAAACAGCTGGCCGCAGTGGCCCTGCTGGCCGGGGGTGAGCGCACCCTGTCTGCACTGGAGGAAAAGGGCATCAGCCGGTCAGTGCTGGACAACCTCTGCGCCAAGGGCGTGCTGGAATGCAGCAAGGTGAATAAGTCCATCGACCTGTACGCCTCCATCCCGCTGCGTAACGACCCCATCACCCTCACAGAGCAGCAGCAGGCCGCTTACGACACGCTGCTGCCTAAGCTAGAAGATACCGCACCCCATTCGGCGCTGTTGTACGGTGTTACCGGCAGCGGCAAGACGCTGGTGTTTTTAAAGTTGATCTCCCGCTGTCTGGAACTTTGCCGCAAGGCACTGGTGCTGGTGCCGGAGATCAGCCTGACCCCGCAGATGATCCTGCGGCTCAAAGGCAGTTCGGCCGCCGGGTGGCGGTGCAGCACTCCGCGCTCAACCATACCGAGCGTCTGCTGCAATGGCAGATGATTCAGGACGGCGGTGCAGATATCGTGGTCGGCACCCGCAGCGCAGTGTTTTCGCCGTTGGAAAACATCGGCCTTATCATCATTGACGAGGAGCAGGAGCACACCTACCGGTCGGAATCCGCACCACGCTACTCTGCCCACGAGGTCGCCCGGCAGCGTGCCGCCGAAAACGGCGCCCTGCTGCTTCTGGCCAGTGCCACCCCCAGCACCGAGAGCTTCTACGCTGCACAGAACGGACGCACCCAGCTGGTGCGCCTGACCAAGCGCTACGGCGGCAACCCGCTGCCCAGCGTGCAGATCGTGGATATGCGGGCAGAGCTGGCAGCAGGCAATCCCCGCGAGATCAGCCTTGCGCTGGAGGATGCCATCCGCCGCAATCTTGAGGCAGAAAAGCAGACCATTCTTCTGCTCAACCGCCGGGGCTACCAGACCATTGCCCAGTGCGAGGACTGCCGCGAGGTGCTCAAGTGCCCCAAGTGCAGCGTGCCCATGGTGTACCACAAATCAGCGCATAAGGTGCTGTGCCACTACTGCGGCTCCCAGCAGGAGCCGCCGCCCACCCTTTGCCCGGCCTGCGGCGGCAAGCTGCAGTACCGTGGCTTTGGCACCCAAAAGGCCGAGGAGGAACTGGCAAAGCTCTTCCCGGAGGCGCGGGTGCTGCGCATGGATCAGGACTCTACCGCCGCCAAGGACGCCCACGAGAAGCTGCTTGCCAAATTTGCAGCGCATGAATATGACATCATGGTGGGCACCCAGATGGTGGCGAAGGGTCTGGATTTCGAGGATGTGACCCTTGTGGGCGTGCTGGGCATTGATTCGCTGCTGTTTGCGCAGGGCTTCCGGGCATATGAGAATGTGTTCAGCTTGATCACACAGGTGGTGGGACGCAGCGGCCGCGCAAAAGAGCCCGGCTTTGCCATCATCCAGACCACCGACCCGGACAACCCGGTGCTCACCCTTGCCGCCGCGCAGGATTACGATGCCTTCTACGAGCAGGAGATCGCCTACCGCAAGCTTGGCTTGTATCCGCCCTTCTGCGGGCTGTGCGTCATCGGCTTTGCCGGTGCAAAGGAGAACGAGGTGGCGCGTGCCGCTGCCCGTTTCTCGGCGCTTTTAGGGCAGCAGGCGGCCAAGCAGCCGGATCTGCCCCTGCGCATTCTGGGTCCTACGCCCGGCAGCATTGAAAAGATCAACGACACCTACCGCTATAAGCTCACCGTCAAGTGCCGCAACGACCGCCGTTTCCGCGACCTTGTGCGCAGCACGCTGGCACTGTATGAAAAAGAAAAACTGCCGTCCCGTGCATCGGTCGTGGTAGACCTGCACTCGGACGGAGACATCTGATAAAACTGGAGGTACCATTATGGCTATCCGTAATATTGTTAAAGAAGGCGACCCCATCCTGAACAAGGTCTGCCGCCCTGTGACCAATTTTGACGACCGTCTGGCCACCCTGCTGGACGATATGCGCGAGACTATGATCGCCGCCGACGGCGTAGGTCTGGCCGGTCCGCAGGTGGGCATGATGCGCCGCCTGTTCGTGGTGTGGGACACCACCGATGCCCCGGAGGAGATCCCCGAGGATTACGAGTACAAGTTCATTGATTTTGTCAACCCCGAGATCCTTGCTGTTTCTGAGGAGGAAGAGACCGCCTACGAGGGCTGCCTGTCCTTCCCGGGGCACAACGGCGCTGTGACCCGCCCCATTGCCGTCAAGGTGCGTGCACAGGACCGCAACGGCGAATGGTTCGAGCTGGAAGCTGACGGCCTGCTGGGCCGCTGCATCCAGCACGAGAACGACCATCTGGACGGCATCACCATCATGGAATCCAGCGAGTACTTCTATGAGGATACCGAGGAAGGCAAAAAGGCCGCCCGCGAAGCGAAAGGAAACAACTGATGCGCATTTTGTTCATGGGCACGCCGGATATTGCTGCCGAGTGCCTGAAAGCCCTGTATGCTGCCGGGCATGATATCTGTGCCGTGTACACCCGGCGGGATAAGCCGGTCGGCCGCAAGCAGGTGCTCACCGCACCGCCGGTCAAGGAGGTTGCACTGGCGCACGGCACGCCCGTGTTCCAGCCCCGCACCCTGCGGGACGGCAGCGAGGATGAAAATATCCGCGCCCTTGCCCCGGAACTCGATCGTAGTGGTGGCCTATGGCTGCATTCTGCCGAAGTCCGTGCTGGAAATGCCCAGCTATGGCTGCATCAACCTGCACGTTTCGCTGCTGCCGAAATATCGCGGCAGCGCTCCGGTGCAGTGGTCTGTGCTGAACGGTGACGCCGAGACCGGCGTTTCCATCATGCAGATGGACGAAAGGTCTCGGATACCGGTGATGTGCTGTACTGCAAAAAAGATCGTCATCGACCCCGAGGAGACCAGCGGTGAATTGTTCGACCGCGTTACCGCTGTGGGTGCCGGAGCCCTGTGCGAGACCATCCCCCAGATCGCAGCGGGCACTCTGACCGCTGTGCCGCAGCAGCACGAGAACGCTACCCTTGCCCCCATGCTGAACAAGGAGATGGCGGAGTTCCACCTGACCGACACTGCCGCCCATATCCACAACTGGGTGCGCGGCATGAACCCCTGGCCCATGGCCTGGTTCGTGACCGCAGGCGGCAAAAAGGTCAAGGTGACCGAGTGCCGCGTGGCTGCCTCCAACGGTGAGGCTCCCGGCACGGTGCTTTCCACAAAGCCCCTGACGGTGGCCTGTGCCGATGGCGCGGTCCAGCTGCTCCATGTGGTGCCTGAGGGCAAAAAGCCGATGGATGGCACCTCCTTTGCAGCCGGTCTGCGCCTCAAAGCGGGGGATACCCTCTGATGGCGGCCAATCCACGGGCAGCGGCAGTGGCTGCACTGGTCCGGCAGGAGCAGGACGGCTTCTCAAACCTTGTGCTGGATGCCGAACTCCGCCGCCAGAACTGGAGGGCCGGGATAGGCCTTTGCCGGTGCCATCTTCTACACCGTGCTGGAACATCAGGGCACGCTGGATTTCATTCTGGAGCAGTTCCTGCCC
>ENA-OQKR01000494-OQKR01000494.1-human-gut-metagenome-genome-assembly--contig:-NODE-494-length-15983-cov-3.276110_pt1 | contig 15983 bp, 18 predicted proteins | sample MGYA00242803_ERZ504806 | MGnify/ENA primary metagenome ERZ504806 (study PRJEB26092, sample SAMD00036399) | human gut metagenome | host: Homo sapiens | study: EMG produced TPA metagenomics assembly of...
CGTTTTATAAGGATCGAGTCCGGCAGCTTCGCAGATGGCGTTAGCTTCCTCTATGTCTTTGATGCCGTTGGCGTTCAAGGCTTCGATGATACCTTTGATACGACGGTCTTGACTTTCAAATTTTACTTCTCTAATCATAGTTTCTTTCCTCCTTATATTATTCGTGACGTGGATCAATGTGTTTAACAGCTCCCTGTTCTGCAGTGAAGCGTCCGTAAGTACCGGTTACTTTCTTCAAAGCTTCGTTGGCATCAGTACCTTTCTTGATTTCATCCATGAATTTACCCATGTGAACGAATTCGTATCCGCAGATTTCATCGTTTTTGTCAAGAGCAATAGTCTTGATATAACCTTCTGCCATTTCCAGGTAACGGGGACCCTTTGCCAAAGTACCGTATAGAGTACCTACCTGGCTGCGCAATCCCTTACCTAAGTCTTCCAGACCGGCACCGATAATCAAACCGCCTTCAGAGAAAGCAGACTGAGTACGACCGTAAACGATTTGCAGGAAGAGTTCGCGCATAGCTGTGTTGATAGCGTCGCAAACGAGGTCGGTGTTCAATGCTTCGAGGATTGTCTTGCCCGGAAGGATTTCAGCAGCCATAGCAGCCGAGTGAGTCATACCGGAGCAGCCGATTGTTTCAACCAATGCTTCTTGGATGACACCTTCTTTAACGTTCAAAGTCAGTTTACAAGCACCTTGCTGAGGAGCACACCAACCTACACCATGTGTCAGACCTGAAATATCAACTATTTCTTTTGATTTTACCCATTTGCCTTCTTCGGGTATGGGAGCCGGTCCGTGGTTAGGACCTTTCTTTACAACACACATGTGTTCCACTTCGTGTGAATAAGTCATAATTAGCTCTTTTTTTAAGTTATAATTTAAAAAACGTAGTTCTATGTTTTATTAAACGGTCACAAAGGTAGTCGTTTTCTTGCTTTCTGCCAACCGTTCAATTTGACTTTTTTATTAAAAATAGGTAATAATAAGTTGTAACTCTGTGGAATGTAAAGTAGACTTTGCAGTTTTTGTATTAACTTTGCAGCGTTAATTCAATATACATACTATTATGGTAGAAGTTACTGATGCGGCTTTGCAACAAGCTGCGGGCGAAGGAATGGATGCTTTCATCCAAGTATTTACAGATGCATATAAAAGAGTGATAGGCGGCGAACTTACTGCCGATACGATGCCGTTGCTTACCGGAGAACAGCATTCGTTGCTGGCGTATCAGATATTCCGCGACGAACTCATGGAAGGTGGTTTCTGCCAGTTGGTACAAAACGGATATGGTGGCTATATCTTTGCCAATCCGTTTGCCAAAGTAATGCGTTTGTGGGGGGTGGGCGATTTAAGCAAATTGGTGTATGCCGCCAAAAAGATATATGATGTCCATCGTGAAGATTTGGAACGTGAGCGTACTGATGACGAATTTATGGCAATGTACGAGCAGTATGAGGCTTTTGATGAGTTGGAAGATGAGTTTCTGGAGAAAGAAGAGGAGTATACGGCTTTGGTTGCAAGCTATGTAGATGAACATTTAGAGTCGTTTGCGAAAATAATAAAGTAACAGTTGCAGTATTTTTTAAGTTTCTGCATTTACCTTATGTGAATTGAATTTTATATCTTTGCAAACTCTAAAAAATAATGTTTATGAAACAATTGAAATTCTTAATGGTTGCCTTTACCTTATTAATGGGCGTTTCTTTTACTTCGTGTCTTAATGATGATGCCGGCGAAAGCATGTATGATGGAATAGGATATGTACGCACTGTAATGGGGAGTTATTTTATTGATTTATATGGTAATACATATCATCCGACAATGGCTTCCGTTACAGAAATGGAAGCTCAGGGCTTTAAAATGTCGGGTACTGATTTAGCTCAGATTGCTTTTAAATATGTGGAGGATACTCCGGCAACTAAAGCTGAGGGTGGTACTTTTACTCCGCAGGATTATCGTATAAAGTTAGTCAGTGCAATTGCTGTGGATTTTTATTCTACCAGATATGCAAGTTCCGTGGAAGATATGGAGGCTATACCAGAAACTGCTCCTATTGTGACTTTGGAGCCGACAGACAATTACGGACAGACTTATAAGCCTTGGATGTATGGTGCTGAAATGCTCGTGTTGCCTATTTCTTGGAAAATGGAGAATAAGGAGGAAATGTTGAAACAGCATACAATGGAATTGGTGTATATAAATGATGAATCTAATGAAAGCAGTACAGAACTTGTCTTTTATTTGAGACATAACAAAGGAACTGATACCAAGACAGATGTTTTTGCTGTTAGAAACAAAGCTTACGATGTAAAACAAATCATGTCGGATTTTAAAGGAAAGCACGGTAGCTATCCTACAACGTTAAGAATTAAAGCAAAAACCGATATGGATGGTGCTAAATTGCCTGAGAAGTATACAGATTATACAATTGAAAATTTTAAATGGAATCCTTCAAATCAATAATAATTAATTGAATTACAAAGAACTGTTCCATATAGCAATGCAACTGATTTCCGCTCCGGCACGTGCCTGGAGGAATAGTTTAGAGGATAGCGAAAAGTCTTTACAGCTTTTGTCTATCCTATGATTGGGTTTATGCGGGTTGTCCGTCGTTTATAGGCTCTTTGGTGGCTAAGGGATGGGGTGGGCCGCAAAGTTTTCAATATGCCATGACGCAATGTTGTGCGGTAGCGGTATCCTTGTTCGGGGGATATTTTTTGGCTGCCTATCTCATCAATGGGCTACGTGTCCGTATGTTTGCTATGGACAATGATATACCTTTGGTGCAACAGTTTGCCGGCTATGCGTTGGTAGTGTCTTTCATGCTGAAAATCATAATCGGCATATTGCCCGATTTCAGTATAATAGCCCTGTTGCTTCAATTTTATATTGTATATGTGGTGTGGGAAGGAAGTGCTATTCTGATGAAAATAGCGGAAAAAGACCGTTTAAGGTTTACCATTCTTTCTTCCATGTTGTTAATAGCTTGTCCGGCAGTGATAGAATTCGTTTTCAATAAGCTGACGGTAGTGCTGAACTGATTGATTTTATGAAACAAGCTCCTATAAATATTAAGAATAAACGTGCCACATTCGATTACGAATTGGTAGATACCTATACGGCGGGTATTGTGCTTACCGGTACGGAAATTAAATCTATCCGTTTGGGAAAGGCAAGTCTGGTAGATACGTTTTGCTACTTCGCCAATGGCGAGCTATGGGTGAAGAATATGCATATTGCCGAATATTTTTACGGTTCGTACAATAATCATAATGCACGTCGGGAGCGCAAACTGCTGTTGACAAAGAAAGAACTGGACAAGTTGCAACGTGGTTCTAAAGACCCCGGCTTTACCATAATTCCTGTTCGTATGTTCATCAATGAAAAAGGGCTGGCAAAGGTAGTCGTAGCTCTTGTAAAGGGTAAGAAGCAATACGACAAGCGCGAGGCTTTGAAAGAAAAAGATGACAAACGCGATATGGCGCGTGCATTCAAACGATAAGCAGTACGTATAGTAAGTATAAGGTCTGAAGTATAAGCAGGTGTAATATTTATATCTTGATAATTTTATCGGTTGTATTTTAACTTCATACCTCATACTTTAAAAAGAATACCTCATACTTTATACTTAAATAAAAGTGGCTTCTATTGAAACGTTGGTGCGTGAGCGCATTCTTATTCTGGACGGTGCTATGGGCACTATGATACAACAATACAATTTGACGGAGGAGGACTTCCGGGGTAAACGTTTTGCGCAAATTCCCGGACAGTTAAAAGGTAATAATGATATACTTTGTCTGACGCGTCCGGATGTAATACGGGATATTCACCGTAAGTATCTTGCGGCGGGTGCGGACATTATCGAAACCAATACTTTTAATTCTACAAGCGTCAGCATGGCCGATTATCACGTACAGGAGTATGTGCGTGAGATAAATTTTGCTGCTGTAAAACTGGCGCGTGAAGTTGCCGATGAATTTACTGCTTTAACTCCCGATAAACCGCGTTTTGTGGCAGGCTCTATCGGGCCTACCAATAAGACTTGCTCCATGAGTCCGGATGTTAACAATCCGGCTTTTCGTGCATTGACTTATGATGAATTGGCTGCTGCTTATCGCGAGCAGATGGAAGCGATGCTCGAAGCCGGTGTGGATGCGTTGCTGATTGAAACCATATTTGATACGTTGAATGCTAAGGCTGCGATATATGCTGCGGAGCAGGCGATGGAAGCTATAGGTGTCCGGGTTCCGCTGATGCTTTCCGTAACGGTTTCCGATATAGGCGGACGTACTTTGTCAGGACAGACGCTGGAAGCATTTCTGGCTTCTGTGCAACATGCGGATATTTTCTCTGTCGGGCTTAACTGTTCTTTTGGAGCCCGTCAATTAAACCCTTCTTGAACAGTTGGCTGCTCGTGCTCCTTATTATATCAGTGCCTATCCCAATGCGGGATTGCCTAACAGTCTGGGTACATACGACCAGACTCCGGCTGGAATGGCAGATGAGATCAGGGAGTACATTCATGAAGGGCTGGTAAATATAATAGGCGGTTGTTGTGGCACTACCGATGAATATATTGCTGCATATTCGTCTTTGATAGCAGGAGCTGTGCTACGTATACCGGCTTCTCTGCCCGATAATCTTTGGCTCTCCGGTTTGGAACAGTTGGAGGTAAAGCCTGAAAACAACTTTATCAATGTGGGCGAACGTTGCAACGTTGCCGGTTCACGTAAGTTTCTGCGTTTAATCAATGAGAAAAAATATGATGAAGCGCTAAGTATCGCCCGGCAGCAAGTAGAAGACGGAGCGCAGATTATCGACATAAATATGGACGACGGTTTGCTGGATGCGGAAAAGGAAATGACCACTTTTCTCAATCTGATAGCATCCGAGCCGGAGATAGCCCGTGTTCCTGTAATGATAGATTCTTCTAAATGGGATGTGATAGTTGCAGGGTTAAAATGTATGCAAGGAAAGTCCATTGTCAACTCCATATCTTTGAAAGAGGGCGAAGAAAAGTTTCTTGAACATGCCCGTACTATAAAGCGATACGGTGCTGCTGCAGTCGTAATGGCTTTTGATGAACAGGGACAGGCGGATACGTACGAACGCAGAATTGAGGTGTGCGAACGCGCTTATCGTCTGTTGGTAAACAGGGTCGGTTTCAATCCGCAAGATATAATTTTTGACCCGAATGTACTTGCAGTGGCTACGGGTATGGACGAGCATAATAACTATGCAGTCGATTTTATCCGTGCTACCGGTTGGATACGGAAGAACCTGCCCGGCGCTCATGTCAGCGGTGGAGTCAGTAATCTTTCATTTTCCTTTCGGGGTAATAATTATATTCGTGAAGCAATGCATGCGGTCTTTCTCTATCATGCCATTCGCGAGGGGATGGATATGGGTATCGTAAACCCTGCCACTTCCGTACTTTACACCGATATACCCGCCGATATTCTGGAACGTATCGAAGATGTTGTTCTCAATCGTCGTTCGGATGCTGCCGAGCGGTTGATTGAGACTGCCGAACGGTTGAAAGTCGAGGCGGAAGCGGCCAAGAATTCTCTCTCTAACGGTAACTCCCAGCTTTCAAGCCTCAGTTCTCAGCTTGCCTGGCGTGAAGATACCGTAGAGGAACGTTTGAAGTATGCTTTGACAAAAGGCATCGGAGATTATCTGGAAGAAGACCTCGCTGAAGCTTTGAAAGTTTATCCTAAAGCTGTGGATATCATTGAAGGTCCGCTGATGGCCGGAATGAACCATGTTGGCGATTTGTTCGGTGCGGGTAAGATGTTTCTTCCGCAAGTGGTGAAAACGGCACGTACTATGAAGAAAGCGGTGGCTGTTCTTCAGCCTGTCATTGAATCGGAAAAGCAGGAAGGGGCTGCCTCTGCCGGCAAGGTGTTGCTTGCTACGGTGAAAGGTGATGTGCACGACATTGGGAAAAATATTGTTTCCGTAGTAATGGCTTGCAACGGATATGAGATAATTGACTTGGGAGTAATGGTTCCCGCTGAAACGATTGTGCAGCGGGCCATAGAGGAAAAGGTAAACATGATTGGGTTGAGTGGCCTTATCACTCCTTCGCTGGATGAAATGGTACATGTTGCCATTGAATTGGAAAAGGCGGGACTCGATGTACCACTGTTGATAGGTGGCGCTACCACTTCTCCTTTGCACACGGCATTAAAGATTGCTCCGGTTTATCATGCTCCGGTTATTCACCTGAAAGACGCCTCGCAGAATGCAACGGTGGCAGCCCGTTTGATGAATCCTAACCAAAAGGAAGAGTTCGTGAAGAAGCTTTCTAACAAGTATCAGCAGTTGCGCGAGAAAAATCAGGAGAAACAAGTTGAAACGGTATCTCTTGAAGAGGCAAAGGCTAATCGGCTGAATTTGTTTTGAGGTTTTCACTGTCGTATTGCAGATATAAGAACAAGAGAACAGAAAAATATGCAGCAAAAAGTTATACATTGCAACCTACTCTATTCTCTTGTCCTTATGTCTGAAAACGCTGTAATTTTTATGTCCTATCCCGTGAATCAGCTTTTTATCTTTTTCTTATACTGTTCAAACCTTGCCGTTATATCCCTCACGAAGTTATAAGTTTCTATCCCACGGAAATACCCGTTCTTGCAAACCGGATCGGTAAAGTACTCTTCATTGCTCTTCAAGAGGATGAAGTTTTCCACGTTATCCCGCCACACATATTTGTTTTTGCCGTATTTTTCAGCCAATGCCATAGCATCGAATACATGTCCTATACCGGAGTTATATGATGCCAGAATAAAATTAATCCGTTCTTCTTGGGGAATTTTCGAGAAGCTTTTGGCTGTGGCGGCAATATATTTTGTGGCTGCTTTAATGCTTTCTTCGGGGTTTTGTTCTTTTCCCGGAGGAACTCCCATGGCACGAGCTGTGGCAGGCATTAGTTGCATCAGTCCTTTTGCACCTGCCCATGAAACGGCGGTAGTATCAAAGTTGGATTCAGTATAAGCTAAAGATGCCAATAAACGCCAGTCCCAATTAATGTCTGGTGCATATTTCTTGAATAGATGGTCGAAGTGTGATATTTTCCCTTCTCGCAGAGATAGAATAGGAGAGTGTGGGATAGCTTTGCCAATTTCAAAATACCGTTTCATACTCGCGGTATAAGCCGGAGAAGTCATGTTTTTCTCATGCCATTTATTGGCAGCTTCTGCAAGCTGCGGACAATCTTTACGTACAGCCCACGAAGCCCGTTGGTCGAAACTGATAGAAAGCCCGATGTTGAGGTTCGGGTAGTACGTGGTATTGAGGCGGGCTACATCATTGTCCGCTACGGTATACGGTATTTTGCCTTGTGAAACTTGCATAATAAGGTCTTCAATCGTGATGCTGTCATTGCTGACCTTATGGATATGGATGCCGCCACCCAGCTCCCTGTCCAGATTGACAAGCCGTTCATAATACTTTCCGGGTTTTACGTACACATCCTTTCCGATAAGTTCCGTTACATCTTTCAACGGTTTGACGCGGCTGCCTGTACGTTGTACGATGACCTGATGGGTAATCACCTCCTCACCGCAGTATGTCAGACTGTCTTTCCATTCTTTGGTGATGGGCAGGTTGTAGGCAATAAGATCGCCTTCGCCTGCAAGAAGTCTTTCAATCAGGTCGTGTATGTTTTTGGCAACTTTTATTTTTAACTTGACGCCGAGGCTTTTGGCAAACTGTTCACCCAATTCATATTGAAATCCCATGTCCTGGCCGCGGTAAATAAATAGGATGTAGAACTGTATAAAGTCAGCACTACCAGTTCACCGTTATCTTTTATCTGTTGTAAATCAACGGCTTCTTCTTGTTCGGCTGCTGCATTATGATTGCCGCGACACCCCATAACACTGCAAAGCAAGACTAATGCAATCAGTAATTGACAGTGGAAAGCTGGCAAATTGCGCCCGGTTGGGGAAGTACGCTCGGCCATATGTGCTGTTCGAATTATTTATAAATGTTTTTTGATATACATTGTGAGAATATCGATTGCTACCTGATTGTTTCCGCCTTCCGGTACGATAAGATCGGCATATCGCTTGCAAGGCTCTATAAATTGCAGATGCATAGGTTTCAGAATACGCGTGTAGCGTTCCATTACAGCCTCGGCCGTGCGGCCACGCTCTACGACATCGCGCTGGATGACGCGGATAAGGCGTTCGTCCGGGTCTGCGTCAACAAAGATTCTGAGGTCCATCATGTTGCGCAGCTTCTTGTCACATAGGGCAAGGATGCCTTCAATGATAATGACTTCCCGAGGCTCGATGTGGATTGTTTCGGGCTGTCGCGTGCAGGTCAGGTAGGAATAGGTAGGTTGTTCGATGCTTTTGCCTTCGCGAAGCATGGATACGTGTTTGGACAAAAGTCCCCAGTCGAAAGCATCCGGGTGGTCGAAATTAATATTCTGCCGTTCTTCTACTGGCACATGGCTGCTGTCTTTGTAATAAGAGTCCTGAGGTAATAAAACTACTTCACCAGCCGGCAGGCTTTCAACAATTTTACGTACGACGGTGGTCTTTCCCGACCCGGTTCCGCCTGCAATTCCTATTATTAACATCCGTTTAAGTATATATTTGAAAAAAAACGAGTATTTTTGTGTCTTAAAAATGTTATTGTTTCGATTGACAAATATAGATTAAATCATTTAAATAACAAAGTTATGGTAAAGCATATTGTATTATTTAAGCTGAAAGACGAAGCTTCTGCTGACGAAAAGTTAGCGGCGATGAATGATTTTAAGAAAGCTATTGAAGCGCTGCCTGCTAAAATACCAGTTATACGTAAGATTGAAGTGGGATTGAACATTAATCCGGCTGAGACTTGGAGTATAGCTCTTTACAGTGAGTTCGATACTTTGGACGATGTGAAATTCTATGCTGCACATCCCGATCATGTAGCTGCCGGTAAGCTTATAGCCGAGGTTAAGGAAAGCCGTGCTTGTGTAGACTATGAAGTATAAATAAAATATGGGATAATAACATGAAGAAAAGTATATTCTCCATACTTCTGTTGCTGTTTGCCGTAGTGGTACAAGCACAGATACAAGAGCCGGTTAAATTTAAGTCGGAATTAAAGACTTTGCAGGCTGGTGAAGCGGAAGTTGTCTTTACCGGAACTATTGATAAGGGCTGGCATGTGTACTCGACCGATTTGGGCGATGGCGGACCTATATCGGCCACATTCAATGTCGAGTCCATTTCAGGTGCGGAACTTGTCGGAAAATTAAAACCGGTAGGGAAAGAGGTGGCCGCATTCGATAAGTTGTTTGAAATGAAAGTGCGTTATTTTGAAAATACCGCTCAGTTCGTACAGAAGTTGAAACTGACCGGTGGCGAATATAAGGTAGAAGGTTTTTTGGAATATGGCGCATGTAATGATGAGAATTGTTTACCGCCTACACAAGTGCCGTTTAAGTTTTCGGGCAAGGCGGAAGGTACAGCCGTTAATGGACCGGCAGCCGATAAGGCTGCGGATGCCGGAAATGTAGAATTGGAAAAATCTTCCGATACCGCTCAAACCGCAGCTATGGCCGTTATTGGCGGTGCGGAAAGCGATACCGGAATAAATGTTGCCGGTGATGGAACCACCGACCTTTGGAAGCCGGTTATCGATGAACTGCAAGCATTAGGCGAAACCGTTTCACAGGAAGATATGTACTTGGATTTATATTTTTTATCACAGGATTTGTAGGTGGACTGCTGGCTTTGTTTACGCCTTGCGTATGGCCAATTATCCCTATGACTGTCAGCTTCTTCCTGAAACGCAGTAAAGATAAGAAGAAAGGTATCCGCGATGCCTGGACATACGGTGCGTCTATTGTAGTGATATATGTTGGTTTAGGGCTGTTGGTTACCGGGATATTTGGCGCCAATGCTTTGAACTCATTGTCGACGAATGCTGTTTTTAACATCTTCTTCTTTTTGATGCTGGTCGTTTTCGCAGCTTCTTTCTTTGGGGCTTTTGAAATTACGCTTCCTTCCAAATGGAGTAATGCCGTGGATTCAAAAGCAGAAAAAACAGGCGGTTTGCTGAGCATATTCTTAATGGCATTTACATTGTCATTGGTGTCATTCTCATGTACAGGTCCTATTATCGGTTTCTTGTTGGTACAAGTGTCCACTACTGGTAACATGATAGCTCCGGCTATTGGCATGTTGGGCTTTGCTATTGCCTTGGCACTGCCGTTCACTTTGTTTGCACTGTTCCCGTCCTGGCTGAAGTCAATGCCCAAATCAGGCGGTTGGATGAATGTAATCAAGGTAACGCTTGGATTCCTGGAATTGGCGTTTGCGTTGAAATTCCTTTCCGTTGCTGACTTGGCTTACGGTTGGCGCATACTCGACCGTGAGACATTCCTGGCTTTATGGATTGTGCTGTTTGCCCTGCTTGGGTTCTATCTGTTGGGCAAAGTCAAGTTCCCGCACGATGATGATGACACAAAAGTCAGTGTACCCCGTTTCTTCATGGCATTGGCCTCATTGGCGTTTGCCGTATATATGCTTCCCGGTTTGTGGGGAGCGCCGTTGAAAGCTGTCAGCGCTTTTGCGCCGCCCATGCAGACTCAGGATTTCAATCTTTACAATAATGAGGTGCATGCCAAGTTCGATGATTACGACCTCGGTATGGAGTATGCCCGCCAGCATGGCAAGCCGGTGATGCTTGACTTTACCGGTTACGGTTGTGTGAACTGCCGTAAGATGGAACTTGCCGTATGGACCGACCCTAAAGTTAGCGATATTATTAATAATGACTATGTACTCATTACACTTTATGTAGATAACAAAACTCCGCTTTCTTCACCGGTGAAGATTATGGAGAATGGTACGGAACGTACTTTGCGTACGGTGGGCGATAAGTGGAGTTATTTGCAGCGTGTAAAGTTCGGTGCAAATGCGCAGCCTTTCTATGTGTTGATTGACAATGAAGGCAAACCGCTCAATAAGTCATATTCGTATGATGAGAGTATTCCGAAGTACATTGAGTTCTTGCAGACCGGATTGGAGAACTACAAAAAAGAGAAATGATAAATTAAATTGGAAAAAGGATGCTGTATAAGCGTCCTTTTTTCATAATCCGTTTTTTATTTATGAAACACATTATCGACATTGACACTTGGGAACGTCGTGACAATTACGGCTTTTTCCGAACGTTTTTAAATTCATGGTATTCGGTGACTACCGAGATAGACTGTACGGAGGCCAGTGCTGCTGCAAAACAGTCCGGACACTCTTTTTTCTTTATTACCTGTATGCGGTTCTCCGTTCAGCCAACGAGGTGGACGAACTCCGTTACCGTACAGACAAGAACGGACAGGTCGTTTTTCATGATCGGGTGGACATTATTTCTCCGATAGCTGTTCCGGGAAAGACTTTTTATACGGTTCGTATTCCTTATCATGAAGACTTCAAACATTTTTATGCCGAGGCCTATGCACTGATTACAAACATCCCTGAGGACGGAGACCCTTATAACGCTGAAAGGGTATTGATGCAACAAGGTGATTACGATGTGGTGCATTTGAGTGCGGTGCCCAAGATGTATTTCACTTCAACTACTTATACCGTTGCCGAAGCCGGTAACGGCTGCAGCCATCCGTTGATGACTGCCGGTAAAGTGGTGTCCCGCGGAGAGCGTCTGGTCTTTCCGCTTTCCATATATGTGAATCATGCTTTTGTAGATGGGTCGCATCTGGCGTCCTTCTTTGAAAAGATAGAGAAGCATTTGAAAGAAATTTCGCACGGGCAAGTCGTTTTTTAGCCATAATTCCGCTATCCTGAAAAAACAACTTGGATTTTTTGCCGTAACAATCGGTTTTGTGTAAAGAAATCTGATATTACAGTTTTGTTACAGAATTAATCTTTAGCTTTGCACACGTGAAATCAATGTTAAATGATATATTCAGGAACAGTTATGATAAAAAAGGATTCTTATACGTGGAAAATCTATGGTTTGGTAGTAGTGGTATTATGTATTGTACCTGCTTTTCTGCATGCACAGGAGAAAGACTTTACTACATGGGCAAGTGCCGGTTTTAAATATAAAGTAAAGCCGGCATTTACCTTGTCCGGAAAATTGGAATGGCGTACAAAGGATGATTTGGGTAAGACAGACCGCTGGGGATTGGATGTGGGTGGAGCCTATTCTGTGCTTCCTTTTCTGAAAGTAGCGGCCGGTTACGAAATCCATTACCGCAATCGTGGAGAAGCCAGTTGGAAATTCCGTCACCGTTATCATTTTGACGGAACGCTTTCCACGCGTGTACAAAGACTGAAGGTTTCACTTCGTGAGCGTTTTCAACATACTTTCGACAGCAGTGGCGATGAGTTTCGTTGGCGTTCGCGTGTTAAATTGGCGTATGATATTCCGAAATGCAAGATAGAGCCTTATGCTTCTGTTGAAATGTATAACGGATTGAACCGTGGAGAACGGTTTGATGTACAGCGTATGCGTTATCGTGGCGGGGTGGTGCTTCCGTTGTTTTCTGATTGTTGGGAAGCGGACGTCTTTTATTGCCGTCAGTGGGAGAGTAAGGCGCGAAAAAATATAGTAGGAGTGGCTTGTACTTATTCTTTCTGATAAGAACGGGCTGTCATTGTTTTTTCTTGCGGTGTTCCTTTTTCAAGCAGAAGTTAAAGCCTGCATACACTTGCAGTGTCCCGAAGCCGTTGTTCAATGAGAAATTGTTCCGGTAATAATCGTATGTTCTGCCTACGAATGAAGTACCTGCAAAATATTTGCTGTTGTTGTACACGATACCTACACGCAGGATGAAGTCGATATTGAAGTTTTTGTACCATTCGTCTGTTTCTTCTTCCGCTTTTCTGATGCGTGAGGTTTTGTAGGCTACTGCCGGATTAAGTGACAAGCAGGCAAGGCAGTTGCGTGCAAATACCCAGTTATAGGCATAGCCGAAGTTAAGGTCATTTTTCCGCCGATCACATGGTCCGTGGAAATCTGCTGGAACTTCCCCTGAAAATGACGGTAGATACGGCTATCCCCAAGGTTGCAGGCATAGATTGCCTTTTCGCTGAAAGCAAAAGTGCCATGGTTGTTCCCATGCTTCTGATACAGTTTTCATTGCTGTAGCGACATACTGCCTCATTCATATTTTCGCAGGCTCCTGTCAGAAAAACCACAGGCTCTTTTTTCAGGGTCTTTTGTTTTCTTCATAGAAGCCTCCCAGCGCTTCCACAGCCGCAGAAGCTGCCATTTCACCGCAGCTTTCTCCTCCCATACCGTCAAAAACAGCCAGCATTGGAAGCTGCCAGTGCTGTGTATGACCTGCCAGGATTCCGTCAACCCCCTGGTTGTGCACCGGCAGGCGCACTCCGCAGCACCAGAAATTATCCTCATTATTTGTCCTCACCTTTCCGGTGTGACATGTATACGCATAATCAATCTGATAGGCCATTCTTTTTCCTTTCGTAAAAACCCTTCGACATTACTGCTGAAGCTCCACTACAGAATTACTCCAGTATTTGTCTCCCAGTTCTACATATTTGTCGTTATCGCTCTCTTTATCATGAACCTTACCATCTGCATCGATCCATCGGATCAGAAGGCCGTCCTGATAATAAAAATACTGCTTCTCATCTCCGTCCCATACATAAGTATAAAACATCTGCTCGCCCCAGTAAAAATATTCCTCATAAACGCCATCTGCGGAACTGCCGGGATATACAAGTACTTTGGCGATCTCTCCTGATCCGTTATAAAAGCGCAGGCGATCCCCCTCTGTACCTTCACGTCTATAGCTGTCCAGAGCATTTTCTATGGTTGTCGCATGGTCACGTATCGTTTCCATTGCCTGTGCGAAACTTTTATCCGAATTGTCTGCAGTACCGAAATTTCCTTTGTTCAGAGCATCAGAATCATCGGAATCTGTATACGAAGGTTCCCCGTTATCCACAGGTTTCCGTATCGTTCGTACCGCAAGGATCCCGCCGATCAGCACAACAGGATTCCCGGCTGTTATAAGCATTCTGAAAATACCTTTCCGTTTCCTTCTGTCATCGTCATTTCCGTCATTCTCTGGTACGGATCCTTCCCACTCCTGGATATTCTGGTCACGGTCGTCTTCCAGATCTGTGATAGAGGTAACTCTGGGCTTTACAGCTCCGGTTTTTCTTATACCGGGATCTGACTGACGGGAACGTCCTGACGGATAACCGGACAGGCTATCCTTTTCGGATGCTGTTTTTCCGGATGCAGATTTCTGAGGCTTCTGTATTGTGCTCTGAGCCTTTGGCGTATTCCGGGCTGCATTTTTTGCTATTTCTCTGGCTGTCGGTTTCTCCGGCTGTATGAATACCGGCACAGGATTTTTACGTGCCTGACGGATCGCATCCGTATTCAGCTGACTCGTTCTTGCCAGCTGTCTGGCTGCACCCTCCTGAAGAAACTTCGGCATGGACTCCGGAACAGGTCTTTCCTCCACTGGTTTCGGTTTCTCATGAACTCCCTGTTCTCTGTTTGCCGCTCCATACCTGATTTCTTCCAGTGCTTCCCGAAACTTCTCAGGAGTCTGATATCGTTCTTTTGCATCATAAGCACAGGCTTTTAAGATAACGGAGCCGAAAGCCTCTCCTGCATCCACAGGTGGTGGCGGTGTTTCGCCTGACATCCTCCTCGTGAGTGCGTTTTCCTTATCTCTGTATGTGATCAGCTGTTTTTCAAGATTCAGAAACGGAAGCCTGTTATGATTCATCAGTTTATATAACACCAGGCCAAGTGCATAAATGTCCACTCTGCTGTCGTACTGTTCTCCCCTGTACATCTCCGGCGCCATATAGGAATAGGTTCCCTTTTTGGAAAGGGTACTCATGGTTTTTTCCAGTTCTCTGGCGATTCCAAAGTCCCCCAGCTTGAAATCCCCGAACCTGGATACAAAAATATTCTCAGGTTTGATATCCCTGTGGATGATGTGAAGCTGCCCACAGTATTCCAGTGATCTGCAAAGATCGATACCCAGCTTCATCACTTCTTTTTCTGTGAGATTTTTTCCCGCATAATATTCCATGAAGCTTGTGAGATATTCCATGCGGATAAAAATATCCCATCCGATCTCGTCCAGATATTCCATCACCTTGTAATCCTCTACAGATACAATATGGGAATTTCCCCGGAAATACTCCATGGTGCTTACTTCCTGAATGCACTCCTCCACCAGATTTTCAAAATAACCGCGGACAGATTTTTCATCACCGGATTCTGAGCGCACACTGTCCAGCTCCCCTTTACTGGCGGGGATTGTGATTATCTTAATTGCCGAGTAAAAAGAACGTCCCTTCTCAGTTCTCTGAGCTTTATACACTCTTCCAAAAGAGCCTTCCCCGATCTTGCTTACGATCTTCCATTCCGGCCACGGGGAAATTGGCAGTTCCTTGTCCATCGCAATCCCTCCTCTCTCAGAAAATCCCTGCTTATAAACAGAAATCTCCCTCCGGATTTCCGGGGGGAGATTTATTTATATTAGCAAGGTATATCGACTTATTCTTCTACCGGTGCAGTTTCCTCTGCTGTCTCTTCAACAGCAATGGTCTCTTCCTCCGGAGCAGTCTCAGTCTTCTCTTCCTCTACGGAAATTTCCTCTGTATCCTCAGGCTCCTCGGAAGCTGTTTTTACCTCCGGCATTCCTGTGTCAAGACTGATCTCACTGTAACGCTTCATACCTGTACCTGCAGGAATCAGCTTACCGATGATAACGTTCTCTTTCAGACCGATCAGCGGATCGATCTTACCTTTGATAGCAGCCTCTGTCAGGACTTTTGTTGTTTCCTGGAAGGATGCTGCTGACAGGAAGGAGTTTGTAGGGAACCTGCCGAAGTTTCATACACCATTCCATTCACCTCATAACGATAAGTGAACCAAGTAGTATCTCCAAAGATATCCTTCTGCTTCTCTATATAACTCTCTTTTTCTTTCATCTTATAACATACGG
>ENA-OQKR01000495-OQKR01000495.1-human-gut-metagenome-genome-assembly--contig:-NODE-495-length-15917-cov-2.634009_pt1 | contig 15917 bp, 11 predicted proteins | sample MGYA00242803_ERZ504806 | MGnify/ENA primary metagenome ERZ504806 (study PRJEB26092, sample SAMD00036399) | human gut metagenome | host: Homo sapiens | study: EMG produced TPA metagenomics assembly of...
GGAACAATAATCAATGATACGCCTTTCTCTACCAACTTGCTTATCAGATTTTTCTGATCGCTTTCATCGGCAACGACAATCAATTCATTAGCTGTTCCAAATAGAGCCATCTGTTCATCTGATAAAGGCACCTCTACCAAAGGAAATACATAGCTTGATTTGTTTGTGTATATCACCGATAAAAATGATTTTCAGAATTAATTGTTTTTTCATCATTAATCATCATAAAGCATAAAACTAAGAAAATGATGAAAAAAGTCATAACGGAAAAAAGAAGTTTCGAAAAGATGTTTCCGCTACCCGCCCGGGACATGCCAACAATAAACAAACGCACAATTATGGCAAACCTATATCCACCTTATTGCAAATAAGAATTATAAATTCCAAAGAAATCAATGCTATTTCGCAGTTATCCGGCTATAAAAAATTAAATGGTTGCACATAGTTAAAGAATACACACCACATGCTGTAGTGAAATCGTAGCCAAAAGGAAACATCCTATTACGGCATTTGCCAAAGAGAAGAAAAAGACAGAAGTTTAATATCTGGAAATTAAAAGAACATATCAAAAAAAAGAAGTTAACACCATTGGCTACATGATGTTAACTTCATTACAGTAATAATATCAACTCTTACACGTAAGTCTCAAGCAGTTTCACCCGTTGACCTTCTGGTACGATTGTTACTTCCTGAACAGCGGCAGGCAAAAGAACCGTTTCGCCGGCACGCAAGGTAATCTCATTCTGATTGTCATCCGTCAGACGGCAAGAACCTTCCACACAGATAAAAATAACAAATGAATCCAGTTCCGAATAATCACAAGTAATCTCTTCCGTCATGTCATATACAGAAGTAGTGAAGTAAGGACTCGCTACCATCTCAACAGGTTCATTCTGTATACGTTCGTATTCGGTACGGAAATCGTCTTGCACATCGGAAAAGTTAATGGCATCCATTGCCTGACTGGTATGCAATTCGCGGGATTTACCGTCCTTATCCTTACGATTGTAATCGAAAATACGATAAGTTATGTCAGAAGTCTGTTGAATTTCCGCAACGAATGCTCCGGCGCCAATGCCATGTACACGGCCAGCAGGGACGTAAAACACATCTCCCGGCTCTATGGCGCAAGTTTGAAGCACTTCGGCAAATGTTCCGTTGTGCACCCGGTCTTTATATTCCTTCGGAGTTATCTCCTCGGCAAAGCCGGAAATCAATTTTGCACCTTTATCGGCAGCAATGACATACCACATCTCATTTTTACCGAAACTGTTATGGCGTTTCTTTGCAAGTTCGTCACCCGGATGCACCTGAATGGACAAATCCAGCTTTGCATCAATAAACTTTATCAGTAGCGGGAATTTATTTCCAAACCGTGCATAGTTCGCTTCGCCCACCAACTCTTCTTTATATTTACGAACCATTTCGGGTAAAGTATACCCTTTGTCCGCACCATTGGCAACTACAGATTCACTACCTTCTACTGCTGAAACTTCCCAACTCTCACCTACATTCGGCAGAGTTTCATTCAAGTGTTTGAATGGGATAATCTTGTCGCCACCCCAAAGTGTCTGTTTCAGGATGGGCTCAAATTTTAGAGGATACATTTGTTGTTTTTAATTAGTACAATTCAATACTGTTACAATACTTTTTAGATTAACGCGACAAACATACAAAAAATATCAATTTGTATTCTAATTGTCAAACGCTAAACTTTCATAAAATGTTCCCCATATTTCCTCTCAATTACTTGGGGGAACAAAAGAATTTCTCTTTATTTGCAAGAAAATTTAAATAATACCATGAATATGACAGACACTACTCCGACAGAAAGTAACTTGTCCGGTTTGGACAGAAAAGACTTTCAAAAGAATATAAACAGCAGGAAAACAGATTTATATATCCTCAAAAATGCTCAGGGGATGGAAGTGGCGGTAACCAACTACGGTTGTGCAATTCTTTCGATTATGGTGCCCGACAAAAACGGAAAATTTGCCAATGTCATTTTAGGACATGACAGCATAGAACACGTAATAAACAGTCCCGAACCTTTCTTGAGCACCACGATAGGCCGTTATGGAAACCGAATTGCCAATGGGAAATTCACTTTATATGGCGAGGAACACCTATTGACTGTCAACAACGGTCCCAATTCACTACACGGCGGACCAACCGGTTTCCATGCCCGCGTATGGGATGCGGTTCAGCCCAATGAATCGACCGTCATTTTCAATTATACGTCTGCCGACGGTGAAGAGGGCTTCCCCGGTACTTTAGAAGTAGAAATGACATATCGTCTGGAAGATGAAGCAAATGCCTTGGTTATAGAATATCGGGTCACAACCGATAAAGCTACAGTTGTAAATTTAACCAATCACGGTTTCTTTAATCTCGCTGGTATTTCCAACCCCTCACCTACTGTTCTGAATAATATCCTTACCATCAACGCCGATTTCTATGTACCTATTGATGAGGTATCTATTCCTACGGGAGAAATCCTAAAAGTAGAAAATACACCTATGGATTTCCGTACTCCCCATGCCATCGGCGAGCGTATTGACGATAAATTCCAGCAACTGGTAAACGGAACCGGATATGACCATTGCTATGTATTGAATAAAGCGGAAAGCGGTGAACTGAGCCTTGCCGCCACTTGTACAGAACCCGTAAGCGGGCGCACAATGGAAGTATATACTACAGAAAACGGCCTGCAACTTTATACGGGAAACTGGCTGGGAGGATTCACCGGTGCTCACGGGGCAACATTTCCCGCAAGAAGCGCTGTATGTTTTGAAGCACAATGCTTCCCCGATACTCCCAATAAGGCACATTTCCCATCGGCAGTATTGCTCCCCGGAGATGAATATCAGCAGATAACCATCTATAAGTTCGGTGTACAAGAATAAAAGAAATAACTAACCTGATTATAAACTTAATAAACAATTATTAACCATGACACAACAAAAACAGAATGGGAAACTCATCGCAATCATAACGATGATTTTCCTTTTTGGTATGATCTCATTTGTTACCAACCTGGCTGCTCCTATGGGAATTGTACTCAAAAATCAGTTTTCCGTATCCAATGCCTTAGGAATGTTGGGCAATTTCGGCAACTTCATTGCTTATGCAGTAATGGGAATACCAAGTGGTATTCTATTGCAGAAAGTAGGATATAAAAAAACAGCGCTTATCGCAGTAGCTATCGGCTTTATAGGAGTAGGTATCCAGTTCTTATCCGGACATTCCAACCCTGAAATAGCATTTGCCATATATCTGTTCGGTGCATTTATCGCAGGATTCTCTATGTGCTTGCTGAATACGGTCGTAAATCCGATGCTGAACAAGTTGGGCGGTGAAGGGAACAAAGGTAACCAGTTAATCCAGATCGGCGGTTCTTTCAACTCCGTAATGGCAACTATTACTCCGATGTTCGTAGGTATCCTCATTGCAGGCTCTATTGAAAAGGCTACCATCTCTCAGATATTCCCTGTAATGTACACAGCGATGGCCGTATTTGCACTTGCATTCCTCGTACTGTTGTTCGTTCCTATACCGGAGCCTAATGCTGCTACAGCAACGGAACCGATCGGCAAACTGATGTCCGGCGCTTTAAAATTCCGCCATTTCATCTTGGGAGCTATTGCAATCTTTGTATATGTAGGTATTGAGGTTGGCGTACCGGGTACACTAAACCTATTCCTGACTGACCCTGTGGAAAAAGGCGGTGCCGGTATTGCATCCACCATTTCCGGATTTGTAGTAGGTACTTATTGGTTCCTCATGCTGATAGGCCGTCTGGCAGGTGCATCATTAGGTGCTAAAGTATCCAGCAAGACAATGCTTACATTCACTTCAGCTTTGGGTCTGTTGCTGGTATTCCTCGCTATTTTCTCCTCTACCAATTCTTTCGTAAATCTGCCTGTGCTTCAGCAGAGTGCCACTGGCGGCTTATCTTTCGGACTTGCAGAAGTACCCATCAATGCTATGTATCTCGTATTAGTTGGTCTGTGTACCTCTATTATGTGGGGTGGTATCTTCAATCTGGCAGTAGAAGGTTTGGGTAAATATTTGGCAGCCGCTTCCGGTTTGTTCATGGTTTTAGTATGTGGCGGTGGTATTCTTCCCGTTATTCAAGGAGTTGTTGCAGACATGGCAGGTTTCATGGCAAGCTACTGGGTGATCATTGCAGCTCTTGCATATCTGTTGTTCTATGGACTGATTGGTTGCAAAAACGTAAATAAAGACATTAAAGTCGATTGACAGACAGAACTAACAATATAGGTAATAGATTTATTCACCTTAAAAAAATAATATCATGGATATAGAATACGTAAGAAGCCGTTTCATCAAGCATTTTGACGGAACAACAGGAGCTGTTTATGCTTCCCCGGGACGAATCAACCTTATCGGCGAACATACTGACTACAACGGTGGTTTTGTATTCCCCGGAGCAATCGATAAAGGCATGATTGCAGAAGTAAAACCGAATGGAACAAACACAGTCAAAGCTTATTCCATTGATTTGAAAGATTATGTAGAATTCGGTCTTAATGAAGAAGACGCTCCCCGCGCCAGCTGGGCAAGATATATTTTCGGCGTATGCCGCGAAATGATTAAACGCGGTGTAGAAGTAAAAGGATTCAATACGGCTTTTGCAGGCGATGTGCCTCTGGGTGCAGGAATGTCCTCTTCCGCAGCCTTGGAAAGCACTTATGCTTATGCGTTGAACGATTTGTTTGGTGACAATAAAATCGACAAATTCGAATTGGCCAAAGTTGGCCAGGCTACGGAACACAACTATTGTGGCGTCAACTGCGGTATCATGGACCAATTTGCTTCCGTATTTGGCAAGAAAGGTAGTCTCATCCGTTTGGATTGCCGTTCATTGGAATACCAGTACTTCCCGTTCGAGCCGAAAGGCTACCGTCTGGTACTGGTAGATTCTGTGGTAAAACACGAACTTGCTTCGTCGGCATACAATAAACGTCGCCAAAGTTGCGAGGCTGCTGTTGCCGCTATCCAGAAGAAACATCCGCATGTAGAATTCCTGCGCGACTGCAACATGGAAATGCTTGAAGAAGCCAAAGCCGAAATCAGTGCAGAAGACTTTATGCGTGCAGAATATGTGATTGAAGAAATCCAACGCGTACTCGATGTTTGCGATGCTTTGGAGAAAGGCGATTACGAAACGGTAGGCCAAAAGATGTACGAAACACACCAGGGCATGAGCAAACTGTATGAAGTAAGCTGCGAAGAACTCGACTTCCTGAACGACCTTGCTTTTGACTGCGGTGTAACTGGCTCTCGCGTAATGGGTGGCGGATTCGGCGGTTGTACAATCAACCTCGTAAAAGAGGAATTATATAACACATTCATAGAAAAAGCCAAAGAGGAATTTAAGAAGAAATTCAACAGAAGTCCAAAAATTTACGATGTCGTAATCAGCGATGGTGCACGAAGACTAGAATAAGTAAACACATGATAAAAACAATAGGGTGATAAAGTGGTTCTTCACAATATCACCCTATTGTTTGTTACTTTTAATCGGCCTATCACTTTTTTCCTAATAAATACCTTCTGTCGTCATTTGTATACGCTTCATCGTTCCATCTTCATTGTAATACAAACGCTCTATACAGACCGAACGGCGAAAACTTCCTCCTGTAGGATTAATGCCACCATTATGATAGATAAAATACCAATTACCCTTAAACTCTATAATAGCCTGATGATTCGTATTGCTATTTCCAGCCAATTCATTTAAAATCCCTTTGTATTCCCAAGGACCCGTTATACTGCGACTCATGGCATAACATATCTTCTCCGGAAATTCGGAAGCATAAGAAAGGTAATACCAATCGCCTCTTTTATGAATCCAGGGAGCTTCTGTGAAGCAAGGCAAATCAACCGGAATAATCGGCCCGTCCAATTCTATCATATTCTTCTTCAGTTTGGCGAAATAGCATTGACTGTTGCCCCAATAAAGATATGCCTGCCCATCATCGTCAATAAAAACAGTGGGATCTATATCATCCCAATAACTTTTGCTGCGGTCTGCTGTCATATCGTTGGTAATGAGGGCGGAACCACGGGCATCTACAAATGGACCTGTCGGTGAATCGGATACGGCTACACCGATGGACTTACCGGGAATCGTCTCATGCTCCACCGTTACGTACCAATAGAATTTGCCTTCATGTTCTATTACCTGACTTGCCCAAGCCTCGCCTTTTGCCCAAGAAAAGTCCTTAGCCTTTAGAGGGACGGCATGTTCTGTCCACATTTTCAAATCGGAAGAGGAAAAGACACACCATTCTTTTAAGTCATAATGCTCTTTCGGTGGAGGACACTCATCATGACCACCATAAATATACATTTTTCCATCATGTACCATCGCTGCCGGATCTGCAATAAACTTATGCTTTACTATCGGATTTCCCACAGCAACAAAAGTAGTGTCACTTTGTGCCAGCAGCCCTTGCGGAACTGCCAGCATCAAAGAACTAACCCCCGAAATAACTATATTTTTCATCATGATATTCCCTTTGAGTTTAAGACATCAATACTTCAAAATATATACTGCGAAAGTAACAGGCTCCAAATCTACGTTCAAGGTATGCCCATTCACATCCAAAGATGTTTCTTGCGGAATAATTGCCAATGGATTTTCAATAGTATTATCCTTATCCATGCCAGTGGAAGAGAGTTTGATACAACGTGCTCCCGACAGAACTTCTTTCTTTTTCAATCCGTTAAAAATCAAAGACAAAGACTGCTTTTTGCCTGAGGTATTGACCACTTTCACAATGATCTCATTCTTATTTTTGTCACATACGGCACTCGCAAATAACCCGTTCTGCCCCTCGGCACCCGTTACAGGCTTTTTATTCATAGTCAGAGAAAGAACGTTCGTTCCCTTATGCGTTGCGAAAAGCTGCTGCACATAATAGCTCACTGTACACACTGAATTCAAGTTATCAAACCATATCATGTCCGGACGCCACTGCCAACCTTCTACATGAGCAAATAACGGTGCATAGGTAGCCATATGCACAATATCCGCATTCCGCTCCAGTCCGGTCATAAAGGCTGCCTCGAGTAGTGAAGCATGGAAATGGTTCCACTTCTTTCCTTTGCCATGACAGGCATATTCTCCGGCAAAAACTTTCGGGCCTTTACGGTCGTAATTGTCATAACGCGCTCCCTGGCTTAGGAACCATGCTTCGGGACGATAGAAATGTTCGTCCACCAAATCGGCTTTCAGACTTTTCATTTCCGGCCAGAGATAATCAAACTGCTCACCTTCCGAATCAGGACCGGAACTACCCACAATCTTTATGTCGGGGTATTTCTTGCGAATGGCTTTGACAAAGGGTTCCAGATGTTCTGGATATTCCTTTCCCCACTGCTCGTTACCTATACCTATAAGTTTCAAATTGAATGGTGCAGGATGTCCCATATCGGCACGTATCTTTCCCCAGGGAGTATCAACTGCACCATTTGCAAATTCTATCAGATCGAGCGCATCCTGAATATAACTCTCCAGGTCACAAAGAGGCACATGCGCATCCATATTTGGGTTTTGAAACTGACAAGCCAAACCGCAACTCAATACCGGCAACGGTTCCGCACCGATTTCTTCGGAAAGCTGGAAGAACTCATAAAATCCCAAACCATAACTTTGGTAATAATCGGGAAAGAACCGATGCGGGAAAGTATATTGCCAACGATTTTCATTCAGCGGACGGTTCTCTACCATACCTACCGACTTTTTCCAGTCGTAGCGTGATGCGATATCAGTACCTTCTACAATACATCCGCCGGGAAAACGGAATACACCCGGCTTTATATCTGCCAGTGCCTGCACCAAATCTTTACGAAGCCCGTTTTCATGTCCTTAGCCAGGTATCTACCGGGAAAAGGGAATATGTTCCAAATCCACCGTTTGCCGGGAAGCAAGGAAATACGAAGAATAGCTTTCGGATTGGTCACTTCCGGCTTTAGTATCACCTGATATTTTTTTCCATTCCTTTGAATCGACCGTTACATCGGCAGCTACAAAAGCCTGCTGTTCGTTCATAGATTTCGTATCGGCCAGCTCCACACGGATTTTAGCGGGTGTTTCCCCTTCTGCCACACGTGCCCATACAGAGAAACGATACTCTGCGCCTTTTTTTATTCCGATACCGAAAAAGCCTTCATTGTCTAATCCGGTCTGTTTATGCGGATGTCCGGCATACGCCAAACGCACATAATGCGGGTTTCTTTCAAAAGGACCGTCATCTTTCAAAGATACCTTACCGAATGTCTTCCACCCCATAAAATGTTGCGGAAATTCAAATGAACGGTTCTTCACAAGTTCGGCATACAGACCGCCGTCGGCAGCATAATTGATATCTTCGAAAAACAGACCATACATAGTAGGCTGAATTTCCGCTCCCGGTTTCCCGGCTTGTATCACCAATTCATTTGTTTGTGCTTGCAGTGCCGAACCTGCCGCAAGAGCCAGCACCGCCAATAAACCTTTGTATTTTTTCATGGTATAAAATGTATATATGATTACTTAATTCGCTTTCCCCATATAGACCTGCCACAACTGTCCAGTCCTGTGAAAAGAACAGTTTCCTTTTCGTTTTCCCAATCGTGTCCGGCAAATATAATCAGATTATTTATAATTTCACCTTCCAGGGTCAGGGACAATAATTGCTTTGCTTCCAAAAGTTCCCAGGTACCTTTATTCTCACCTAAATTTCCGTTCTTCTCCAAGGACAGCAAATGAGACACGTTCCACTCCTCTTCTTTGAGCTGTCCCTCCCCCCATAGGATCTGGCCTGCCTGCAAACGGCGTTCATACGCAGGTTCCTGTATGCGTATAACTTCCCACTCTCCTGCCATATCTTCTGCCGAGAATTTACGGGAAACACAGCCTGTATAACGTTCGGGCGACACCACCGGCCATCCGTCGGGCGTAAAAAAGACCTGTCTCAGATGAAGATCCATCATTTGGTTATGGGGTGACAGGCGTCCCTGATGTGCCATAAAGTATTGCCCTTCATCCAAGGTGAATACACTGCAGTGTGCAGTCCCTGCCCAACCCGGATGATTATGAAAACGGTATGGAGCTGTCAGAATAGGAAATTATTAGTAGTGCTTTCAGTTCCACGCCGAGAAATCAACAAACGGGCCTTCCGCTTTGTCCGAACGCCCTACCCGTACGTTATAGGTGGTCATCAGCGGATCGTATGAAACAAACAAATAATACTGTTTCAGATCAGGATTGTAAATAATCTCGGGAGCTTCCAGATTATCTTTCTGATAATTGGCGCGGCGTGCGGTGAGATGCCCCTGATCTCCCTCCTCGGCGGGAAGTCCGGTTTCCGGATCCAACTCTACGCAGTACAATCCTCCAAAGAATGATCCATAATGCATCCACCACTTTCCGGTGACAGGATCGGCCATGACGCTCGGATCAATTGCATTCATTACCGAAGCCTCATTGGTCTTGACAACACAACCTCGTTGTGTCCAAGGGCCTTCGGGTGATGCAGCCTCTGCCATACCTATATACGATGTCTTGCGGCCAAAAGCCGATACGCAATAGTAGAGTCTGTATTTATCACCAAAAGGGATTATATAAGGAGCCCAGATGTTCGTTGCTCCCTCACCTCCGGCATGCGAACGTACCCACTCTACAGCTTCCTGCGGTATTTCCGGAAAAGCCCAGCCAACAAACTCCCATTTGACAAGGTCCTTGGAACGGCGCACTTGTATGTATCCCAACGGAACATTTTTTTCTTCGGCTTCTTGACGGTTCTCACCTAAAATGGCATCGGTAGAGTACATATAATAATAATCACCCAATTTACGACAAGACGGATCATGCACATTGTAAGTTCCCCACAAGCGGTAGTTGTCCATAGAGGACAAAAAAGAGTAGTCATCCTGCCAGGGATTAGGCGAAGCTATGGGAGTAAAAACCGGAGAATTACAATTAGCAAACAGAATTCCCATAGACGTGACGACCACACATAACATTTTTCTCATAATATCAGCAAATTAAAAATACAATGCAAATGTACGCCATACCCAAAACAGTAGAGGTGGATATATGACCTTTTAAGGTGGACAATCTTCCAACTTCACAAAAAAGACCGCAGACTTTTTATATCATCACAAGTAATACATTAACTTTGCTTGTGCTAATACCAAATGATGAAACAATGCATAAGTTTTTTCGTATTATTATATTATATATCGCTTTGGCAAGCTCCGCTATTTTGTGGGCTCAGGAGTCTTTTACCAACCGGTATAACACAATCTACATAACCATGAATGAGGGGCTTCCCAATAATTTTGTTGATGATATCTACAAAGACCGGCAAGGCTTCCTTTGGATTTCCATGTCGGGAGGTGGACTATCCCGATACGACGGCTATGAATTCGTCAACTTCACTCCGGCTACCCCACATTGCCGGCTCAAGAGCAACTTCATACGCAAAGTCTACGAAGACAACTTTCAGCGGCTTTGGGTTGTATCAGAAGGGGGCACTGATATTATCGACCTAACAACCATGCAGTCCGTATTGCCTCATGATCCCCGAAAGAAACTGGAGACACTCATTAAGCAACCGGCATTCATGGTTACACAAGATGCCAATGGATGTATTTGGCTGTATTGCAGCAATAGCCTGCACCGTATTGCTTTCCGCACTAATGGAGATATAGAAAGTATTCATTCACTAGAGATTCCTAATCCTTACCGATACGATATCATCTTTAAGGACGTGGAAAATGAGGGAAAAGTATGGATAGGTATCAATGGCGCACTATACAAAATAGGTATCACTGCACAAAGCAAACTAGAGGCAACCTTAATCGACGATTGCCTGAGTTTTGCACCGGATCTATATTTTACAGACTTCATAGCCAAAGAAAATGAAGTATGGATCGCCACCGACAAAGGTTTGTACCGATATAATAAAAACGAAGGTATAGTGAAACAATATATGCATACCCCTGACAATCCTCATTCCCTCTCACAAAATTTCCTGACCTGTCTCGCCATAACCAACGACAAACAATTACTGGTTGCCAGCCTGAAAGGCATCAACATATACAATCCCATAAAGGACAATTTTGAACGCATAAGTGACCAGGCATCCAACACAGGCAGCAAGCTACTGAACAGCAATTTTATCAACTGCATCATCGTAGAAGGGCAGCATATCTGGGTAGGAACCGAAAGTGGTGGTATCAATAAAATGACCGCCAAGCGTCTGTCCATACAAAATTATCAGCATGATAACAAGAATCTCCAAACAATCTCTCACAATCCGGTGAACGCCGTTTACGAAGATAATAGCGGAAACTTATGGGTAGGCACCGTAGAAGGGGGGCTGAATAAAAAGGCGGTAGGAAGCGACAGCTTCATCCATTATACATACGAAAGCGGCACTCTTACCCACAACTCTGTTAGCGCCATCACCGCCGACGGGCAAGGAAGATTGTGGATTGGTACATGGGGCGGCGGCATCAACCTTATCAACCCACAAAACCCACAGCATAGAATAGAAGCAATCACAGCCCGGAATAAAGACAACTACCCCATAGACTTTATCGGAGCTCTGGCCTACGACTCCATAAACAACGGTATGTGGATCGGAGCAAACCAGGGATTATTCTTCTATGACCTAGCGCATAAACAGCTTTGTTCACCATTTGCCAAGCGTGCCGCCGAAGACATACGAGGTTGCATCGGCTCTATCATAGACAAAGACGGGCAATTATGGATGGGATGTCTGGACGGCGTTTATATCATCGACCTGCACTCCCGCTCCGTCTCATTGCCTGAGGGAACATTCCGTTACCGTCATCTGAAGTACAAACTGGATGATCCGTCTTCCGGACTGATAGAAAAGATATGTTGCTTTTACGAAACTCAGGACGGCACACTGTGGTTGGGCAGCAACGGTTATGGCATTTATAAACGTATGCAGAACGAAGATGGAAAAGAACAGTTTGTCTGTTACAACTCCCTTCATGGCCTGCCAGACAACAGTATCCGCAGTATCCTGGAAGATGATAAAGGATGTATCTGGATAGCAACCAACAATGGGCTGTCGCGCTTTCAACCCACAGAAAACCACTTTATCAACTACAACCGACAAGACGGTCTTGCCGATACCCAGTTTTACTGGAATGCTGCTCACCGTTCACAATACAGCAAGCTTTATCTCGGCACCGTATCCGGGCTGGTTGCCATAGATTGCAACCTACCTTCCCTTACAACCCAGTCTTCCAAAGTACGGTTCACCCATTTGAAAGTAGGAAACGAGGAAATATTCCCCGGCAACGAATACTTGCCGCTTGATATTGCCGTCAGTAAGGCTATCCGCATCCACGAACGTGAAAAATCTTTTTCACTGGAATTTTCCGCACTCAACTACGAGTCCGACAATACCGCCACTTACAGTTATCGCCTACTGGGTTTTGACAACCGTTGGATACACGTGCCTGCCAGCCGGCGTTTTGCTACTTACACCAATCTGTCTCCGGGAAACTATACGCTGCAAGTGAAGTACACGCCCTACACCCCAACCGAAGAGGATAATATAACGGAACTGCAAATAACAATCCAGCCCTATTTTTACAAGACAACCTGGTTTATACTGCTTGTAATAATCCTTGCCACATTCGCTACATGGCAATTCTACCAATGGCGCATACGAAGCCTGAAAGAGCAAAAAGCAAGATTACACCAAAAGGTGGAACAACGCACCCATGAACTGAAAAAGCAAAAACAACTACTGGAAGAACAGACCGAAGAGTTGTCCCGTCAGAACCGGATGTTGAAGCAACAAAACGAAAAATTACCCGGCAGAAAGCGCAGCTTACTAAAATGACACGTAAGATACAAGAGCTGACCTTGGATAAGATAGCATTCTTCACCAATATCACACACGAATTCCGCACCCCAATCACACTGATCATAGGACCGATAGAGCGTGCATTAAAGTTAAGCTACAACCCTCAAGTCATCGAACAGCTACATTTCGTGGAACGCAATTCTAAATACCTGTTATCGCTTGTCAACCAGCTTATGGATTTCCGTAAGGTGGAGTCGGGCAAACTGGAAATCGTAAAATCCCGGAATAATTTCTGAAATTTGCCAATGAACTGATCATACCTTTTGAAGTCTTTGCCAAAGAAAGAGACATCACAGTGAAACGTTATTTCCGGATGCCTTCACCGGAAATCTCTTACGATGAAGAAGCGATGCACAAAGTGCTGACGAACCTGCTGAGCAATGCCATTAAATTTACGCCAAACGGCGGAAGTGTGTCTTTGTTCATAGCCCTGCTACCTCCTGCCGATAACCACAAATCCATGCTTTACATCTGTGTCAGCGACACAGGTAGCGGTATTCCTGATGATGACACAATCAAAATATTCAACCGTTTCTACCAGTCGCAAGGACAAACCAAATATCCTATGTACGGACAGGCCGGAAGCGGCATCGGACTTTACTTGTGTAAACGCATCGTACAGATGCATGGGGGTGAAATCCATGCGCAAAACAACCATACGACAGGCTGCTCGCTACGCATCCTCCTGCCAACAACACCGGAAAGCAATACGGTGGAAACACTGGTCGAAAGTGCCCCGCAACTTATGACTTCCGATGCGCTACCCCCATCCAATACTTTCGGAAAAGGTTTATCAATCCTGGTGGTTGAGGACAACGCGGATATGCGTGGATATATCCGTTCCATCCTACGGGATAAATACAATGTGTTCGAAGCTGCCCATGGAGCAGAGGCCTTGAATATATTAAACTCACATTCGGTAGACTTTATCATCAGCGACCTGATGATGCCCGTAATGGACGGCATTGAACTGTCCCGCCGGGTAAAAGAGTATTTCGCTATCTCCCATATCCCTTTCCTTATGCTGACAGCCAAGACATCGCAGGAATCACGCCTGGAAAGCTACCGCATAGGAGTTGACGAATATTTACTGAAACCTTTTGACGAGATATTACTGCTTACCCGCATCGAGAATATCCTTGAGAACCGTAAACGTTATCAAAAGAAGTTTGCCATAGCCATGGATGTGGATGCCTTGAATATGGAAGAGGAATCGGGCGACAAGAAGTTCCTCAACCGCATCATGGATGTCATTAAGGAGAACTACAAAAACTCCTATTTCGAGGTGAGCGATTTCTGCGAAGCGGCAGGTGTGAGCAAAAGCCTGTTGAACAAAAAGCTACAAAGTCTTGTTGGGCAGTCCGCCGGACAATTCATACGCAACTACCGCCTGAACATTGCCCGCGAACTAGTACTGAAAAACCGGGAGAATAAAAGTATGAGCATTGCAGAAATTGCTTATGAAGTAGGATTTAATGACCCTAAATACTTCACGAGATGCTTCACCAAATACTTCAATACGACACCGAGTTCACTGCTTAATGAAAGAGAAGAGCCTTACTTACAGCAATAAACAATAAACCTACATAATAAGCTGTATTCTCTACACTTAAAATTCGTTTATCCACCTCTAAAACCCATTTGTCCACCCCCATTTACACCATAAGCCCTACTTTTGCCATACAATCATTGCTTATTTCTTCAGGAAATCTCTCAAGGAAAAGCAATGATTGGAAATCTAATTTTAATATTAATAATATGAAGAACGACAAGAGAACAGCTGTCTATCGTAGATGGCATTGGCTAAATTCAACCTCCCCCAGTTTTGTGAAGTCTGTTACCTGACTCTCCCGGCGGTCAATATAGGATCGTATATTGACTAATATAATATTATAATATAGTTAACGGTGACCTAATCTATTAATTTAATAATCTTAATTCTTTTAAAAATGAGGAAACATTTATTTCTTTCCGTAATGCTTGGTCTGTGTGCCTTTAGTAGCATGACGGTGTATCCTACATCTGCCATGGCTACTGTGACACAATCTCCGACTATCAAGGTTCGTGGTCAGATTGTCGACGAACAAGGTGAACCTATGCCAGGAGCTACCGTCAGAGTTAAAGGCGGACAAGGCGGAACCATTACCGATCTGGATGGGAACTTCCAGTTGGAAGTTCCCGGAAACGCTATCCTTTTGATAAGCTATGTGGGTTTCAAGGAACGCGAAGTAGCAGTTCGCAACCGCGCTATTATTGATACCATACAATTACAGGCTGATGACCAAATGCTGGAACAAGTGGTTGTTGTAGGTTATGGTACACAAAAGAAATCCGACTTAACCGGTTCTGTTGCCGTAGTAGATGCAGAAGCTTTGAAACAGACATCAAACTCCAACATCTCCACCATGCTTGAAGGCAAGGTTTCCGGCGTACAAGTTACCTCCGACGGACAACCAGGTGCCGATCCTACCGTACGTATTCGCGGTGTAGGATCTTTCGGCAGTACTTCTCCCCTCTATGTCATTGACGGCGTTCCCATGGGAACTTCCATCCGCGATTTCTCTTCCAACGATATTGAAACCATCCAGGTATTGAAGGATGCTTCGGCTGCCGCCATCTACGGTTCACGTGCTGCCAACGGTGTGATTATCATCACCACCAAACGCGGACAAAAAGATCAACCGCTGAAAGTGGACTACAATGGATATTTCGGTATGGATTATATTCCTAAGGGAGTCTATGATGTAATGGATGCCGACCAATACAGCCAATACATCGGTCAGGCTTGTGTAAACTCCAACACTCCACTGCCATCGGGATACAAGCTCAACAGCGAAACCGGGAAATACCATTTCCAAGATGACACCAATACCAACTGGTTCGACGAAGTATTCAAAGTAGGTATCCGTCAAAACCATAATGTAAACCTTTCCGGAGGTGGTGCTCACAACACCTATAATATAGCATTAGACTATTTCAACCAAAAAG
>ENA-OQKR01000497-OQKR01000497.1-human-gut-metagenome-genome-assembly--contig:-NODE-497-length-15881-cov-4.344547_pt1 | contig 15881 bp, 10 predicted proteins | sample MGYA00242803_ERZ504806 | MGnify/ENA primary metagenome ERZ504806 (study PRJEB26092, sample SAMD00036399) | human gut metagenome | host: Homo sapiens | study: EMG produced TPA metagenomics assembly of...
ACCTTCAAGAGCAACGACGCTACCAATCCCGCCAAGTTCTACATCAACTCGGCTCCGGCCTACAAGCCCTATGTTACTCAGCTGATTACTACCGATGCCAAGCTTCAGAAAGCCAACCCCAAGAAATATGCACTGGGCATCTCCGACCATTATGGAAAAATGGAAGACAGCAACGACCGTATCGTAAACCAGCTGATTGTGAAAGATGTACTGGAAAGAGTGAAAGACGGCGGTACCAACCAGTTGCAGATGGGACTCACGGAACTGGCTCCCGGCTCTGTATGGAATACCATGCCTGCCCACACGCACACTCGCCGCATGGAAGCTTACTACTACTTCAACCTGAAACCCGGCAACGCTATCTGTCACCTGATGGGCGAACCGCAGGAAGAACGTTTGATATGGCTGCACAACGAACAAGCCATCACTTCTCCCGAATGGTCCATCCACGCTGCTGCCGGAACCAGCAACTATACTTTCATCTGGGGTATGGGCGGTGAAAACCTGAAATACAGCGACAAAGACGAAATCAAATACATCGATATGAAATAAAGTTGCTCTGCAACGTCCGATAGGCATGGACTTAAATAATCCATGCCTATTTTTGTCATTTTCTACATCCTTTTTACTCAATATTACACCTCGAACAACACACAAACCCCTACATTTGCATCAAAATATAAATCTATTATCATGAGTACATTTCAAAACACCGCAGGGCGGATGACCAATTACCGTTGGATTATCTGCGCCATGCTATTCTTCGCGACAACCGTCAACTACCTCGACCGCCAGGTTCTTTCATTGACCTGGAAAGATTTCATCTCCCCCGAATTCCACTGGACCGATACACACTACGGCTACATCACAGCTATCTTTTCCATTGTCTATGCCTTAGGCAATCTGTTTGCCGGACGTTTCATCGACTGGATGGGAACGAAAAAAGGGTATTTATGGGCCATTGCCGTATGGTCTATCGGCGCTTGTATGCACGCCCTCTGCGGACTTGCCACAGAAATGACCCTCGGCATTGAAAATGCCGCCAACATGATTAGCGCTACCGGTGCATTGGCCTCTACCATAGCCATCACCAGCGTTTACTACTTCATTGCCGCCCGTATCATACTGGGCATCGGTGAAGCAGGAAACTTTCCTGCCGCCATCAAGGTGACTGCCGAATATTTTCCAAAGAAAGACCGTGCCTTCTCCACTTCCATATTCAATGCCGGCTCTACCATCGGAGCACTGATAGCCCCATTGTGTATCCCTACCCTGGCCCGCTACTTCCAACGCATGGGCGTGGGTAACGGCTGGGAAATGGCTTTTATCGTTATCGGCGGATTGGGTTTCATCTGGATGGGACTGTGGATATTCATGTACAAGAAACCTGATGAAAATCCACACGTAAACGCAGCTGAGCTGGCATATATAGAACAAGACAAAGACAATGAGGAGGATAAAAAGGCGACTACTCCGACAACCAAGGATGAAAAGAGCATTTCTTTCCTGCAATGTTTCAAATATCCGCAAACCTGGGCTGTATTTTTCGGCAAATTCATGACTGACGGTGTATGGTGGTTCTTCCTCTTCTGGGCACCCGCATACATTTCGGACGTTTACGGATTCTCCTCAGATACTCCCACGGCACAGATGCTTATCTTTGTGCTCTATGCCATCACGATGTTGTCCGTCTATGGCGGGAAATTGCCCACCATCATTATCAACAAAACCGGTAAGAACCCCTACGCCGCACGCATGCAGGCCATGTTCATCTTTGCACTGTTCCCGCTATTGGCATTGTTTGCACAGCCATTGGGCAACAAGGAAGTATTTGGCGAACAAGCCTATTGGTTCCCGATTATCATCATAGGTATTGCAGGCGCTGCCCATCAGTCCTGGTCGGCCAACATCTATTCTGTGGTAGGTGATATGTTTCCCAAGAGCACCATTGCCACCATTGTGGGAATCGGAGGTATGGCGGGCGGTATCAGCTCATTCCTTATCAACATGAGTTCCGGTTTGCTGTTCGACTATGCCGACAAGACACAAATGGTATTTCTTGGATTCCAGGGCAAGCCTGCCGGATATTTCATCATCTTCTGTGTATGTGCAGTGTCCTACCTGATAGGCTGGTGCATCATGAAGGCACTGGTTCCGAAGTACAAACCGATTATAGTGGACTAATCAGAAGTCTCTATATAGATATTCAGAATCATGCGGAGTTTGCAAACTGCATTACATGCCTTGCAAACTCCGCACAAAAAAAGCCTTTTCTCACGAAATGGCTTTTCTTCGTTCAATTACAGTCAAAAACAAAAAACTGTAAATGGAACACAATTTAAGATGAAAAAAAGGGAAGTCTCACGACTTCCACAATTCTTCTAACCTTAAATCTAAATCTCTATGAAAAAAACGTGATGCAAAGATAATGGTTTATCTCACACAGCGTTATTAATAAACTCTATAAAGAAGCAGAAAATATTTAAGATTTACTAAATAAGACGGTTACGAATGGCAAACTACAGACAAGAGCTCGGCATAAATAGGATTAAGTTTCAATAGTTGCGGCACTCCTGTCATAAACATCTGCTTGCGGGCACGAGTAAGGGCTACATTCAATTTCCGGTCAATCCGAGTACCGTTTTCCTCCGTCATATTTGCCAGAAACTTCAACTGATAAGCCCGGTTCACACAGAAAGAGTAGATAATGACATCCCGTTCGCTACCTTGGAAGCGTTCCACGGTGTCTACCAATATATCCTCCAAAGGAGCAATACCCAAAGCGGCAATCTCTTTCTTAATCAAGGCTATCTGACTGCGATAAGGAGTGATGACACCTAAAGTGACAGCCGGGTTGAAACCGGAAACAGCTGCATATTGCCGATAGATAGCCGCTGCCAACCGTGCCACAATCCGCGCCTCCGAATGGTTCATCTTGGCCGACTGTGCCGGCGGTTCGACTGCGGCAGGCAGAAAAGCGACACGACGAGTCAGCAAGCCGGCAAACTCACAATCACACAGCTCAGGAGCAAGAGTCAGCTCTCCCTGCTGGTGCGGCAGACCAACCGGTTCCAACAGACCACCGTAAAAAGCCCGGTTAGGAAACAAAGCTACCTCGATATTCATACGACCCTGACGGCAGAGCATGTCGTAGGAGGGATGAGGGATAAAAGATGAAGAATGAGAGGTTGATGCCTGGCGATTGGCACTTTCCTTGGAGAGATTCCTATAAAGGCGTTCGAAAAGGGAATCTTTCAAATTATACAATCCGATAGCCTGCAAAGCTTCGTCACACACTTCCGACTGCTCGGACGACTGCAAGACCACTGCGGGTAGCTGCTTATGGTCACCTATCAAAATAAATTTGCCGATGGCATCCGCGCCTGCGGGATTGCGGGTACAGAGTAACCCCAGCAGTTGTGGTTCCAAAATTTGGGTAGCCTCATCCACAATCGCTACATCAAAAGTCTTCAACCGGAAAAGTTCGGTCTTGGAAGAAAGCGTGGCAACCGTACCGACAAAAACACGGCAACGGGCAATGCGCTCCTGCACCTGCCGCCGAGTGGCACAAGGTTCCAACACATTCTCAATCAGATACGGGCGGAATGAGTCATCGCAAGACAACTCACTGCCTAAACGGATAAAGTCTATTTCAGGCTCAATGGAAGCCAGCGCCTTACTGATTTCATCTACAGCACGATTGGTATACGAAAGCAGTAGAATCTGTTTCCCCTCCCGGTAAAAGGCTTCTACCATGCCCCGCAGCGCGCGAGAGGTCTTGCCAGTACCCGGCGGACCGATTAAAAGGAAATAGTCGCGAGCAGCCTGCGCTTTCAGAATAATCCGCGAAAAATCATCCGGAGCGGTCGCAATACCAGTATCCAAAGAAGCATCGAACTCGGGAGGGCGCTGCCCCAACAACAAATCACGCCGTCTTTGAGTGGCAGAAAGGAAAGCGGAAAGTCCCAGATACATGCTACGAAAGGAGGTGTCCATATAGTCGTGCTCTATGGCATAAAGGCTAGCAGCAGGCAATACACCCGCATTCTGCTGGGTGGCACGAAGACGGATACAAACCTCGTCATCGGATATGCACTCTATATTACCTTTAAACACCATCTTGTTGGTAACGTTGTCGGTATCCGTATTCCGTTCGTAAAGAACCACCGCATCACCCTGACGGAAATTGGGCAGAACCCGCTCCTGCCGGGAAGCAACCATTTGCTTCGTTCTGAGTGACAAATACGGTTTATGCGCATCTGCCGCATGATTCTCGCAAATAGCCAAATCGTACAGAATTTCACCTGCCTCACATTTCTCAGCCAGTGTGGAAAGCCAGAGGGCGGCAGCACCGGTACGTCCTTCATAATCCACATCTCCAGATTTGGAGGTATAGAGTTCCTTGGTTATAAAGTTATAGAGCGTATAAAAATAGCTTTGTTCCAACGACGAAAGCGAACGGATGCGTTGCGCTACGGCATCGATGGAGGGGCAAAGGAAGCGTTTCCACAAGGTATTGTCCAAACCGCGCTCATTCAAGGTATCCGGATGGATGTCTTTCAGGCGCTCTGCCGTATACTGTGGGCTATTCCGTAACTGGATGCCATATTCATTGGCTACAATCCGGTTACGCACATCCATCACACGGCGCACCATTGCCCACGAAGGACGCGCCGGATAAAGCAACGGATAACGGGTATAGAGCAGATAAGCCTTTACACGTCGATGGTCCATTCCCATAGAATACTCCAACACAGCCTGATAGAGCAACATCTGCACCTTATTGTTTTCTTTAGGCTCCACCTTACCACGGATGGAATACTCGTCCGCCTTACCGGACTTCATTTCAATGAACGAGGTCATATCCCGCTGCATGTAGTCCAGACGCCCTTGCAAACCCAATGCTTCACAGATGTAAGAGGGTTCCAGCACGGCATCAGTCCTATCGAGTTCATAGCCGGATGCACGGAATGTTTCTGTCACCGTCCGGTGGATATTGTCGAAATGGCGCTTGCAATCGGAAAAGAATTCGGCTTCCTTCTCCCGGTCGCGCAGGTCGGCACATGCTGCCAGCTCGATGGGATAAGAACGGAAGGCCTTCTTCATGCATGCCAAATAATCGGGTGCCTCCTTGGCATGAATCCATTCGTCCAGAAAGAGGTTAGCAATATTACCCAACAGTAACGGACGGGTATTGTCTGGCGACTGGAGCCGTGCCAGGATATAATTGGCAGGATGATGCCCGTAATCCTTGAAGCATTCGGCAAGCGAACTGATGTCTATCAAGTAATCGGGCTCAAGTATAATAAAGGAAGGGGTGAGTATGCCGACTTCGTCCACCGTAACATCCAGCAGATTGACCTGGGCATGCCGCCACAGAATCCGGCAGGTTTCTGCAAACTCTTCATTAATCTGAGGTACATTATAACGGACACGCAACGGCTCATCGGCTACAGTGTCTACGGGCAGTACATATAAATAAGTATCATCGGCATACTGAAAACAGACGCGCATGCGCTTTATCCGTTCTTTGGCGGGCGGTGCCACTATATAGGTGGCATCCGCACGAGGTAGCAGGCGATAAAGTTCGGCAGGTATCTCCTCCCCCGTCAAGCGCTTGACAAAGAATGCCAGTGTCTTGGCATCACGCAACAACTGTTCACGTTGCGGTTCCGCCTGGCGGTTCAGAATAGCATTGGAGGTCAGCCGGAAGGTATGCAGACGGTTCTGTTCCACGGTGGAAAGTCCGGCCTTCGAAGCCACGAAACTGATACGTGCAGAAAGGTCCGTCATCTGCAAGCTGCCGTCGGGCATCTGTGTACGGCACAAACGCTCCAGCAACTCGCGCAATTGCCGATAGGCCACGTCCAAGGAGATTTCCTCAACGTGGCAGGCTTCCAGCAATATACTAAAATATTCCTTTACTTCACAATCCATCATTCCTCTGTCTCCACTTCTTCCGCTTCATCATCAGTCTTTTTATCCTTTATCATCAGGATACTCAACTCATAGAGCAGATAAAGCGGCACCGCCACTACTGTCAAGGTAAACGGGTCACCGGTCGGAGTAATGATGGCCGAGGCAATAACAATGATGACAACAGCATGACGGCGGTATTTCCGCAAAAAGGTCTTGTGCACCAGTCCCAGCAGGGAAAGCAGCCATGTCACCAGCGGCAGTTCGAATGCCAGTCCCATGCAAAGCACCAGCATCATGAAATTGTCGATGTACGAGTTCAGGGAAATTTGATTCTCGATGGCTGCGCTCAATTGATAAGTGGAAAGGAAACGCAATGTCAGCGGATAGACCATAAAATACCCCAGCAACACACCGATGAAAAACATCACCGTACCTATACCCAGCGCTTTCCTCACCCCTTTACGCTCGTTTGGATAGAGTGCAGGGCTTACAAAGCGCCAGATTTCATAGAAAATATAAGGAGCAGCCGTTACCACCGACATCCAGAAAGCGGTAGACATGTGGACAAAGAACGGTGCGGCAAGATTGATATTGACGAGCTTCACATGAAACTCCTGGGTAAAGAATTCATCCTGCAAGTCCAGTCTCTGCCCTATCCAGCGCAGCAAGTCATAGAAAATGAAGTCGTTATGGCAAGGAGCCAATATCACATTGTCAAACAGATAAGGCATGGCAATAAAATAACCGATAGCCAATACAAACCACACACCGAGTACACGAAACAACACTCGGCGCAACTCGTCCAAGTGGTCCCAAAAGGTTAGTTCTTTTTCTGACATAAAGGGATTTACTATTTGACAATTTACTATTTACTATTTGGGCTGCGCTGTGGGGATTTACTATTTGACAATTTACTATTTGGGCTGCGCTGTGGAAAAGGCAACAAGCCTACCCATACTCCTGAACTTCTCAGAGTATCAAATAGTAAATAGTAAATTGTCAAATAGTAAATACCCTTGTTCCTTTATTTCTTTTCAGCCGGTTTATCCAAATCTTCCTGAGCCTTGTTTATCTCTTCTTTGGCTTCATTCACGCCATCCTTGAAGCTCTTCACTCCTTTGCCCAAACCACGCATCAATTCGGGAATTTTCTTACCACCAAACACAGTAAGATGACCAATGCAATAATTATCCATTCGGAACCGCTGGGCAGAAAGCCTAATAAAAGTAAGTTTGTCATAGTTATATCTGATTAATTATAGTGCAAAGATAGGAAAATTAAGGATTAGGGATTAAGGATTAAGGATTAATTTATCGTCAATCCCTAATCCCTAATCCCTGCCCCCTATCTTCAGTCTTGATAATAAACTACGTTTTACCCGCGTAGAAACGCTTTAGTCAACACCTCATAAGGAATAGTTTCGAGTACATCGGAAAGAACGGTTATAGGCAGATGGTCACCAAAAATTTCCACACTGTCACCCTCCTTGCAATCAATGTCCGTCACGTCAATCATACAGACATCCATGCAGATATTCCCTACATAGGCTGCCCGTTGGCCGTTTACAAGACAATAGGCATGTCCATTTCCAAGATGGCGGTTCAGGCCGTCGGCGTAACCGATGGGAAGAGCCGCTATACGCGACGGACGGGTGAGATGCCCTTTCCGGCTATACCCCACCGTATCCTCTTCGGGAACATCACGTATCTGGAGGATGGTAGTCTTCAACGTGCTCACATTATTCATAATGGAATTGTCTATGGGATTGACACCATAGAGGCCGATACCCAGGCGCACCATATCGAATTGCGCCCCCGGGAAACGCTCGATACCTGCGGAATTGCAGATATGGCGAAGTATCTTATGCGGAAAAGCCTCCTGCAATTCCATGGACGCTTTCTCGAACATTTCTATCTGCCGGCGTGTAAAACTGTCGAATTGTTGCGAATCGCTCCCTACCAAATGCGAGAAGACGGAACGGGCAATCACGGCATTCTGTCCCTTCAGCCGTTCTATCAGCCGGGGCATATCCTCCGGAGCAAACCCCAGGCGGTGCATACCGGTATCCAGCTTTATGTGGATGGGGAAGTTTGTGATACCTTCCTTTTCCGCTTCTTTAATCAAAGCGTCCAGCAGATGGAAGCTATATACTTCGGGCTCCAGCTTGTAATCGAACATGGTCTTGAAAGCAGTCATCTCAGGATTCATGATAATGATATTCGCAGTGATGCCCGCTTTGCGGAGTTCGGAGCCTTCGTCGGCAACCGCCACGGCAAGATAATCGACATGATGTTCCTGCAAAGTCTTGGCTATCTCGTAAGAACCTGCACCGTAAGCGGAGGCTTTCACCATGCAGACCATCTTTGTTTCCGGCTTCAGCTTGCCACGATAATAGTTCAGATTGGCAATCATCGCTCCAAGATTAACCTCCAGAATGGTTTCGTGCACCTTCTTCTCCAATACTTCCGTCAAGGAGTCAAAACCGAACTTACGTGCACCCTTAATCAGAATTATTTCGTTTTCAAGGCGAAGTTCCCCACGCTGAATGGCACGTATCAAGGCCGCTGTATCCGGATAAAAGGTCTTCTCTATATTAAAGCGTGCAGCGCAGGAAGATATTTCATTTCCTACACCTATGATGCGTTCAATGCCACGGCTGTTTACCAGCTGTGCCACTTGTCGGTAAAGTGTCGGCGTGTTCTGACCGGTCTCCAATATATCCGAAAGAACCAAAGTCCGCCTCAATCCCTTACTTTGCGAACGGCGGTAAAGAAAATCGAGTGCAATATCCAATGAGCCAAGGTCAGAATTATAACTGTCGTTAATCAACAGACAGTTGTTTTTTCCCTCCTTGACTTCCAGCCGCATGGCGATGGGTTCTAGCCTTGCCATACGTTCTGTAATCTGTTCGGCAGGAAGCATCAGATAGAGGCATGCGGCCAGGCAGTTCAGCGAATTCTCGATGGAAGCATCATCTATGAACGGTAGAGTAAACGTATTATCCATATCCAGATAGCGATAGGAAATGACAGTACAGTCATCCCGTTTCTCCACCTTACTTATATATAGAGGACGTTCCATATCTTTCCGGCTCCACGCAATCTCACGTGCAGACAGCATGGACTTCGCCACACAGTTGCTGACGAACTCATCGTCACCATTATAAATCACTACATCACAATTCTTGAAAAGCGTCAGCTTCTCCATGCATTTCTCCTGCAACGAGAAGAAATTTTCCTGGTGAGCCCCTCCTATATTGGTCAGGATACCTATGGTAGGCTTGATAATGTTCTGCAAAGCACGCATTTCCCCCGGCTCGGAAATACCGGCTTCAAAAATAGCAAGTTCGGACTGTTCGTTCATCTGCCACACAGACAAAGGCACTCCAATCTGGGAGTTATAACTGCGGGGAGAACGGATAATGGCACGTTCCGGACTGAGCAACTGGTGCAGCCATTCCTTCACAACAGTCTTGCCGTTGCTTCCCGTAATACCGATGACCGGTATCTGGAACCGGTTCCGATGCTGTTCCGCCAGTTTTTGCAAGGCTTTCAGCGGGTTGGGAACAATGAGATAATTGACAATTGACTGCGCATCATCACGCTGCATAGCATTGTCAATTGTCAATTGTCCATTGTCCATTAATCTAAAGCTTTCTTCGCTAAGCACAAAATTACGTACTCCACGGGCATATAAATCTGCAATATAGCGCGCACCGTCATTCCTCTTGGTGGTCAAGGCAAAGAATAATGTTTCCTCAGGAAAATTCAGGGAACGGCTGTCAGTGAGCAGCCAGTCTATGGTAGCCGGCGCGTTTCCCATACGCCGTGCGCCAATACTTTCGGTTATGCTTTCAATCGAATACGACATATTTCTCTCTCTTTTTGGAAATCTAAGTACGGGTATTTTCCGTTAAGTTGGTCTATTTTTAACACAATTTGTCCTAAAAAACGCTTATACTCTTCTGAAGCGGGATAAAATGGCTTATGTGACAACATCTTACGGATATTTTCACTTTCTTCCATAATCCGTAACGCATCGGCAGAGATGCACGACCGGGTAAACCGTTCCCAGACATAGCGAATGGCTGTTTCGGAAGGATGCACCATGTCTTCTGCATAGAAGCGATAGTCACGAAGCTCGTCGAGCAGCAGCTCATAAGCCGGAAAATAGAAAACATGTTCCGGGAAAGTGGCTTGCAACTGGTTCACGGCAAGTAGCAGGGTAGCTTTACTGAGCTGGTTGGCATGCATTCCGTCACGCACGTGGCGGATGGGGCTGACGGTGAACAATACTTTCAGCCGGGGAATCCGCGCCAGCAAGCCAGAAAGCAAAGAGGTGTAGTCAGATACTATTTCACAGACAGAAAGCATACGGCGGGTAAAGCAGGACTCAGGTTGCTTATGACAGTTGGCAACTACAGTTCCCGTCTTTTTATTTTCATAAACCCAGGCAGATCCGAAAGTCAGCAGCAGACAATCCAACCGGTCCAGCCTTTCATGGGCGCTTTTCAAACGCCCGTTAATGCCTGCCAATGTTTCCTCTGCAGAGACTGAGGAAAAACTACCATGATGCATGGCACTATGCCAAAGTTCATGAAAGAGGAAAATATCGTTTTCATTGTAGCATCTGCCCGCAATGATTTCACGCAATGCCGCAGAAATGGAAAACGGATTATAAAGCACACCATAAGGATTGACGTCACACGGAACTTGGCATCCGCCAGCCTTTGCCCCATCTCGGACGCAAAACAAGAACCCATCAGCAACAGATTATTCTCTTGCGAAAGAAGGGGCATACTGGAAACTACTTCTACAGGCGTATAAAGATTCATAAGCTCGGAATAAATAAACCATTCACTTTCTCGAAAAAAATGATGTACCAACTGCTTGCTACGCCACAAAGATAGTAAATTTCAATATATAACGGTCGAAACATAAAAAGGCAGGTGATATAACCTTTCATTATATCATCTGCCTTAAATAAAAATACTATATATTCTATTAATACCAATTAGCCGTAGGATCAGCCACCCAATCTGCAAAACCTGGATATTTATCATTAATATCCTGACGTTCAGCAGTCCATTCATATCTTGTCTCTACACGTATCTTCTGCGGCGCTTTACCTATCTCCGCTTTCAGTGTATATACTTCAGCATTTTGACCTTCCACTTTGATATTTACGGCACCGGTACCGTTAACTCTGTACATCACCGGAGCCTTAGTTGCCCCAGCACCTGTATTTACCATTGTAGTATTAGAAACGCCAAAGAGTCCATGAACTTCACGGCTATCACCGCCCACCTCAATATACAAAGGCAAAGTACCACCCGCAGCCTGCAGGGTAATGATAGTTGCTCCTCCATTGGTCGCTACATCAAACACGACATCGTTGAAGTCAAAATCATCACTGTCTCCAAGGTCTTCTGCTATGATTCTGTACGCATTCGTATATACGGCCGGAGAGATCTTCACAATCCAATCACTATAATATCCATCTGCAGCCACTTGTTGATTTGGGTTCTGTCCGGTAGCTTCAAAGTCAAATCCCACATAATAAGCACCCTCAATATATTGTATAGTATAATTATAGTGCATTTTACCATCCAGAGAAGCCCTATAGCCAAAAGAAGACGTTCCACTATTCTGCATTAGCATTATAGCCCCCTCAGTAGCATTAAAATTATTGATATGCTCATCTGATGCTGCAACCAAAAAATCCATATTAGAGTGTGAGCCACTTACATGTTGAACAAAAAAGTCGGTCCAATCCACACCAATGGATTGTGGATTCTGATGTGTTTTAAACCATTCCGTAACCACTTCTTTTTCTGTAGCCGTAATACCCTCGGGTACTTCCGTAAAATCTTTCCATTGATTGCTATTAGTGTTAGCAACACGCGTTGTCGGTGTTGCCCCAAATCCCCAATCCTGATCAACTGCAATTTCTCCATACTTCTGCACGAAAGCCGATGCATACTGTGCCTCTTTCTTAGCCGCCGCCTTTTCCGGGTCGAACAAATCGCTATCAGAACCGCAAGCGGAAAATACCACTACGCCCATAATAGCCAAAATTCCAAAGTTGAGCTTTTTCTTCATATCATTCATTGTTTATTCATTTAACAATTCGTGATTACGCCCCATGCCGACACATATTACAATTAAGAATATCATTATATACAACTCAAAATTGTATAACATATTGATAAATAGGACATATTCTACTTCGCAAATATACATAATACTATATCAGATAACAACCAAAATCTCAAAAAAGTTGCAATAAATAATTTATTAAGTTACATTTTTCAACAAACATTAAATTTAAAGCATATCTTATCATAGATGCACACATACGAGAGTACAAGTCAATCTTTGAAAGGATTAATATCTTTGCCTACCAAAATTAAATCATTCCTATATGGAGAAAAAATCGTTCCACCATGGTGGAACGATTTTTCCCCTAGGATGGAACAATATTTTCTCCATGGAGGAACGATTTACTATCAGGCATCTTTTCCCTTAACCATAGGCAGGCTGAACGAGAAATATGGCGTATGCAAAGAGAAAGTAAAAACAGAAGTGAACAAAAGAGGCTTTTTTTCCTTCTAAAACTTCCCGCCATCCGTTTTCTTTTGCTATTTTTGCATTTTGTAATCTTCAGATTAGAAATGAGAACAGAACCAACAACATATAACTTGCTTAACACCATTACATTTCCCGAGGATTTACGCCGACTCAGCGTAGAAGAGCTTCCTGAAGTCTGTAAAGAATTGAGGCAAGACATTATAAAGGAGGTTTCGTGTAACCCCGGACATTTCGCTGCCAGCCTGGGCACGGTAGAGCTGACCGTTGCCTTGCACTACGTATTCAATACTCCGTACGACCGCATAGTCTGGGATGTAGGCCATCAGGCGTACGGGCACAAGATACTGACCGGACGCCGTGAAGCATTCTCCACCAACCGTAAATTCAAGGGAGTTCGTCCTTTTCCCTCACCAGAGGAAAGCGATTATGACACATTCACCTGCGGACATGCGTCAAATTCAATCTCCGCCGCTCTTGGCATGGCTGTTGCCGCTGCCGAAAAAGGCGAGAAAGACCGCCATGTGGTCGCCGTCATCGGTGATGGAAGCATGAGCGGCGGCCTGGCTTTCGAAGGACTGAACAACGCTTCGTCTACCCCTAACAACCTTCTTATCATTCTCAACGACAATGATATGTCGATAGACAGAAGTGTAGGCGGCATGAAGCAGTACCTTTTCAACTTGACTACCAGCAACCGCTATAACCAGCTGCGCTTCAAGACATCCAGACTGCTGTTCAAAATGGGACTTTTGAACGAGGACCGCCGCAAAGCGCTGATTCGCTTCGCCAACAGCCTGAAATCAATGGCCGCCCAGCAGCAGAATATCTTTGAAGGGATGAACATCCGCTACTTCGGCCCTATCAATGGACACGATGTGAAAAACATAGCCCGTGTCCTGCGGGACATCAAAGATATGCAGGGACCGAAAATACTGCATCTGCACACTGTGAAAGGAAAAGGATTCGAACCTGCCGAGAAGAATCCCGATATCTGGCATGCACCGGGCAAGTTCGATCCGGAAACCGGAGAACGCCTCAAGGCGGATACCAGCAATTTGCCTCCGCTTTTCCAGGACGTGTTTGGGGAAACGCTGGTAGAACTGGCAAAGGAAAATCCGAAAATCGTCGGAGTAACCCCCGCCATGCCCACCGGCTGCTCTATGAACAAGCTGATGGACACCATGCCCGACCGTGCCTTCGATGTGGGTATTGCCGAAGGGCATGCAGCCACTTTCTCGGGCGGTATGGCTAAAGAAGGAATGCAGCCTTTCTGCAACATCTACTCCTCCTTCATGCAGCGGGCATACGATAATGTCATCCATGACATCGCCCTGCTCCGCCTCCCCGTCGTACTTTGCCTGGACCGCGCCGGACTGGTAGGAGAAGACGGACCGACACACCACGGAGTTTTCGACCTGGCCTATTCCGTCCGATTCCCAACCTGACCATATCTTCACCGATGGACGAACATGAATTGCGCCGCCTGATGTACACGGCACAGTTGCCGGACCAAGGTCCGTTCGTCATCCGCTATCCCCGCGGACGCGGCGTATTGCTGGATTGGAAATGTCCGCTGGAAGAAATCCCCGTAGGCAAAGGGCGCAGACTGAAAGAAGGCAAAGACCTGGCAGTCATCACCCTCGGTCCCATAGGCAACGTGGCCGCACGTGCCATAGAGCGTGCGGAGAAGGACAAAGGAATCTCCATAGCCCACTACGACCTGCGTTTTCTCAAGCCGCTCGACGAAGCCCTGCTGCACGAGGTGGGACTCAACTTCCAGCATGTCGTCACCATAGAAGACGGTGTCAAAAAAGGAGGAATGGGCAGTGCCATACTGGAGTTCATGGCGGACAATGACTATATTCCCCATTTCAGACGTATCGGTGTACCCGATGCCTTCATAGAACACGGCACCATACAAGAGTTGCACCATCTTTGCGGAATGGACGAAGAAGGAATCTATAATCAATTGATAATTGATAGTTGAAAATTGACAGTTTGAGCATTTACCCCATAGGTCAACTATTAATTACCAACTATCAGCGAACTAAAAGTGAAAATAATTATTGCAGGTGCCGGCGCAGTAGGCACACACTTGGCCAAGTTGCTGTCCCGCGAGAAGCAGGACATCATTCTGATGGACGACAACGAAGAGAAGTTGAGCACACTGAACTCTAACTTCGACTTGATGACGGCTACAGCCTCCCCTACCTCCATAAAAGGCTTGAAAGAAGTGGGAGTGGGAGAAGCCGACCTGTTCATAGCCGTCACCCCCGATGAAAGCCGGAACATGACCGCATGCATGCTTGCCAACAATCTGGGAGCACAGAAGACCGTAGCCCGTATTGACAACTACGAATACCTGCTGCCCAAAAACAAGGAATTTTTCCAGAAGCTGGGCGTCGATTCACTCATCTACCCGGAAATGCTTGCCGCCAAGGAAATCGTGTCCTCCATCCGCATGAGCTGGGTACGCCAATGGTGGGAGTTCTGCGGAGGAGCCTTGATACTGATAGGCACCAAGATGCGCGAAAAAGCCGAGATACTGAACATCCCCCTCCATGAGTTGGGCGGACCGGAGCTGCCCTATCACGTGGTAGCCATCAAACGGGGAAGCGAAACACTGATTCCCCGTGGTGACGATACCATCAAGCTACATGACATCGTATACTTCACCACCACACGAAAATACGTCCCCTACATCCGCAAGATAGCCGGCAAAGAAGATTATGCCGATGTGCGCAACGTGATGATTATGGGTGGAAGCCGGATTGCCGTACGCACCGCCCAATACGTCCCGGACTACATGCAGGTGAAAATCGTGGACAACGACCTGAACCGCTGCAACCGCCTGACCGAGTTGCTTGACGACCGCACCATGATTATCAATGGCGACGGGCGGGATATGGACTTACTTGTGGAAGAGGGACTGAAGAACACGGAAGCCTTCGTAGCCTTGACCGGCAACTCGGAAACCAATATTCTGGCCTGCCTTGCCGCCAAACGCATGGGAGTCAGCAAAACCGTAGCGGAAGTGGAGAACATCGACTACATAGGCATGGCCGAAAGCCTTGACATCGGCACCGTCATCAACAAAAAGATGATTGCTGCCAGCCACATCTACCAGATGATGCTGGATGCGGACGTCAGCAACGTGAAATGCCTGACCTTTGCCAATGCCGATGTAGCGGAATTTACCGTTAAGGCCGGCTCGAAGATTACCAAACATCCGGTAAAAGACCTCGGCCTCCCGAAAGGAGCCACCATCGGCGGACTTATCCGCCAGGGGGAAGGCGTTGTGGTTATCGGGTAACACCCTGATACGAGCCGGGTGACCGATGTAGTGGTATCTGCCTGAACATGATGATTAAG
>ENA-OQKR01000499-OQKR01000499.1-human-gut-metagenome-genome-assembly--contig:-NODE-499-length-15860-cov-2.678256_pt1 | contig 15860 bp, 16 predicted proteins | sample MGYA00242803_ERZ504806 | MGnify/ENA primary metagenome ERZ504806 (study PRJEB26092, sample SAMD00036399) | human gut metagenome | host: Homo sapiens | study: EMG produced TPA metagenomics assembly of...
TTTAATTGGTTTCGTTTGATAGTGTCGTATTACAGTTCCATTGCCTGATTGCCCGGCACTCTTATCTGTTATAATAGAATTCTATATTTTCTTTTGTCAGCAAGTCAATCGGCATGAAGTTCTCCCTTGCGATTTCTTTTTTCAGAATCAGGTGGTCGCACAGCGCTTTGATGCCGTCGAAGCCCTGCAGGGTAGGCTGTTGGGCAATAAGGAAGAAAATGCTTCCTTCTTTCAGGCAGTCCACATTGCGTTTCAGCAGGTCGTACCCCATGAGGTTGAAATCCGTTTTCCGGTGTCTTTGCAGGTACTCTCCGATGATGTATGCTTTGGAGTTGAATGTGATGCCGTTTTTTACGGTGGGATGGGCGCGGAAGAAATCATCCAGCATCTGTGCATCTTCACCGTCGCGTTTGGCGTGCAAGTCCAGTTCCCAGATGCGACAGCCGGGATGATGCTCGCGCATATATTCTCGGAAACCGATTTCCCGCCGTTCCTGTTGGTTCGAACCTACAATGCCTTCGTTTATCTTGCGGAAGATAACGATTTCCTGTGCATCCTCACCGGCAAGCAGCATCAGCATGCGGGCGGCAAAATATCCGCTCTGGTGCGAGTTCTGCCCGTAGAAGGAGAGGGCGGGCTCTTCCTTTATGTTGGAGTCTATATATATATAAGGTATATCCAGCTTTTCAAGTTCATCGGTAAAGGGAGTGGTGTACTGCGGGGCAGTGGGGGCAAACAACACACCGTCGGGCGTCATTTCCACGATACTGCGGGCTTCCCGGGCGAAGGAGCGGTAATCGTACGGGTCGTAGTACCTCAGCTTCACGGTGATGTTGAAATCCGAGTAGGTAGTCAGCGCTTCGTGTATGCCGCTTTCCACTTCGGTCCAATATTCTCCGGCTTCGTGCTGGGGTAGCAGGCAGGCAAAGGCGTACTTTTTGTTGGAAGCCAATGCGCTGGCGTACATATTGGGCTGGTAGTTCAGTTTCTCCAGAATTTCTTCCACGCGTTTGCGGCTGGCTTCCGACACTCCGCTACGTCCGTGGATAACGCGGTCTACGGTTCCTACCGACACATCGGCCATCTTGGCGATGTCTTTGATTCTTATTCTTTCCGGCGTATTCATGGTTTTACTCATGGTTTTTTGTGCCCGTGCACAATAATAATCTAAATATTTTCGATACAAATATATAACAATTTTTGTAATTACGAAAATTGTTGTATCTTTGTGCCCGCACACGAAAGCTATGAAGAATAAGCTGTCTTTTAGTTTACTCTGCATGGTATCAGGTGTTTAGCTTTTTAATAGGAGCTGATGTGATAATTTGAAAGAAACAATTTAATCATAGTATTTAATAAAAACATAGAATTATGGGAAAGAAAGTCGTTACATTAGGTGAGATTATGTTGAGACTGTCCACTCCAGGCAACACTCGTTTCGTACAGTCCGATTCTTTTGATGTAGTATATGGTGGCGGTGAGGCTAACGTTGCTGTCAGCTGTGCCAACTACGGTCATGATGCTTACTTTGTAACAAAATTGCCGAAACACGAAATCGGTCAGTCGGCAGTGAACGCTTTGCGCAAATATGGTGTAAAGACAGACTTCATCGCACGTGGTGGCGACCGCGTAGGTATCTATTATCTGGAAACCGGTGCATCTATGCGTCCCAGCAAGGTGATTTACGACCGTGCCCATTCTGCAATTGCTGAAGCCGATGCAGCGGATTTCGATTTCGACGCTATCATGGAAGGTGCAGACTGGTTCCACTGGTCAGGTATCACTCCCGCTATCTCCGACAAGGCTGCCGAACTTACCCGTCTGGCTTGCGAAGCTGCCAAGCGTCACGGCGTTACGGTATCGGTAGACCTTAACTTCCGTAAGAAACTTTGGACAAAGGAAAAAGCTCAGTCCATCATGAAACCGTTGATGCAATACGTAGACGTTTGCATCGGTAACGAAGAAGATGCCGAACTCTGCCTCGGTTTCAAACCCGATGCCGATGTAGAAGGCGGTAAGACAGATGCAGAAGGCTACAAAGGCATCTTCAAGGCTATGGCTAAGGAATTCGGTTTCAAATACGTTATTTCTACATTGCGCGAATCATTCTCGGCAACGCACAACGGTTGGAAAGCAATGATTTACAACGGTGAGGAATTCTACGAATCAAAACGTTACGATATCAATCCGATCATCGACCGTGTAGGTGGCGGTGACTCTTTCTCTGGCGGTATCATCCACGGTTTGCTGACTAAGCCCAACCAAGGCGCTGCCCTCGAATTCGCTGTGGCTGCTTCCGCTTTGAAGCACACTATCAACGGTGACTTCAACCTCGTTTCAGTTGAGGAGGTAGAAGCGCTGGCAGGCGGTGACGCAAGCGGTCGTGTACAACGCTAATGATTTTTTTCAGGCACGGATTTCACGGTTTCCAGTGTAATGAACACGCTACTAATCCGTGTCTGAAAGAACAGAAAAAGAGTTATTTCCATACATTAAATTACTGATTAATACAATGGCAAAATTTGATAAAATAGCCGTATTGAACAAAATTGGTTCAACCGGTATGGTTCCTGTATTCTACCACAAAGATGCAGAAGTGGCAAAGAAAGTAGTGAAAGCTTGTTACGATGGTGGTGTTCGTGCATTCGAGTTTACCAACCGCGGTGACTTTGCTCACGAAGTATTTGCAGAAGTTGTGAAGTTCGCAGCAAAAGAATGTCCTGAAATGGCTATGGGTGTAGGTTCCATCGTTGACCCTGCTACTGCGGCGCTGTACTTGCAGTTGGGTGCATGCTTCGTTGTAGGCCCGTTGTTCAACCCCGAAATCGCTAAGATTTGCAACCGCCGTCTGGTGGCTTACACTCCGGGATGCGGAAGCGTTTCAGAAGTAGGTTTCGCACAGGAAGCAGGTTGCGACCTTTGCAAGATATTCCCGGGTGATGTACTGGGTACTAAACTTGTAAAAGGCCTGTTGGCTCCGATGCCGTGGTCTAAGCTGATGGTTACCGGCGGTGTGGAACCGACACAGGAAAACCTGACTTCTTGGATTAAAGCCGGCGTATTCTGCGTAGGTATGGGTTCCAAGCTCTTCCCGGGCGACAAGGTTGCTGCCGAGGATTGGACTTACGTTACGGAGAAATGTAAGGAAGCTTTGGCTTACATTGCAGAAGCAAGAAAGTAATTATTATATTTCATTTTGTTTAAAGGTGTTTAAAGGGGACAACCATCGAGGTGCTACGGCACTTCGGTGGTTTGTTTTTTTATACCCGGTGTAATGCTTTCGGCGGATAGTGTGTCACATTGGTAGCATTTTAACTGTTTACAAGTGTAAAAGAGACGCTTAATCTCTAAAACAATGTTATAAAACACACAGTTCTTTCCCCTCCTGTTTGCGCACACGGAAAAAAGTATTACCTTTGCAATGCAGTTGGGAAATTGCTCTTATAAAAGAATAAAAAGATAAAGTTTTCAGTATAGGTAATTAGTTAAGAGGTAAAAAGATTGAATTAATTCATAGGTAAAAGTTTTAGATTAAAGTAGGTAATTAGAAAAAGGTAAAAGTTAAACATTAAGTGTTATTTAATAGGTAATTGAAGTTTGTTTTTTAGAGGTAAAAAGAAAGATTGATTTTCAGGTAACAAAAATTTGATGCAAGTAAAAAAAGAAAAGCCTTTGGGCTTTTCTTACACGAGGCGAGGGGTTCGGAAGAACTTGCTCGTTTTTTTTATTTCTGTATTTTATGCTCACTTTTTTGTATATTCTGTCCAAACTCTTCCCGTTTTTTGTATCTTTGTAACGAATGTCCGGCAGGCAGGCTTTCCGGAACATAGAACAACAGGCTTAAATTGCATGGATTTTGGAACACTTGTTATATACTCTTGATTGGTTGCTATACATTTTATTCGCGATAAATGTGGCATATCTGCTGGTGTGCAGTCTGGCATCGCTGTGCCGTTACAAACCGTTCGTTACCGCACCGGCCCGGACAAGCAAGCGTTTTGCTGTGTTCATTGCCGCTTATCGCGAAGATGCGGTTATATTGCCTACCGTGCATGCCTGTCTGGCGCAGGATTATCCGGACGACAGATATGATGTTGTGGTTATTTCGGACCACATGCGGCCCGAAACCAATGCAGTTTTGTCTTCACTTCCCATAAAGCTGCTTCAAGTCGATTTTGAGAAGAGCACCAATACCAAATCCCTGCAAGCAGCCCTCGGATATCTGGATAAAGCCGCTTACGACATAGCATTGGTAATAGATGCGGATAACATTATTGCTCCTTCCTACCTGTCCGAGCTGAACGATGCTTTCTCCGTGTCCGGCGTCCGGGTGGTACAGACACATCGCGTGGCCAAGAATCTGAATACCGGTATGGCATATCTGGATGCAATCAGCGAGGAGATAAACAATTCCATATTCCGTTTGGGACATGTCAATTTGGGAATGTCGGCGGCTCTGATAGGTTCGGGCATGGCCTTTGAATATCCCTTGTTTTACGATGCGATGATGGATAACACTTCTGTGGGCGGTTTTGACCGCGTGCTGGAAATGAAGCTTCTTTATAAGGGCATACACATTCATTATCTGCCCGATACTATCGTCAGGGACGAGAAGATACAGAAAGCGAACAGCTTTTACAGGCAGCGTCGCCGTTGGCTGTCCGCCCAGTATTACAGTTTCTTTGAATTTGCCAATCACCTGCTACCTGCCATTCGCAGCAGGAAGTGGGACTTCTGCGATAAGCTTTATCAGCAAATCTCTCTTTCCAGAGTGTTGCTGCTGGGCTTTGTGTTCATAATTTCCCTCGCACATTCCCTGTTCGCGTCCCCGTCGGCCTGTAAATGGTGGGGGATTTTCATACTGTTGCTGTTGGCGCTGGCTCTCGCCATTCCCCGCAAATATTGGAAATGGCGTTTGCTGAAAGCGGTTTGTTGGGTTCCTTACTCTTTCCTGCTGATGCTTTTGAACCTGTTCCGGCTGAAGGAAGCGAACAGGCGGTTTATTCATACCACGCACGGAGTCGATTGAAAAATTATGCCATGGAACGGAACGTCCCCGAAATATCAGTGATAGTGCCTGTATATAACGTCGAGCAATACTTGGCCGAATGTATAAGCAGCATTTTATCGCAAACGTTTACTGATTTCGAGTTGCTGTTGGTAGATGACGGCAGCCCGGACCGTTGCGGGGAAATCTGTGATGAATATTCGGGTAAGGATAAGAGGGTAAGAGTTTTCCATCAGGAAAATGCAGGGTTGAGTTGCGCCCGGAACAAAGGGCTGGAGCACGCATCGGGGACTTATATTGCATTTGTCGATTCGGACGATTACGTCACTTCCACCTATTTGCAGGAGCTTTACGCATCATTGCCTGCCGATAAGTCTCAAAGAGGAACGGTAATCTGCGGGTTCGATAAACTGTTTCCCGACGGTTCTTTGCATACCGTTCATGTTCCGCAACAAACCATCTTGCCGATGGACTGTTCGCGTGTGCTTGCAGAACTGGTTGGAAAGTACGTAATGTATGCCTGGGCAAAGCTGTATGACAACAGGCTGATAAAGGAACACGGTCTCCGGTTTGTTCCTGCTGTGTCGGGATTGGAAGATATGCTCTTTATGCTCGACTATCTTCCTTATTCGGATTTTCTGCTTATCCGCGATACTTCCACCTATATATATAGGGTGGGATATTCTATGGCTACATTATCCACTTGCATAAAAGATCTCCGCAGCGAATACGCCGCTTTTTCCAACTATCTGGAAAGAGTATGCCGATATAAGGAAACCTATCGGTTGGAGGATTCCTCTTTGGTCGGGGTATGGGATTCATTAACGGTGTTTTTTCATAAAATCCTGTTGGCAGTCTATAAGAAAGAGAATCATTATAGCCGAAAAGAGCGGATTGTTTTTTTGCGTCAGTTACTTTCATCCCACAGGAGGTGGATAGAAGAATGCTTCTCTCCCCGGTATAAGGCGGATAAGTTCTCAAGGTTTTTGCTGGTCAATGTCGGTGCGGTTGCTTTTGATGTGTGGATGCGCTGCCTGTGGGGAATTAAGTTCAGGTATATGTTTGGAGCGGAAAGATGATGGAACAATGTGTCATATCTGTAATAATACCGGTCTATAAGGCAGAAAAATACCTTTCCCGTTGTATCGCAAGTCTGCTTGCCCAGTCTTTTACGGCTTTTGAATTGTTGTTAATAGATGACGGCAGTCCTGACAACAGCGGCAAGATATGCCATGACTGGGCTGAAAGAGACTGTCGCATCCGTGTGCTGCATCAGACGAATGCAGGTGTCAGTACGGCCCGCAACAAGGGGCTGGATGAAGCGAAAGGAGAGTATATCGTTTTTGTCGATTCGGACGATTATGTGGGTACGGACTACCTGAAACATCTTTATGAAGAGAGACCTTTGAACCTGGACTCAATTGTAGTACAGGGCTTTACAGTTGTGTCGGAGCAGGCAGACAGGCAATATACAACCTCTTTTATTCCGTCGGTCTATACCGGTAGAGAAGTCAGGGAGCTGTTTCTCAATGATGAGATGCGGGATATGCGGGGACCGGTTGCCAAACTTTTCAGCCGGGTTCTCATTGAGCGGTTGGGGCTACGCTTTCCAGCGGAGGCTTCTTTCGGTGAAGATACGATATTCAATTTTCAATATTTGTTTCATTGCCGGCAGGTGGTTGTAGACAGCCATGTAGATTATGTCTATTGCGACGTACCCGGTTCTTTGACAAAGCGTCTGAATGATTTTGCATCGGAGTATGCAACTTTCAAATTATATAAATCGATTACTGTACGGCTTGCCGGAAAGTTAGACTTGAATGTGGCGGATATGAGAACTGCTTTCTCCTTTGTCGTGCTGTTTTTCCAGCGTGCATTGATTGCCGACTATCGCTCTGCCGGGAAAGTTCCTTTCTCATTACGGACACAACATTTGCGCCGGTTGGCAGCGGAACAGCGCTCTTTTATGAAAGAGTTTTATCATCCCGGATATAAAGCGGACAAGTGGGGCAGGCAGTTCCTGTTGCATGGTTTCTGCTTTTGTTATAATCTCTATATGTCCGTACTTTGCAGTTGCCGGTTCAGGTACGTATTCGGTTATCCCGAAAAGGCATAGGGCAGGTCTGGTTTCATTTTACGATAAGAAGAAATGGAAATTCTATATTCAATCATTATTCCCCATAAGGACATACCTTGCCTGTTGCAACGGTGTCTCGATTCCATTCCGCCGAGGGACGATGTGCAGATTATCGTGGCAGATGATGACAGTTCCCCGGATGTTGTGGACTTTGCTCATTTTCCGGGCAGTGACAGGACGGATGTGGAGATTCTCTTTACCAAAGAGGGCAGAGGAGCCGGTTATGCCCGTAATTGCGGACTTGCCAGAGCCAAAGGCAGATGGCTGGTATTTGCGGATGCCGATGATTTCTTTCTGCCCGGCTTCCTGAACGTATTGGATACTTACCGGAATACGGACTATGACTTGATTACGTTCCGTGCGGAAACAGTCGATTCGGATACACTGGCTCCGGTTCCGTCACGCCAGGTCTATAATGGGAAAATAGCGGAGGACATGGACCTTGAAATTCTGAAATACCGTAACGATGTACCCTGGGCTAAGATGGTTTCCGCAGAATTGGTACGCAGATACCGTATTTGCTTTGATGAAACGGTTGCCGCCAACGATGCCATGTTTGCCGCTTATGTGGATTATCATGCCCGTAAAGTAGCGGCATGTTCCGGGTATGTTTATTGTGTCACAGTCAGAAAAGATTCATTGCAGTATGGAGTGCGGTCAGACACTCTTCTTGCCCGTGTAAAGGTTGCTTGCCGTTACAACCGCTTTTTGCTGGATATAGGGCGTAGCGATAAGATGCTTTACAGTTATTCCCGTGTGACGGATTGCCGCAAGCACTTCGGCAGTAAAGGATATTGTAGAGCTTTGTGTATTTATCTTCGGTTTGAAAGTTGGAAAAACATATACAGGACTTTTGCAGAACTGTTGAAAAGTAAGTTTCATTGTACTTCCATAACCAAGGTTTTATAAATAATGTTTTACAATGTCAGAATCCCGCCTCCATAAAAGCTATCTGAATGCGCGTGTCAATGTATTCTTTTACCTTGTCACCCTTTTCATCTCCTTTTTCTCCAGGAAGATATTTCTTGAGAAACTGGGGGCGGACTTTGTCGGGCTGACGAGTACGATGCAGAACCTGCTTGGATTTCTCAATCTGGCGGAGCTGGGCATCGGAGCTTCCATCGGCTATGTGCTTTACAAACCGATTTTCGACGGAAATCGGGACAGGATAAAGGAGATTGTCTCGGTACTGGCTTATCTCTATCGTAACGTAGGACTGCTGATTTTGGGTGCGGGACTGCTTTTGGCCTGCTTCCTGCCCTATATATTCGCCGATGCCGGCATTCGCCTTGGAGTAATCTATTTTGCTTATTTTGCATTTTTGACTTCCGCTCTCATCAGTTATTTTGTTAATTATCGGCAAACCCTGCTGGGCGCCGACCAGCGCAACTATGTAGTCACTGTTTATTTTCAAACGGCCAATATCGTCAAGATTCTCCTGCAAATAGCATTGGTATGCTACGTGGGCAGTCTTTATCTGTGGATAGCCATTGAACTGACATTCGGCATTTTGTATTCGTTCATACTGAACTGGAAGATAAACCGGGTATATCCGTGGCTGAAGTGCAGTGTGTCGGAAGGCAGACTGAAATATCCGGAGAATAGGATTATTGTGCGTAAAGCCCGTCAGATGTTTGTGCATAAGCTGGCGGGAATGGGCAGAACGCAGCTTTTGCCTTTTCTGGTCTACGCATTTACTTCATTGAAACTGGTGGCGTATTACGGTAACTATATGCTGCTGCTCACCAAGCTGAATCAGTTTGTCGATAACTTTCTGGGCAGTACCGGCGCAGGGGTGGGCAGTCTGATAGCCGAGGGGGATATGAAGCGTATCCAGCAGGTATTTTGGGAGTTTAAGCTCATTGCGCTTTTTGATAGCCTCGTTTCTGACGTTCGCGTTGTATCATCTGATGGACCCGTTCATTACGGTGTGGCTGGGCGAGGAGTACATACTGCCCCGTTCCGTCTTGATTGTGATTCTTACCAACTTCTTTATCAGTCAGTTCAGGGGTACGAACGACCAGTTCATTTTCGGTTACGGACTGTTTCACGACACATGGGCGCCGGTTGCCACACTGGCGATAACAGTAGCGGTGGCATTGGCAGGCGGCTATTTGTGGGGACTTCCGGGAGTATTGCTGGGAGATATAGCCAGTTCGATAACCGTTATCAGTATCTGGAAGCCTTATTTCCTTTACAAAGAGGGGTTTAAAAATGTCCGTGAAGTCATATTGGAAAAATATATTCCGGTATCTGCTGCTTGCCGTTCTTTCATGGGGGCTGACGGATGCGGTACTTTGTTTCCTTCCGTTGGCGGAGCCGTCCCGGGGATATGGCATGTGGATTGTATATGCGCTGGTCTCCTCTCTGGTATTTCTGCTGATATTGTGCAGCAGCTTCTATTGCTGTTCGGCAGGGATGCGTTCGCTGGTGAAGCGTTTGCGGCGTAAATAGAATGCATACATGTGGAGTTTATTATAGTTTATCCCCATTAAACTGAAAGTTTATTCCTATTGAACCGGAAGTTTATTCCTAATAAACTATGAGTTTAATGGGGATAAACTTTTATCGGTACTGAACGAACATTCCCCGATAAGTGCCGCATAGCGTTGCCTTGGCAAGTGCGCCTTGTCCGTGCAGCAGATATACGGCCGCTTTTTTAGGAGCGGCGAGGATGCAGAGGTAGGTACAAGACAGGTATTTCCTGATACCTCGCAGATTCCGGCGGGCGAAGAGCACGCGGGAGCGCGACAGGTAGAACTCCCGCATCGGACTGCCTCGCTTCGCCGTCATGCTCTCTTTGTGGTAGACTACGGCAGTAGGTTCGTACCATAGGCGGTAACCGGCTTTCCTAAGCTGTGCAGACCAGTCCAGCTCTTCGTAAAAAAGGAAATATATTTCGCTCATGGGGCCTGCATCCTGTAGCGCCTGCCGGCTTACCATCATGGCGGCTCCGTGCAATGAGGCGGTTTCGCAGGGAGTACGGAAGCGCGGGCCGTCCTGTTGCATGAATCCGATGGATGTGTTGCGCAGTGTAAGGGAACTTAGAGGAGTGAAGCCTGCATATTGCAGGATGTCCGGACAAGCAGCGAATTTCAACATGGGCGATACGCCGCCGTTACGTTGCGGGTCGCACTCCATGCGTCGTACCAACGCATCCAGTACCGGTTCTTTGATGAGGGTGTCGTTGTTGATGAAAAAGAGATAATCTCCTCCGGCGGCTTTCAGTCCGGCATTGTTGCCGCCGGCAAATCCGTTGTTGATGTTCCGCACCACTTTGACCGGAGGAAAGGAGGCGGGGTTGTCCGATGCAGGGCTGCCTGATAAGGAGCCGTCCGGTACGAGGTTACTCCTGTATCGTTCCTGTATTTCTTCCGCTTCGGGCAGGCGCGAACCATTGTCCACAACGATGATTTCGTAGTGCGGATAGGTTTCGTGGTTGCGGAAAGAGTCTATCATTTCGCAGGTATCGCGCAACCCGTTATAGTTGACGGTGATGATGGAAACAAGCGCTTTCATGGTCTTTTCCTATTTTTTCTTCAGCCAGAATACAGCCCAGTTTCTGAAGCTTACATATTTTCCGAGCCGCAGGCGTCTGAAGCGGCAGGCGGTTTCTGTTTTTTCAAGCAGCGACATCCGGTGTCCCGCCCAGATTACATCGTTCAGGGTGTAGGACAGGTATTTGCGGATGAGCGTTTTCCATTCGGGATGTTCTTGCCCGAGTGCCTGCATTTGGGTACATACGGTGGTGTATCCCTCGATGTTGCGCATTCCGAAGCGACTGGTCATAATGGAGTGGGGACGTATCCTTCGCCCGAAGAAAGCCTCGGGAACGTAGCATGTTCTTTGTGCATTCAGATAAATCATCATAGTGAAAGAATGGTCTTCGTGGATAATGCCGGGATGAAAGCAAGTGAAGCATTTTTTCAGGAACAGGCGATTGACCATGCACAGGTAAACGGGAGTGAGGAACAGGCGGTTGCTCAGCTCATAATCCAGCATTTCCATGCCGGAATGTACGGATTCGTCTATTTTCCCTTTTCTGTCATAATTGGGAATATTCTGGCTGTCAGCCGACTCCGTCAGCGGTTTTGCATCGAAGAAGATGAAGTCCAGTTCTCTTTTCTCGCACAAATCATGGCAGCGCCGGAGGGCTTGCGTATCCAATATGTCGTCACTGTCCATAAAATACATGTACTTGCCGGTAGCATGCAGCAATCCTCGGTTGCGTGCAACGGATAATCCCTGGTTGGGCTGCGCGTACCACCGGATTCTTGCGTCGCGTTTCGCGTATTCTTCGATGATGCCGCGGCTTCCGTCGGTAGAGCCGTCGTCGATAAGGATTATCTCCAGTTCTTTCAGGGTCTGGCCGCAAATGCTGTCCAGCGCCTTGCGCAGGTAGGCAGCCGTGTTGTATATGGGGATGATAACGGAAACTTCGGGCATGGTATTTTACTTTTTTATTCGGACAATCTGTTCATACACTTTTTTCATCTGTTCTTCCCAAGAAAGGTGTCGGATGGAATCTCTTATTTCCCGAGGCGTCACGGTCATGTGCTGGAAGAACTCTATCAGGGCGGGGATGCTGACGGGACTTTCGTCGGCGGGCACTTTCAGCGTGTAGGGCATGCGGTCGAAATCATCGTCCGTTTCGGAGTAGACGAAGCCGAACCCACGCGCCGCATATTCCCTGTTTTTCAGGGTCTTGATGTTGTATATGCCGCTGCGATGCCGTGCCAGACTGCCTATGGCAAAGTCTGCCCGGTTGAAAAGCGCGTCCAACTCCTCGCCATGCTTTGCTCCGTACAGGGTGACGAACGGCTGCAAGCAGTACCGGCGGATGAGTGTTGCAATGTCTTTCTCTTCCCGCCTGCCGCTCGGTTTGCCTATCAGATGGAAATAGACTTTATATTCGGGGTTGTTGCCGTAATATGCTCCCAGGCCTTTCAGCAACCGGTCGAAACCATGCCAGAAGTGGATTTCGGCAGCTCCTATCAGGTGGAGTTCCTTGCTCGTGCCGTGCCGGGGAGAGCGCAGGGGGATGCGGGCGAAATCTATTCCGTTGGATATGCGGATGGTGGGGCGACCGAATATCCGGTCATCGCTGGAGAAGGTTACAATGAAATCGACGTACCTGCAGAACGCATGGCGGAACAGCTTGTCCGTGTACAACTGTACTTTCTCCATGCCGGAAGAATATTCGTGGTCATAGGGATATGTGGGTATCTCCAGCAGCACTCTTACACCCTGCTTTTTCAGCATCCTCACGAAGTGTATGGTAAAGGGGTTGGCGTTGTGATAGGAGCGGATATATACGCATTGTATGCCTTCCCGGCGAACGTATTGCAGGATAGGGGCGAACGACAGTCCGTTTTTTTATTTTGGCGGGTATTCCTTTGCCCAAATCGGCAAGCACATCTTCGTCTATCATCCACTTCCGGCTGCCGTCGTTGCCAACCTCGTAGTGGCAGGTGCGTACATCTGTCCCGCATAGCCTGAGGGCGTCCGCCTGGTATCTGATTTTCTTACTGATACCGTTGTATTCCTGAAATCCGTAAAAGACAAGAAAAAGGGTTTTCATGGGCGGAGGTCATTTATATGTCGAGTGATTGATATACCTGAATCAGCTCATCGGCTGCTTTTTCCACGAGAATTGCCGGGCGCGCAGCAGTCCGTATTCCCGTTGCTGCCGATAGAGCGCGTCTTCATTTTCGAGACGCAGCACTGCACCGGCTATTTCTTCCGGTTGGCGGGGATCTGCGGCAAGTATGTCCGGACCGCCTATTTCGGGCATGGAAGAGGTGTTTCCCGTAATGACGGGAGTGCCGCAAGCCATAGCTTCCACCAGAGGGATGCCGAAACTCTCGCGCAGCGAGGGGTAGAGGAAAGCGAATGCTGCATTGTACAGCGTGGCGAGGTCGGCGTTGTGGATATAGCCGGGATAGAATAGGTGCCGTTTCAGGCGGTTACTGATGTTTTCCTGTTGCAGCAGCCTGTCTATATAGGTTTCGTTGAGGTCTGCGATGAGCAGCGGACGCCTTACGGACGATTTTTCCAGATAAAGGCTGTAGGCTTTCAGCACCCGCGCCGTATTCTTTTTAGGGTCCGTGTTTCCCAGGAAGAACAGGAAGTCTTTTTGGGGGATGTAGCGGTTTACTGTCTGCATGTCTATGTCGTCCATCGGACGGAAATGTCTGTTGTAGCCGTTGTAAATGGTTGTGATACGGTCGGCGGGAATGTTCAGGGCTTCGCGGATGCGGTTGCGTTCGAAGTGCGAAACGGTAATGATTTTCCGGGCATTTCTTCAGAATCCGTGGTACGGTGAGGCGGCGGTAGTGCCGGCCCATTTCCTGATAAAGCGAGGGACTGCGCTGTTGCGGGGTTCCAGATAGATGATGTCGTGGAGTGTCAGCACCAGCGGAACCGGACAGCAGAGCGGGGCTGTGTTGGACGTGCAATGCAGCAGGTCCGCCCCTAAACGTTTCACCGCCAGCGGCAGGGCTATCTGTTCCCAAAGCGGGTAGGTGGGACACGCCACTTCCACAATGGAGAGGTTGGCAGATTCTTCCAGGCAATGGTCTTTGCCCGGAGCCACGATAATGTAGTATTCATTGCCGTCGTTCCGTTTCTGCAATTCGCGGATGGTTTCCAGTGCTACGAAATCCATGCCGTGCTTGTCGGGACGGAAAATCCGTTGGGCTTCTATGGCTATCTTCATGCTGTGTACTCCTTATTCTTTTTATAGAAGAACCGTTTTATATGGCTGAATACGGCTGTAAACATAAGTACCGGGAGCGCCCAGATGGCTTTGCGGAGACGGCGGCTGACTTCTCCTTCGGGCAGTGCCATGAGGAAGGTGAGGATAAGCGTTGCAAGCAGTACGTACCACTTGGGAGCCCAGGTCCAGTTCAGCAGGGTGATGCCTGCCGTGCATAGCAGAATTAGTGCGATAAGCAGGAAACGGGAAGGCATCAGCCACTGAAAAAGTTTGAGGGCATAGTCCCATTCACCTTTCAGCAATACCAGCGGGAGATACTTCAATGCAAAGAATGTGCTGGTATATTGCGAACGGATCCAACTGATGCGTTGCGTCTGGTAGCCGTCTGCATTATCTTCTTTCTTGCTGTAACATACCACTTCCGCCAGATATTCGGTGTAGATGTTCTGTTCCAGCAGTACGGTTTCCATCGCCTTGCTTATATCGGAGCCTTTCAGCTTGGGAGCACGTTCATGGAACATGGCGAAATCGAATGCCATTGCCGAACCTATGAGAGCCGAGGAAAAGCCCATGCGGGTATGTGCCAGACGGAAAAGATTGTTGTTGATTTCTTCGCTGGTGGCATTGAGAACAGCGATGCTGGTATTCAGGTTCTCCGCTATGCGGTGTGCCTGGATGGAATCGCAACCGGAGTAGTAGGCGTTGTTGAACATGCTGAGGGCGTTCGGCACGATATGGTTATCGGAATTGAAGATGACAATCAGGTCGTATTCGTCGGGAGCGTAGCGTTCCATAACCTGCTGGATGGCGTAGACTTTGGTGCAGTATTCCTTGTCGGGCACTACGATGTTTACGGGCATTTGCAGCAGGGTGACAAGGTCCTCTTCGGGCAGTTGGGTGGCTGCTACGGCAACGTCGTATTTGTCGCGCGGGTATTGCTGGGTGTCCAGAAAGCGGTTGACGGATTCAATTACTTCTTTCCCGTTGCGCAATACGGTAAAAAGCACTAAGAAACGGTGCTGTACGGCTGCCGCCGGATAAGGGTTCTTGTACTTTCCGAGCGAGAAGAGTGCGCAGAGAAACAGGTAGGCTACCGGAATAGCCAGCAGCAGGAATAGGACGGAATCTGTCATTTGTAGCGCATTGTTGCTCTCATCCATCCACCAGTCTATGCTGAATATGTTAAAAATGTTGGACATCATAGCATCGAATCTTTTTTAGTTGTGGTTAATAATGCCTGCTGTTTTTCAATCGTCAGACGTTCGTCTATATATTTTCCGTTCATCAGTATGCCCAGGAACATAATCATCATAATGCCGGTGGGGAACTGGGTGAAGAATGCGTTCCCGTAGGCGCTGAGCATCATGCCGAATATGCCGCAGGCAAGTGCGGTGAGCAGGTGGCGCAGCTCGTCATTCCTTATTTTGAACATGATGCAGTAGCATCCCCATAGCAGGCTGCCCGCATAAATCAGCAGGTAAAGGAGAATGCCCACAACGCCCGTTTCCGTCCATATCTTGACGTAGGTGGAGTCATTGGGAATGGTGGTTGTCAGCCTGCTTCCGAATCTCCGGGCTTCCACACCGCCCAGGCCGATCCCCTCGCCGAACGGTTTGTTTCTGAGATACTCCGCCAGCTTTTTTTGGTTCTGCTTTCTTACCAGATAGGACGCGTCTTTATTGGGACGGAATGCCGTGCGCATGCGCCGTATCATGTAGTTGCTTTCTCCCACGTATGTAAATGCGAAGAAAACATAGATGCAAATTCCTCCCACTGCGGCAGCACTCATCAGTTTGATGTTCTTGCTGATAAGCGCAAAAAGCAGCAGACTGCCCAGGGGTACTACGATAGCTCCTCGGGTACCTGTAATGAACATGGAGTATAATGAGAGTGCGGAGATGGAGAAATAATATACTTTCAGGCTGGACTTCTTGCTGAACAAACCGGCAATACCGAACAACGCGCAGGTGAATCCCATGTTGGAACCGTAATTCCCG
>ENA-OQKR01000501-OQKR01000501.1-human-gut-metagenome-genome-assembly--contig:-NODE-501-length-15846-cov-5.717476_pt1 | contig 15846 bp, 7 predicted proteins | sample MGYA00242803_ERZ504806 | MGnify/ENA primary metagenome ERZ504806 (study PRJEB26092, sample SAMD00036399) | human gut metagenome | host: Homo sapiens | study: EMG produced TPA metagenomics assembly of...
AAGAATGGATGAGGAATCTTCTGACAGGCATGGTAAGTTCCAACCTGACAACAATGTATACCGATGTCAATGAAAAGACCGGTCAGATTGCTGCTCAGGTTGGGCAGACACCGCAGGGCTGGAATGGGAACATTTACAGCATGATACAAAATCTTTCCGATTCGGTCATTGTGCCGATTGCTGGTATGATTATTACCTTTGTGCTTTGTTATGAGCTGATTTCCATGTTAACAGAAAAGAACAATATGCATGACATTGATACATGGATGTTCTTTAAATATTTTTTCAAGATGTGGGTGGCAGTCTGGATCGTCAGCCATACATTCACGATTACCATGGCGGTATTTGATGTCGGGCAGTCAGTAGTGAGCCGGGCCGCTGGTGTCATCAGTTCCGATACAGCGATCAATATAGATACGATGATTACCACGATGGAAACGGCAATGGAATCTATGGAAATCGGTGAACTTGTCATACTGGCACTGGAAACGATGCTTGTGAGCCTGTGTATGAAGGTTATCTCAGTCTTTATTACAGTGATTTTGTATGGGCGTATGATTGAAATCTATCTCTATTCGTCCGTTGGAGCTATTCCATTTGCAACTATGTCTAACCGGGAATGGGGGCAGATTGGAAACAACTATCTTCGTGGATTGTTTGCACTGGCATTTCAGGGATTCTTTATGATGGTCTGCGTGGGAATTTACGCAGTCTTAGTAGCGAATATCCAGATGTCAGATAACATTCATTCTGCATTGTTCGGCGTGATGGCATACACGGTGATCCTTTGTTTCAGTTTGATGAAAACAGGAAACTTTGCCCGTAGTATCTTCAACGCTCACTAGAAAGGAGGAACTGGCAATGGCATTTGTATCTGTGCCTAAAGACTTAACCAGGTTAAAAATAGATCATCTTCAACCTGACCAAACGGCAGCTGATCTGTTTTGGGATTGCGGCGGCAGTAGGAGTTCCGTTTTATTCCTTACCAGAGGGATCATCGGTTCCAGTAACGCAGCCACCGGGATGTGCCTTTTGATGCTTCCGGCATTTTTATTTGCCATGTATGAAAAGGATGGACTTCCGTTAGAAAAGGTTTTGAAAAATATGATCACCGTGAAATTTATCCGTCCTCCGGTACGGAAGTATCAGATGGAAAATCTGTATGAGAAGAAATTTATCATGGTCAGAAAAAAGAAGGGAGGACAGAAGAGTGTTAAAAAGAAAAAACGATAGACAGCCACCGCAGAGATTGGAAGAAGAATGTTATCCAAATGATTACTGGCTGGATGAAGAGGATGGTGGAGAAGATATTCCAGATCCGGCGGTCAGCAGTAAGCCGGTAAGCGGCAGACTGCACAGCGAGCCAATGGTAACAGGCTATGAAGCATTGGAAAGACAGAGAGGGGTACGCCGACCAAACAGAAAGCTGACCCGCAGGGAAAAGAAGGCTTTGAAAAGGGCGCAGAAATATGAAGCGAAACTTCATAAAGAGCATGAAAAAGCGGATAAGAAAAATGCGAAGAAAGAAGCGAAGCTTGCGGCAAAAGCAGAGAAACAGGCGATGCGTGAAGCAAAGAAAAGTGCAAAGAAGAAAAAGAGCAGTTCAGCTACAGTACCGCCGAGACAGCAGCCGGAAGGGAAGAAGGTTTCGGGCGGAAAAGGTGGTACCACAGAAAAGAAAGTAGCAAATACTGCCAAAGATAAACGGATCACAGCACAGCAGTCCATTCCTTATCATGAGATGGGGAGAGATGGTATCTGCCGTGTGCAGGATAGATTTTATTCCAAGACCATCCGTTTTTATGACATCAACTACCAGTTAGCTCAGAATGAGGATAAAAATGCGATCTTTGAAAATTGGTGCGACTTCTTAAATTATTTTGACAGCACGATTCATTTTCAGCTTTCCTTTATCAATCAGCACAGCAACATGGCGGAGTATGAAAAGGTTATCCATATCAATCCGCAGGAGGATGAGTTTGATGATCTGCGTATGGAGTTTGCACAGATGCTTAATAATCAGCTGGCAAAAGGAAATAATGGTCTGATGCGTACCAAGTATATCACCTTTGGTATCGAAGCAGAGAGTATCCGGGAAGCACGACCGAAACTGGAACGTATCGAGTCGGATATTATGAATAATTTCAAGATCCTTGGTGTGACAGCTTATCCGCTGAATGGAACGGAAAGGCTGCAGATCATGTACGAGACATTCAATCAGGATAGTAAAGTCCCTTTTCATTTTTCCTATGATGAGGTACTTCGGACAGGTCTTAGCACAAAGGATTATATCGCACCGACCAGCTTCGTATTTAAGAATGGAAAAGATTTTCAGATGGGTGGAACGATAGGAGCCGTTTCTTATCTTCAGATTCTCGCACCGGAGCTTACGGACAAGATGCTGGCAGAGTTTTTGGAGATGGACAGTAACCTTATGGTGAACTTCCATATCCAGTCCATTGACCAGATGAAAGCGATCAAGCTGGTAAAGAGCAAGGTGACCGATATTAACCGGATGAAGATTGAGGAGCAGAAAAAGGCAGTTCGTGCCGGATATGACATGGACATTATCCCATCAGACTTAAATACATATGGTGGGGAAGCCAAGAGACTTCTGGAAGATTTACAGTCCAGGAATGAGAGGATGTTCCTTGTAACGGCACTGTTTTTAAATACGGCAGGGACAAAGCAGGAGCTTGAAAATGTCGTATTCCAGACTGCCGGTATTGCACAGAAATATAACTGTGCATTGAAACGTCTGGATTATCAGCAGGAGCCGGGGCTTATGAGCTGCCTGCCGCTTGCCATGAATCTTGTGCCGATCAAAAGGGCACTTACCACAACATCTACGGCAATCTTTGTTCCGTTTACCACACAGGAATTGTTTATGGGTGGGGAATCCATTTACTATGGTTTAAATGCCCTGTCCAATAATCTGATCATGGCAGACAGAAAGAAACTGAAAAACCCGAATGGTTTGATTTTGGGTACACCGGGTGCCGGTAAGTCATTTGCGGCAAAGCGTGAGATCACCAACGCATTTATCGTGACAAAAGATGACATTATCGTGTGTGATCCGGAAGGAGAGTATTATCCATTGTTCCGGGCATTTCATGGACAGGTTATCCGCATTTCACCAACCAGCCATGATTATATCAATCCGATGGACATCAATCTGGATTACGCAGATGATGATGACCCACTTTCCTTAAAGTCCGATTTTATCCTGTCTCTTTGTGAGCTGGTAGTTGGTGGGAAGAATGGACTGGAGCCGGTAGAAAAAACAGTTATTGACCGTTGTGTGCGTCTGGTGTATCAGGACTTTCTTTCTGACCCAGTACCGGAAAAGATGCCGATCTTAGAGGATTTATATAATCTTCTCCGTGAGCAGAAGGAACAGGAGGCACAGCGTCTTGCGACTGCACTGGAAATCTACGTTAATGGTTCTTTGAGAGTATTCAACCACAGAACCAACGTGGAATTGAATAACCGCATGGTATGTTTTGACATCAAAGACTTGGGAAAACAGCTGAAAAAGCTTGGGATGCTGATCGTACAGGATCAGGTATGGAACAGGGTGACGATTAACCGTTCAGCGAATAAGAGTACCAGATACTATATTGATGAGTTCCATCTGCTTTTAAAAGAAGAGCAGACAGCTGCGTACAGTGTGGAGATCTGGAAGAGATTCCGTAAATGGGGCGGTATTCCGACGGGTATCACACAGAACGTAAAAGACCTGCTTGCCAGCCGTGAGATAGAAAATATCTTTGAAAATTCTGACTTTATCCTGATGTTAAACCAGGCATCCGGTGACAGGCAGATTCTTGCAAAGCAGCTGAACATTTCACCACATCAGCTTTCTTATGTTACCAACAGTGGGGAAGGTGAGGGACTGGTCTTTTATGGCAGTACCATTATTCCGTTTAAGGATAAATTTGATAATTCCCTGATGCTGTATGCGTTGATGACTTCTAAGCCGGATGAGGTGGAGAAGCGTAAAAAACTTGGTATCGGAGAAAGAGACGATTAAAAAATATAAAAAACAAAATAGAACAAAAGCAGGGGATGAGCCGGGAAAAGATTTCCGGCCTTTTTTCTGCCCAAGAATGAAATGGAGGATCACTACATGAGAGATTATACGAATTTTGAGAGATGCAATGGGGAACCTTGCTGTGTATTTGCAGAGAGGATCTGTGCAGACAATTATAAAGAACTTTTAGAAAAAGGAAAGGACAGTAACGGGGAGGAGGTGTTTGGCGAGATGTTAGATGATCTGCTGTATTTAGCGGAACTGATTGACTTTATGGGGATTACTTCCTGCTTGGCTGCAAGAAGAACATTGAGTGAAAGACTTACAGATAAGCTGACAGATTCCATTGCAGGACTGGCAGATGAGGTGCTGGAAAAATGGGAGAGCTATCAGGATAAAGCAGAATAACAGGTAAACAGTAAAGGGGATGGTGAGATTTGCAGGAGCATGAGTATAAGGCGAGAGATAAAACCGTCCAGAAGATGAGCCGTGATGGTCTTAGAGAAGAGAATCTTCGGAATAAAGAAGAAAAAAGGATCACTGGACGGGACATGGATACAGAGGTTTCCCGTAGTGAAAAAAAGGATGAACTGGATTTCAGTAAGAGAAGGCGTGAGCATATCAATGAAAAAAGGGAAACAGAACATCCGGAGCAGAGTTCCCCAAAAACCAGATATAGTAGAGAATCTGTACTGGATGAGGAGTCAGAACAAGATATAGATGGAGAACTGGATGGGGAACAAGTAGCCGATGAAAGTACAGCTGCAACGAAATCCGCATTTCGCAGTGAAAGCATCCGTGGACAGCCAAGGGGAGAACGGGCTTATCTGGAAACGGTTGCAGACAGCCGGGATCTCCGTAAGAAAAAGATGGTCAGAGATTATGCGTCAAAAGAAAGACGGAAGGAAAAGGAGGCTTCCGAAGAAAGCAAGACGGCAAAGAAAGAAGCTGCCCGGTACAGGGAAACTTCAGAAGTGGCAGAAGAGTCTCTGGATGGATTTTCGGAGGAGATCAAAGGCAAATCGAAGCGGGAACGTGTGCTGAAAGAACAGCGGAAAAAGAGTACCAGATTATCGTTTGGCGATGAAAGTGATGGCATGGTACATGGAGCCGGTATCGGTATCCGAAGTTCTGCATCTGCCGTGAAAGATGCTGCGGCTACAGCGGCTCATTGGAAAACCCATGAGGCAGAAGATGATAATGCTGCGGTAGAAGGGGCACACCGGGCAGAGCTTGCAGGAGAAAGCCTTGCAAGAAAATCCATTTATACAAGGGAACGCTTAAAGCAAAGGAGGGAACAGTCAAAAAGACTGAAAGAAAGCGTTCTTGATGAAGCAGAAAAAAGCAGGCTGATGTTTGAATCTGTTTATGGAAATGAAGCAAAAAAGATGGTGAAGAAGGAAGCGGAGCAGAAAAGAAAATCTGCATTGCAAAAGCTGTTCCAAAAGAAACGTTATCAGAAACAGTATCAGGCAGCAAAGCAGAGCAAAAAGGCAAAGGATGCGGCGATTACTTCAGCACAGAAATTTACAGAGAAAGCAAAAGATGCAGTCAAAATGATTGCGGCACAAAACCGTGGGATTTTTGCTACAGTTGCTATCTTTGGATTGATCTTTGTATTGATTGCAGCAAGTTTTACCAGCTGCAGTGCATCCCTGCAGGGAGCTTCGTCTGCCATTATTTCCACCAGTTATTCCAGTACAGATGAGGACATTTATGCCGCTGAAAATGCATACCGGGCATTAGAAGAAGCCTTAAATACGCAGATCAATCAGATGGAATCCACCCATCCGGATTATGACGAATACCGGTACCAGATTGATGAGATCGGACATAATCCATACCAGCTGATCTCTTATCTGACAGTTAAATACGGTGGTTTTACTTATGATGAAGTAGCAGAGGAGATAGAGTCAATTTTCCGTCAGCAGTATGGGATTACGACAGATTCTACCAGGGAGACAGTTACCGAAACAAAGACAGTCCGGGTAGGAGAATCACTGGGACAGGTTGTCACCAGTGGGTATTGTAACTGCTCCATCTGCTGTGGGCAGTGGAGTGGAGGACCGACAGCCAGCGGTGCGATGCCGACAGCCAATCATACGATCGCTGTAGATGCATCGAATCCTTTTGTACCGATGGGAACCCATGTCGTTATGAATGGTGTGGAATATGTAGTAGAAGATACCGGAGCTTTTGCAAGATATGGTGTTCAGTTTGATGTTTATTATGATAACCATGCAGCAGCTTCCGCACACGGGCACCAGACATGGGAGGCATACATAGCAGACAGCAATGGAAGCCAGGAAGTGCAGGTTACGACAACGAAAGAAGTAAACCGTCTGGATGTGACGATGACAAACCGTAATCTGGATACCATATTGAGAAGCCGCATGACGGAAGAAGAACAGGAAAGATACGATGCATATAACCGATATTATGGAAATCGTGATTACCTGTTTGACTTAAACAGCATACCCACCGGAAGTGGTGGATTTGGTTATACCATACCGACAGATGCTTTATCTGATCCACAGTTTGCAAAGATGATCCGGGAAGCAGAGAAATATCTGGGAGTCCCTTATGTCTGGGGTGGTTATTCCCCAAGTGGATTTGATTGTTCCGGATTTGTAAGCTGGGTTATCAATAATTGTGGAAATGGATGGAATATTGGAAGATGTACTGCCGATGGACTTCGTTCTCACTGTTCGCAGGTATCTCCATCGGAAGCAAAACCGGGAGACTTGATCTTCTTCCAGGGAACCTATAACACAAGTGGAGCGAGTCATGTTGGAATCTATGTCGGCAATAACATGATGATTCATTGTGGTAAACCGGTGCAATATACCAGTATCGCAAGTGCCTACTGGCAGGAACACTTTATGGCATTTGGTCGTCTGCATTAGAGGAGGTGACAGGCAGATGAACATGAAATTGAAAAAGATTCTGGATGATATTCAGAAAACAGAGGATAAGATTGCAGAGCTTCAGGAACATCTGAAACGGCAGAATACTTTAAAACAACAGATGGAAGATATGGAGATTATCAAATCATTTCGTTCTATGAAGCTGGACAGTCGGGAGCTGCTGGTACTGCTTGACGGGATTCAGAAAGGAACCGTTACGATTCAGATGAATGAGGACGGCGGTATCACAGTGGAAGATACCAAGGAGACACCCCAAAAAGAAAGCGATAACAGACCACCTGTGGGGCAGGTGGCAGAAAGAGAGGTTTTAGACGATGAGGAATAAAGTGGTAAAGAAACTTCTGATGATTGCTATGGCGGTAACAATGATTTCGGGAACATCCCTTGCTACTGTTTATGCAAATGCAAATCCACCGGCAGAAGAGACAACGACAGAAGTAGTGCAGGAGACTTCTACGGAAACAACTGAAGATACGGAGAAGAAAGAGGATACCGGAAGGGTGAGTGGAGAGAGTAACAATTCCGCTTTTTCTACACCGGGAAATGCCCAGCTTGTAGATGATAAGGAAAATGATGATACAAAACAGTTCCTTACTATCCAGACGAAAAAGGGGAATACTTTTTACATGGTCATTGACCGTTCCAGTAATACAGAGAATGTGTATATGATGTCTCTGGTCGATGAGAATGATCTGGCAGAATTTCTGGATGAAACAGAAAAAGAGAAGGAAACTGAAGAATCAACCGTAGTGATTCCGGAAACCACACCGGAGACTACACCAGCAGCAGAGGAGGAAACCAAAGTGAAGAAAGAAGAGAAAAGCGGAATGAATGTGAAAGGTCTTGCAGCTATCGTAGTTGCAGCAATCTTAGGCTTTGCAGGAATCGCAGTCTATAAGAAACATGGACGCAGTAAGGACGAAGATTATGTAAGTGAACAGCTTGAATTTTCAGACGGTCCGTATGTAAATGAAGAGGACGATGAAAAAGAAGAATAAGCGTTTTTAAAAGATGGAAACAGTAATAAGGACAGGGGCAGCCAGAAATCTTGGCTGCCTTTTTTGGTAGAAAGGAAAGGATTATGTCTAAATTTTTAGTGATCGCAGAGAAGCCAAGTGTAGCACAAAGTTATGCGAAAAATCTGTCCGCTTATAAGAGGGAGGACGGTTATCTGGAGGGAGAAAGCTGTATTGTCAGCTGGTGCTTAGGACATCTGGCAGAATACGCACAGCCAGAGGAATATGACCCGAAATATGAAAAATGGCAGTTTGATGATCTGCCAATCCTTCCAGAAGCATGGAAGCTGAAAGTTTCCAAGGATAAAAAGAAGCAGTTTGAAGTCATAAAAACTCTGATGAATCGAAGTGATGTGGAGTATCTGGTCAATGGCTGTGATGCAGGAAGAGAAGGAGAACTGATCTTTCAAAGGGTGTATGTGCTTGCCGGATGCAGGAAACCAGTGAAACGTCTGTGGATCAGCTCGATGGAAGATGCCGCCATTCAGAAAGGTTTTCAGACAATGAAAAGTGAGGAAGAATATAAGAATCTCTGTATGGCTGCGGTGTGCAGGGCACAGGCTGACTGGCTGATTGGAATGAATGGAACCAGAGCATACACCACGAGATATTTTAAACGATTGGTTGTGGGCAGGGTACAGACCCCAACCCTTGCCATGCTTGCAGAACGGCAGGAGAGGATCGAGCATTTTCAAAAAGAAGCGTTTTATAAGGTAGCACTGACAGATGGAAAACTTACAGTAGTTTCCGAGAACATTGCAAATGAAGAAGCTGCGGAGCTGCTTGCAGCGTTATGTAATGGTTCGACCGCTGTGGTCACACAGATGAAGAAAGAACGTAAGAAATCATTTCCACCGAAACTTTATGATCTGACAAGCCTGCAGAGAGAGGCCAACCGTTACTTTGGATATACAGCGAAACGTACACTGGATATGCTACAGGAATTATATGAAGAAAAGCTGCTTACTTATCCAAGAACAGACAGTCAGTTTGTAACGGAGGATATGAAAGATTCGGTAGAGGAACTGGTAGAAAAAATGCCAGTATTACTTTCGTTTGTAGATTATGGACAGTTGGGGCATGGCATAAAAAGGGTAATCAACAATGCAAAGGTATCTGATCACCATGCGATTCTTCCGACAAAAGAAGTTGTGGAGAAAGGAATTGCTGATTTACCGGCAGATAAAAAGAATCTGATGATGCTGATCTGTCAGCAGCTGGTACAGGCAACTGGAGAAGAATATCTGTATGAGCAGACAGATATTACGGTAAAGTGCCAGGAACATGATTTTAAAGCCAGAGGGAAGATTCCAGTACAGATGGGATTTAAGGAAGTAGAAAAGGCATTTAAACAGCTGTGTGTCAAAGCGGAACCAGTGGAGGAAAAGGAAAAAGAGACTTCGATTCCTGCTGGGTATGAAGAAGGAATGAGGATTTTTCCAGTAAAAGCAGAGAAAACCACACATTATACCTCTCCGCCGAAACCATTCAATGAAGATACGCTCCTTGCTGCAATGGAAACAGCCGGTAATAAGGAGTTTGATTCTGAAACAGAAAAGAAAGGGCTGGGGACTCCGGCAACAAGGGCAAGTATCATTGAAAAATTGGTTTCTTCCGGTTATGCACAGAGAAAGGGTAAGCAGATATTGCCAAGTACCGAGGGAAAGGAATTGGTAAAGGTCATGCCAGCGTATCTGAAATCAGCAGTAATGACAGCGGAATGGGAGAACCAGCTGTTGATGATGGAAAAGGGACAGATTACAGATACTCAGTTCATGGGAGAGATTACTTCTCTTGTCCGTAAGATTTTAGAGGTATGCAGGGAGATACCGGAAGAGGAACGCAGGAGATTCCAGACTGCAAGGGAAGTGATCGGCAAATGTCCGGTCTGTGGTTGTGATGTTTTCGAGGGCAAACAGAATTTTTACTGCTCAAACCGTCAGTGTGATTTTGCCCTTTGGAAAGAAAACCGTTTCTTGGGAAGCATGGAGAAAAATCTGGATAAAAAGATGGCAAGAGAACTTCTTGATAAGGCTTGTACCCATGTAAAAGGTCTGTATTCTAAAAAGAAAGATATGAAATTTGATGCAGATCTGTTACTCACACTGGAGGATGGCAAGCCGAGATTCCATCTGGAATTCCCAAAGAAGAAAAAGAAATAAGACAAGGAGGTAAAGCGATATGTCTAAATTACAGGACATCCGGGATCTGGCACAGGAACATGCGGTATCAGTGAGCGGTTCCCCCAGAGACTGGATGGATTATATGGACACAGCATCAAGGTTATATCGTTATTCTTTTTCAGACCAGCTTCTGATCCATGCACAGCATCCGGAAGCAACGGCCTGTGCATCACTGGAATTATGGAATGAAAAGATGTTCCGATGGGTGAACCGTGGTGCAAGGGGAATCGCCCTGCTTGATGAAACAGGGCAGCATACCAGACTCCGTTATGTGTTTGATATTTCGGATACCCACATGGTAGCCGGGGGCAGAAGCCCGTATCTTTGGCAGATGCAGGAACACCAGAGAGAAGAGATCCTCACCCATCTGGCAGAGGTCTATGCTCTGGAAGAAAAGGATACAGCAACTTTGCAGGATGCATTGATGACAGTCGCAAGGGAAATGGTCAGTGATAATCTGGAGGAATACCTAGACGGATTGGAATATGCTGTAGAAGGTACTTATCTGGAAGATCTGGACGAGGTGACGATCCGCAGTGATTTCCGTCAGTTGGCAACAGACAGTGTTTACTATCTGCTTTCCAGGCGGTGCGGGCTTGATCCGATGGAACTTCTGGAAGAAGAGGACTTCATGCATATCACAGATTATAACCGTCTGTCAGTTCTCACCTTTCTTGGAAATACGGCAAGCCAGCTCAGTGAGAGTATTCTGATTGATATTGGAAAGACCGTACATAAAATTTCTCTGGAAGAAGCGAGAAAAGAGGTTGAAAATTCCAATGAAAGGAATTATAATAACTTTACCACGTTAATGCGTGAAACTAAAAACCGGGATGCAGAAACGAAAAAACAAGAAAATATTGAAAATGAAGGAGGAACCGATTATGGAACTGACATATCATCGCAAGGGAGATTACCTGTTTCCGAATCTGACCGTCGAAGAGGAAGAAGTGACGATCGGGAAATACGGGATGCTGCGGAGGACATTTCTGAAGGAACACAAGAACAGCCTGTATCAGAGCCTGTTCCTGACCGGGAAGCTGAACAGCCATCTGGAACAGATCGAGAAAGCAGCACAGGAGAGAATGGACAGCCAGATGGAGAAATTACTGGAGAAGAATCCGGCACCGGACAAGGAAGCAGATCCGATGGCATGGACAGCACACATGAACGCACTGATGGCAACAGCGGAAGAGAGCATCTTGACGGAATTGGTATACAGTTAGTCGAAGATACAAGAGAAAATGGATTGAGTAAAGCAGAGGAAGAGATCGCCTCTGCTTTATCTTTGCCCGAATATCCAACTGCAAATGAACAAAGACGGCAGATCGAGGAAAGGGCAGCTGCTCTTTATGCCGGAGAAATCCCGATTCCAGAGGAAGTTGTTGATGAGATCTTACGGACAGGAGGAAACCGGAAAGCCAGCCAGCTCCGGATCATCTATAATTTCATGAGTGTACAGACACCGGAGGAATATACGGAGTTTGTGAAGCGTGAATACCGCAAAGGTGGAAAAGGCTTTCAGATTGATGGAAATGAATATTCAGTCTGGTTTGATGAAGCCGGGATGCAAATCGCAGTAGGGCATACAGTTACAGACCATATCTTAGATAAGGCATTTTTATCATGGGAAGATGTCAGCGGACGTATCCATCAGCTTTTAGATCAGGGTGAATATGCACCACAGTCTGTATTGGATGCGGCAAGAAGTAATGCAGTAAAAGAACATGCCCAGGCTCTTGCCTATATGAAAGGGGATATGGCAGAAGGAGTAGCCGAGATTGTTTTTGACGAAGAGGACTTACCACATCTTCGCAGTATCTATCCGGAGATCACAGATTATCTGGAAGAAAAGCTGGAAGATTCCCAGTGGCTTTCGGAACTAAATGAAAGACTGGAAGCATTGGCAGAAGCCTATGAAGAAAATCATTCCATTATGCGTTTCCATCATTATAATCCTGTAAATATCTCAAAGCAGTTTCAGAAGTTTGCGGATGAGGTCATCCCGTATCAGGCAAGGGACGGGTTTGCCTGGAAAGAACATCCGATGTTCATTACACAGGATGAGATTGATGCTTTTCTTGCAGGAGGTGGAGCGTATTCGCAGGGCAGACTCAGGACGTATTCTTTTTATCTGTTGCATGAAGATGAAAGATCGAGGACAGGTTTTATCAAGGAACAGTATGGGATCGGTGGAAGCAGTCATGCACTGTCCGGTGCCGATGATTCACATGCAAACTATGATGGAAAAGGATTGTTTCTTGCAAGAGGTGCTTATGGGAATCCATATACGTCAGTTTTATTATCCTGGAATAAAGTTGCAAACAGAGTAGCTTATCTGATAAAGAATGACCAGTTCCTGCAGGCAGAAGATTATGCTCGTATGCCGGAATATGAACGGGAGCAGATAGCAAATAAGGTACTCCGTTTTTATGACCGTCTTCCGGAAGAGGTGGACAGACCATTTACGGAGGACTTCTTCTGGGAAAAACCAGGAAAAGAAATGGTGGCAGTTTTAGAGAATCCAGAGCAGACAGAAGAACTGTTACAGAAGATGGATGCAGCATTGGCAGCTTTGCCATTGGATTTTGAAGCGTATGGGACAAACTACCAGCAGAAAACAGAACTTCTTTCCGAACTCCACCAGTATGCAGAAGGAACCTATACGATATTCCCGACACCGGAAGTAGAATCGTCTTTTGTGGAACCATCCGGGCACCAGATGACCATGTTTGATTTCTTGGATACGAAGGCAGTGGCAGAACCGACCGTAGTAGATATGTCAGATGTGGAGGAAATAGAAGAGGAAGAGGTTACTGCCGAAGAATCTATTTCAGAGAGTCAGGAGAGGGAAATAATAGAAACTTCTGAGGAACAGAAAAAACCAGAAGAAGAGGCAACAGCTAAAACAGCAGAAGAACTAGCGGAGTCCTGGGATGAAGGTGTTTTTGCGTATCAGGGGTATCATTTTGAAGCAGTAGGGGTATTGCCGGAAGGAATAGAAGGAAAAGATCTGGTTGCACAGACCCGTTCCAATACAGAACTGCATTTATCAACCTACCATACAGAAGATTTCCCTAAATATTCCTATGATGATTTTTATGCAGTCAGCAATGCACCAACTGCCGATGTGTTCCGGTGTCTGGAAACCGGACGCAATTATATTCCCGGAGAAAATGAACTGTTTGGATATGAGGGAGAATTCCAGCCATATTTAAAACCGGAAACAGAAAAGATTGTAACAGAACCGCACAACTTCCGTATCCAGGATAATGACCTTGGTGCAGGCGGACCGAAAGCAAAGTATAAGGCAAATATGGAAGCCATCCATTTGTTACAGACGTTGGAGAAAGAAGAGCGTCTGGCAACCCCTGAAGAGCAGGAAATCTTATCCCGTTATGTTGGCTGGGGTGGTATCCCACAGGCATTTGAGGAGAGTAACAGCAGCTGGGCGAATGAGTATCTGGAATTAAAGAATACCTTATCACCGGAAGAATACAGTGCAGCAAGGGCATCGACCTTAAATGCTTTTTATACGTCCCCGATAGTAATCCGAAGTATGTATGAAGCACTGGAAAATATGGGACTGAAACAGGGAAATATCCTGGAGCCGTCCTGTGGTGTCGGTAACTTTATGGGACTGATCCCGGAGAGTATGGGCAAAGCCAATATGTATGGTGTGGAACTTGACCCGGTTTCGGGCAGGATCGCAAAACAGCTTTATCAGAAAAACAAGATTGCCGTGCAGGGATTTGAGGAAACCAGTTATCCGGACAGCTTTTTTGACTGTGTGATAGGCAATGTTCCGTTTGGAGCATATCAGGTCAGTGACCGCAGATATGACCGGCATCATTTTATGATCCATGATTATTTTATTGCAAAATCCCTTGATCTGGTGCGTCCCGGTGGCGTAGTGGCTGTGGTAACTTCCAGTGGAACGATGGATAAGCAGAATCCGGCGGTGAGACAGTATATCGCAAACCGGGCAGAACTGCTTGGAGCCATCCGATTACCGAATAATGCGTTCCAGAGAAATGCCAATACCAACGTTGTTTCTGATATTTTGTTCTTTCAGAAAAGGGACAGGGCATCCATTGAGGAACCGGAATGGTTAAATTTAAAGGAAATACCGGAAGGTTATTCGGTCAATGCTTATTTTGCAGAGCATCCGGAAATGGTGCTTGGTGAGTTTACTACAGAAAGTACCCAGTACGGAAAGCAGGAAGTGACCGTAAAACCAAAAGAAGGCATTACCTTAGAAGAACAGTTAAAAGAAGCTATCAGGAATATCCATGGCACGATCACGGAACTGGAACTTTCGGATACAGAGCTGGAGGAGGATGTTGTCTCTATCCCAGCAGACCCGGATGTAAAGAATTTCAGTTTTACCGTAGTGTATGATGAAGTCTATTACCGGGAAAATTCTGTGATGAACCGCATGGAGCTTCCGGCAATGACAGCGGAACGTGTCAAAGGGATGGTGAAGATTCGTGATGTTACGAATGAACTGATCCAGTGTCAGATGGAAGAGGGAAGCGATGAGCAGATCACAAAGCTGCAGGGAAAACTCAATGAAGAATACGATACCTTTACAGCAAAATATGGTCTTATCAGCAGCAATGCCAATAAGCGGGCATTCAGCCAGGACAGCAGCTATTGTCTTTTGACTTCTCTGGAATTTCTGGATGATAAGGGAGAACTGAAACGGAAAGCGGATATTTTTACCAAAAGGACAATCCGCAGGGCAGAAACGGTAACTTCCGTGGATACTGCCAGTGAAGCACTTGCGGTTTCCATTGGTGAGAGGGCAGGCGTTGACCTTTCCTATATGGCACAGCTTTCCGGGAAAACAGAAGAGGAGCTTACCGAAGAACTGGCAGGGGTGATCTTTAAGAATCCGATCGGTGAAAAATGGGAGCCATCGGACGAATATCTTTCTGGAAATGTGAGAGAGAAACTGCAGATCGCCAAACAGTTTGCAGAAGATCACCCGGAATATCAGGTGAATGTGCAGTATTTGGAGCAGGTACAGCCAAAAGATCTGGATGCATCAGAGATTGAAGCAAGACTTGGGGCAACCTGGATCTCCGAGGATTACATTACACGGTTTATGGCAGAGACATTCCACACTCCAAGATATTATGTAGGGGACAAAATTAAAGTCCAGTATGCAGAAGTGACCGGGCAGTGGAATGTCATGGGAAAAAGCGTGGACAGTTACGGAAATGCTCTTGTTACTTCCACTTATGGAACACAGAGAGCCAATGCTTACCGTCTTTTGGAAGATGCCTTAAACCTCCGGGATACCAAGATCTATGACACGGTACAGGATGCCGAGGGGGAACACCGGGAGTTAAACCGGAAGGAAACGATGCTGGCACAGCAGAAGCAGGAGCTGATCAAGGAGGAATTTAAGGAGTGGATATTTAAAGACCTGCACCGGCGGGAAGATCTCTGTAAGATCTATAATGAACGATTTAACAGCATACGTCCACGGGAATATGATGGAAGCCATATTCAGTTTGTCGGTATGAACCCGGAGATCACCCTGATGCCGCACCAGAAAAACGCAGTGGCTCATGTGCTGTATGGAAATAATACGTTACTGGCTCATTGCGTAGGAGCAGGGAAGACGTTCCAGATGATTGCAGCCGGTATGGAATCAAAACGGCTGGGACTCTCACAGA
>ENA-OQKR01000506-OQKR01000506.1-human-gut-metagenome-genome-assembly--contig:-NODE-506-length-15591-cov-2.966697_pt1 | contig 15591 bp, 10 predicted proteins | sample MGYA00242803_ERZ504806 | MGnify/ENA primary metagenome ERZ504806 (study PRJEB26092, sample SAMD00036399) | human gut metagenome | host: Homo sapiens | study: EMG produced TPA metagenomics assembly of...
AAAGCATGAATACCGTCTTCGGGACGGCAAACAGCATTACGGTCACTGCCAGCCTGCCGATGCCTTGCGGATGGCGTGAAAGCGCATTGTCACCTGTCATATAGATGTAATACATATATATAGCTACCAGCACAACTGTAGGAAGCCAATACACACTGCGCCAAAGTATGTTACGTGTTCTCTTTACGATGTACACCAAGTAGATGTACATGTCCGGTAAAAGCAGGCATAAGATAAGTATGAGAGTTATTCGGTGCATATGTCTTTCAATTCTTCTATGTTCTTTTTAATGCTGTCGAGGTGTTTGTAAACGACTTTTTTATATATGAAATAAATAAGAAGTGCATCCAGGATGATGTAGCAACCGAGCAAGACGGCTTGTATCATGAGAGGCAGTGTATAGTAATCCATTATCCAGAAGAACAGTATGGTGAAGATAACGGTCCAGGTAGCTACTGCCCATATTTCGTAACGGGTCCAGTTACGGAATCTGGTCATGCGTCGGCTCACTTCGGCTACGGACATTTCGTCTATGTGGGTGTTCTTGTTCCAAAGGTAGGTTTTCCAGTCCCACCACATACCGCTGAGAATAGTTACGGTAATGAAAATCAGAAACAGAATTATCTTGTTCTGCAAATGCTCGTTGAAACCGAAGGTAGGCAGTAAGAACCACACTAGCAGGATGACAGCCAATCCTACCGCACCAGTTCCAAGTGAGAAGCGTTGCAGGATAACGAGTCGTCCCAAACTGTGCCGGGTATTTGTTTTATAATTTGCAATCAGTTCTTTTATCTGTTTCTCATCGGCAATAGGTTCCTTTTGCAACTGTGCATCCAGGGCATTCCATGATTTTTTCAGTTCGTCCAGTTCCATATATTAATCCTCCTTATTCATCTTTTTCAGTTTGTCTTTAATACGGTTGAGTTTGGTGGCCACGTTGGTTACGGTCAGTCCGGTAATCTCGGAAATATCTTCATAGCTTTTTTCTTCCAGATAAAGCAGGATGATAGACTTCTCCAACTGTCCCAGCCGGTTTATCATCCGGTAGAGTTGCTGTAACATGGCTTGCGTTTCGTCGTCCTCTTCGCTGCGGTCGGCTTCCTGGGTGAGGGTGACAATCTCCGGAATGTTCTTTTCTTTCCGTATGAAGCTGATACAGGTATTCAAGGCGATACGGTAAATCCACGTCGAGATTTTACATTCCCTTCTGAATTTAGGAAACGCTTTCCATATATTGAGCACTGCTTCCTGATACAGGTCATTAAGAGTCGCGTTCGGAGTGGTGTACAGGTAACACACCTTATAGATGACGCGCTCATATTCCCGTATGACGGACAGAAACTCTTGTTCTACATTTTCCATTGTGTATGCTTGCTCGAATCGCTTTTATTCTGTTTGTCGTAAGAGAAACCGGAAAATCACACTTGCAACATTTAACTCTTTAAATTTGCTGCCAGGAACTTTCGCATTTCCTCAATCGGTTTACCGCGCCGGCAGGCATAATCTTCCAACTGGTCTTCACCAATCTTGCCTACGGCGAAATAGCGTGACTGGGGATGTGAAAATATAAGACCACAGACAGAAGCATGCGGATACATGGCTCCGTTTTCGGTGAGCGTAATGCCTATCTGTTTCATATCCAGCAATTCGTCCAATATAAAGTTTACGGATTGGTCGGGTAGGGAAGGATAGCCTACTGCTGGACGGATGCCCTGATATTTCTCAACCAGCAAATCCGGAATGGAAAGCGATTCATCGGGAGCATATCCCCAGACTGTCTTGCGCACATATTCGTGCATCTTTTCTGTTGCGGCTTCGGCAAGCCGGTCTGTCAGGGTCTGTACGAGAAGATGCTTATAAGGATCGTCTTTATAACATCCTTCGCTCTCCGCACTGACGGAAGATGCAAAAAGCCCTATCGTATCCGGCACTCCGGATGAAAGAGGCCGTATGAAATCGCTCAGGCAGAGAAACGGACTTCCGTCCGGATGAGGTGTCTGCTGGCGGAGCAGAGGGAACACCTTATCTTCGATGATGAGATTGTCTCCCTCTGCATTGGCACTGCATAGCCTGTAAATACATTGCACCGAAATTTTCTCATCCAACCGGTTGAGTACTCTGCCGGCTTCCTTAAACAATTGCATAGCCTCGGCGGCTTTGGAGCGTTCTTCTTGCGGAAAAGCCGCAAGCCACATGGCGCGGCAGGAATCGCAACCGTGAATGTTGGCGATTGCTGCAAACTTGGGTTGAAAGCCCCAGGCATGGAAAAAATAAATCCAGTTGATATAGGGGCTTACTTCATGGATTTTATAATTGATAGTTGGCAATTGATAATCTCTATATAAGGTTATGCTCTGAATAGATAATACTATATTATGCTCCTGCTGACGGATAATCAAACCGCAGCTCTTCACCGCGGTAAGAATCGTTCACAGTATTGCCGTTGTAAATAAGATGTCCGTTGGCAAACGTTTTTTCTACTTTCCAGTTGAACGTATGCCCTTCCAAAGGACTCCAGCCGCATTTACTCAGAATCTTGTCGGTAGTGACTTCCCAGGGAGAGTTAGGGCGTACCAGCACTAAATCCGCCTGATAGCCTTCACGGATATATCCACGCTGGCAAATACCGTATATCCGGGCAGGTGCATGACACATTTTCTGAACAACCGTTTCCAGTGAGAACACTCCTTCGTCCACCAGTTCTAACATACTGACAAGGGAGAATTGTATCATAGGCATACCGGACATTGCTTTCAAAGCCCCGCCCTCTTTCTCGCTCAACAAGTGAGGGGCGTGGTCGGTGGCGATAACGTCAATCAGTCCTGAGTTGACAGCGGTCCGCAGTGCTTCCCGGTCTGTTTTTCGTTTAACGGCAGGATTACACTTTATGCGTGCGCCCAAACTGTTGTAGTGCGTCAGCGTAAAAAGTAAATGCGCTACACATGCTTCAGCGGTGATGTTCTTGTTTGCCAAAGGTTCGTCACTGAACAGTTGCAGTTCTTTGGCTGTGGAAACATGCAGGATGTGCAGGCGCGCTCCGGCAATCTTTGCCAGACGGACAGCCAGTTCGGAAGAGGCATAACATGCCGGAACGGAACGGATACTGGGGTGGGCACTGATGGGAATGTCATCCGCTCCTTTATATTTTTGCTTGTATTTCTCGATATTGTTTTTTATTGTTTCCTGATCTTCGCAATGGGCGGCAATCAGCATATCCGTACCGTTGAATATATTCAGCAGGCTGTTCATTTTATCCACCAGCATATTACCGGTACTGGAGCCCATGAACAGCTTGATGCCGCAAACGCGGTGTTTGTCCAGCTTGTCAAATTCCGTATAGTTGTTGTTGGTTGCTCCGAAGTAGCAGGAATGGTTGACGATACACTTCTCATTCAGCAAGTCGAGTTTGGCATTCAAGGCATCCAACGTTACGGTCAGCGGATTGGTATTGGGCATGTCCATAATGGAAGTCACCCCGCCGGCAGCCGCTGCACGGCTTTCCGTCAGAATATCTGCCTTATGGGTAAGACCCGGATCACGAAAATGTACATGGTCGTCGATAATGCCGGGCAGCAGGTAGCAGCCTGTTGCATCAATCACTTCTTCACAAGGGGCGGAAAGAGGCTTCCAGTTGGTAAGTACTTCGGCGATGCGCCCGTTTTCTATCACTACCGAGCCTTGTACGCTTTGTCCTTCGTTGACAATCGTAGCGTTGTGTATCAGTGTTCTTTTCATATCTTTAGTTTTTTAAGTCTGGATATTTATGGAACAGGCTGTTCCATTTCAGCCGGATAACTCCGAACACGGCTTCTCCGAAAATACTGCTGTTCATCTTGGATGTTCCCAGTTCGCGGTTGATGAAGATAACCGGCACTTCCTTTACATTCGCTCCGCATTTGTAAGCGGTGAATTTCATTTCTATCTGGAAAGCATACCCTTTGAAGCGGATGCCGTCCAGATTGATGATTTGCAATACCTTGCGGCGGTAGCATACAAAGCCGGCGGTAGTGTCATGTATGGGCAATCCCGTGATAAACCGTACATATTTGGAAGCGAAATAAGACATCAGCACACGTCCCATAGGCCAGTTTACCACATTCACGCCGCTGACGTAGCGCGAGCCGATGGCCACATCCGCTCCCTCTTCGGTACAAGCCCGGTAGAGGCGGGGTAGGTCTTTGGGGTTATGGCTGAAATCGGCATCCATTTCGAATATATATTGGTAGTCGCGTTGCAAAGCCCATTTGAATCCGGCTATGTAGGCCGTACCCAGTCCCAGTTTTCCCTTACGCTCTACCATAAACAGGCGGTCGGGAAACTCGCGTTGCAAGTCTTTTACGATGGTGGCTGTGCCGTCGGGAGAACCGTCTTCGATGACAAGTATGTGGAATCCGTGTTCCAGGGCAAAAACGGCACGGATGATATTCTCGATATTTTCCCGTTCATTGTAGGTGGGGATGATGACAATACTGTCTGATGTCTGCATATTCATTGAAAATAGATGGAGCTTGTTATTGGGAACAAAAGTAGTGCTTTTCTATTACTTACAGATAAAACTAAGGATTATTTATGTATTTTTGCAACGGAAATTCGTTATGGAACATTTATGAGTTTACACAGATTATCGGTTTCTCTTAATCTGTGTAACTTTGTGTAATCTACGGTGAACTAAAAAAGACAGCAATGATTATTACCGAACTACAACAATTATACGCCACCCACCCCAATGTAGAAGGCATGTGCAAGTTGCTAAAGGACAATTCCGTCCGTCATCTCTATTGCAGTGGTTTGTGCGCCTCTGCCGCTTCACTGTTTTCATCCGTGCTGGTGCAGCAGGCGGAATGTCCGTTTGTCTTTATCCTCGGCGATTTGGAAGAGGCGGGATATTTCTACCACGACCTGACACAGATTTTGGGAACCGGACAGGTGTTGTTTTTTCCTTCTTCTTTCCGCCGTGCCATAAAGTACGGCCAGAAAGATGCGGCTAACGAGATTCTCCGTACGGAAGTGCTGAGCCGTTTGCAAAAGGGAGAAGAAGGGCTTTGTGTAGTTACCTATCCGGATGCGTTGGCGGAAAAAGTTGTATCCCGTAAGGAACTGGGAGATAAAACCTTGAAGCTTCATGTCGGCGAAAAGGTAGATATGGACTTTGTTACGGAAGTGCTGCGTAGCTATGGGTTCGAGTATGTGGATTACGTGTACGAGCCGGGGCAGTATGCTGTGCGCGGCAGTATTATCGACGTCTTTTTCCTTTCGTCCGAGTTTCCTTTCCGTATCGACTTTTTTGGAGATGAGGTGGAGAGTATCCGTACTTTTGAAGTGGAAAGCCAGCTTTCCAAAGAGAAGAAAGAGGAGATTGTCATTGTTCCCGATTTAAGCCGTAGCTTGGAGCAAGGGGGGAATGGCGGAATGGTTTCTTTCTTGGATTTTCTGCGGCCGGATACCTTGCTGGCGATGCGTGATTTCCTTTGGTTGCGGGAGCGTATTCAGGTCGTCCACGATGAATCGCTTACCGCACAGGCTATTGCAGCCTGCGAAGCCGAAGAAAACGGTGCAATCTCTCTGGAAGATAAGTTGATTGATGGAGGAGAGTTTACTTTGCGTGCCCTCGATTTCCGCCGCATGGAATTCGGTACGAAGCCCACCGGAACGCCGGATGCGACAGTTGCATTCAGCACCGTTGCACAGCCTATCTTCCATAAGAATTTCGACTTGGTGGCAGAAAGTTTCCGCGACTATCTTTCCCGCAACTATACCCTCTATATATGCAGCGACAGTCTGAAGCAGACCGACCGTATCCGCGCTATCTTTGAAGACCGGGGAGATAATATCTCCTTCACACCCGTTGAACGTACCCTGCATGAGGGTTTTGCCGACGATACGTTGCGTCTCTGCATCTTTACCGACCACCAGCTTTTCGACCGTTTCCATAAATACAACCTGAAAAGCGATAAAGCCCGCAGTGGCAAGGTGGCCCTGAGCCTGAAGGAGCTGAACCAGTTTACCCCCGGAGATTACGTGGTACATACCGACCACGGCGTGGGGCGTTTTACGGGATTGGTACGCATTCCTAACGGAGACACTACGCAGGAAGTAATGCGCCTGGTTTATCAGAATGACGATGTGGTCTTTGTCTCCATCCACTCTTTGCACAAGGTTTCCAAGTACAAAGGCAAAGAAGGCGAAGCTCCCCGTCTCAACAAATTGGGAACCGGTGCGTGGGAGAAACTGAAGGACCGTACCAAGACCAAGATTAAGGATATAGCCCGCGACCTGATAAAGCTCTATTCGCAACGGCGCGAAGAGAAAGGCTTCCAATACAGTCCCGACAGTTTCCTGCAACGGGAGCTGGAAGCGTCTTTTATTTACGAGGATACTCCCGATCAGAGCAAGGCGACTGCCGACGTAAAGGCGGATATGGAAAGTGCCCGTCCCATGGACCGGCTGGTATGCGGCGATGTAGGATTCGGCAAGACCGAGGTTGCCATACGTGCCGCTTTCAAGGCGGTGGCGGACAACAAGCAGGTTGCCGTTCTCGTTCCCACCACTGTCCTTGCCTACCAGCATTTCCAGACTTTCAAGGAGCGTCTGAAAGGTTTGCCTTGCCGTGTGGAATATTTGAGTCGTGCCCGGACGGCGGCACAGACTAAATCCGTTGTCAAAGGTCTTGCGGGGGGGGAGGTGAATATCCTTATCGGTACGCACCGCATCTTGGGCAAGGATGTTAAGTTTAAAGACCTCGGCCTGCTGATTATCGATGAGGAACAGAAGTTCGGTGTTTCCGTCAAGGAGAAACTCCGCCAGTTGAAAGTAAACGTGGATACCCTGACCCTGACCGCCACTCCCATTCCCCGCACTTTGCAGTTCTCCCTGGTGGGTGCGCGCGATTTAAGCGTTATTCAGACGCCGCCTCCCAACCGTTACCCCATTCAGACGGAGGTGCATACTTTCAGTGATGAGATTATCACTGATGCCATTAACTTCGAAATGAGCCGCAACGGACAGGTGTTCTTTGTAAACAACCGTATCTCCAATCTTTCGGAACTGAAAGCGATGATAGAGCGCAACATTCCCGATTGCCGTGTCTGTATCGGTCACGGACAGATGGAACCTGCCGAACTGGAGAAGATTATTCTCGATTTTGTCAACTATGATTATGACGTCTTGCTCGCCACCACCATTATCGAGAGCGGTATCGACATACCGAACGCCAATACCATCATCATCAACCAGGCACAGAATTTCGGTTTGAGCGACCTGCACCAGATGCGCGGCCGTGTGGGGCGCAGCAACAAAAAGGCTTTCTGCTACTTGCTTGCTCCCCCCTTGTCCTCGCTTACTCCAGAAGCTAAACGCCGCCTGCAGGCCATTGAGAACTTCTCCGATTTAGGTAGCGGTATCCACATTGCCATGCAGGACCTCGACATCCGCGGTGCGGGTAATATGCTCGGCGCGGAGCAAAGCGGTTTTATTGCCGATCTGGGCTACGAAACTTATCAGAAGATATTGTCCGAAGCCGTACGTGAGCTTAAGACAGACGAATTTGCCGACCTCTATGCTGATGAATTGAAAGGCGACGGTACTATCAGCGGCGAGCAGTTTGTTGACGAATGCCAGGTGGAAAGTGATCTCGAACTGTTGCTGCCCGCCGCCTACGTCACCGGTAGCAGCGAACGTATGCTGCTCTATCGCGAATTGGACGGATTGACGCTGGACAGAGACGTAGATGCTTTCCGTGCCCGTCTCGAAGACCGTTTCGGACCTGTTCCGCCCGAAACGGAGGAACTGCTCCGTATCGTTCCCCTACGCCGTCTTGCAGCGCGTCTGGGAACGGAAAAGGTGTTCCTTAAAGGCGGTCGCATGACGCTGTTCTTTGTTTCCAATCCGGACAGCCCTTACTATCAGAGCCTGGCTTTCGGCAAAGTCATCGCCTACATGATGAAATATACCCGCCGTTGCGACCTGCGTGAGCAGAACGGCAAGCGGAGCATGGTGGTGAAAGACGTCACTACCGTGGAAGGGGCTGTGTCGGTGTTACAGGAGATTGTGGCGATGCAGGTGGAAGAATGATTCTATTGGCTTACGACTTTATTCTAAATTCCGGAACATGAGTTGACATCGGCCATGCGGGCAAAGGAGCAATATGCTCGTGGAGAATATATCTTTGTTTATTATTGATATAATGAGAGAAGTCTTCAAAAACGGATTCGATATGCTCCGTTCTTGAGGACTTCTCTGTATATAAGCGGTAACCGGATATCCTCAACTATTTGAGTGCATCCGTAAAATGGTCTCCGTACTGAGCGGTATTGTAAATGATTGCCCACAATGAAGCCCATAGTATTCCGCGGCCGTAGTATTTGTTGTCGGTGGTACTTGCCAGCGCACTATAAGTCGGTGTCCAGGTATTGGTATGCTGGCTGTCGCCGATAACTATAATTCGCCTTTGCAGGTCGACAGACAAGGAACATCCGTAACCGGGCACTTCCAGTACATGGGTTACTCCGGTAGGAGTGTCAAAGCTTCCGCTTATCCCGTCTCTATAAAACAAGGCGGTGAAGTCAATGGATTGCGACGGCTTGTAATTGCTGAACGGTCCGTTTTTGACAATATAATCCCATACAGGATCGTTGGAATGAGTTCCGACCCAAGTTGCAGATACGCTACTGTTGCTCTTGTAGGTATATCCCAATGAGGCGATCTTGGTGAACAAGGCCTGATTATCCGCGACACTGTTGTCAAGAGTGATTACGGCAATTCTGTTCTTGCCGGGACTGCTCTTGAGCCAAGTAAGCAGGTTGTCATAATAATTTGCAATTCTGCTTGTGTATGTTCCCGAGAAGAGAATGTTCACATTGTCCGGAATGTCTGCGCCTACTCCCGCATTGTTATTGTCGCTGTTCGGCAAAGTCGGTACTGCCGGAGTATAGACTATTCCTTGAGGACCGAAGAATGTGCCGTAATTGCCGTATTCGCGGAATGTGCTGAAAATGCCGTTGCCGAGTGAACCGTAGCCACCGGAAAGATTGGCGGTGTTAATCGCTATGGGCTGAAGCACCGTTCTTACGATAGCCAGACGGATTGTTACTGCCGTTCCGGTCAAAGTGAGTTTTACATTATAGGTGATGTTCCGGTTGGCGTCCTTGTACAGTGTTTTGGGAAAATTGACCTTGAATTTGGTACTCATGGTGTATTCGCTTCCCCAAGACATCTCCGTACCGTTTTCGCCGGTCATTTTTATATTGTACGCATGAGCCGTTGCCGGTTCGGGTTGTTCCAGTTCGGCAATCCATCGCATCCCGCTACCGCCTTGCAGAGTTATAAGTTGGGTCTCGTCCGCATTTTCGGATATGTAAAGCGTGTTGCCCGGAACTCCTGTACCGAATGACATTGGTTGCTGGCTGATGTCGATTACATGAGACTTCACTCCGGGAGAGGCTTTCAAAGCCAGATAGAGCCGGGCTTTCAGGATACCGTTGCCTTCATTATGACTTTTGGCCTTTACGGTGATACGGTTGAGCTTGGGATCGGACGCATCGTGCGTGTCCTTTACTTCAAAGGCTGCTGCATCGTTGCCTTCAAGCACGTATTCCCATTCGTTGACGGTTGAGCCGTCTGCCGTCAATCCGGGGTTGACAAGGAACGAATTTGGTATTGTTGCCGGTGATTGTCAGTTCACCATCGTATTCAAAGTCGATGGAAGCAATATCTGGTGTCAGCGTAAATCCGGGCACACCGTCCTGAATCAGTAACCATGGTGCCTTGTACCGAAGGGTCTTCTTTCAAGCTGACCACCATAAAACCATAATGCAGACTGATACCTGTGTTGCCGGTATGGGTATAGATGGGAATAATGTTGTTTACAGCTTTACTGCTGTCGTAATCGGTTACGGCGGCGGAACCCGTTTGGGCAAAAGAGAAGAAAGCACCGGCTCCCGGGGGATAGATGCTTGCGCTCCACTCTCCCGAACTCTTTACTGCAATGGGAGATGCAGCCACACCGGCGGTATTGCCGAAATGGGAAATGGTTTTCGGGTTCAGTTCCAGATAGAGGTCTCCGCCTTCCAACTGTACCACGTCTATGGTCGCTTTCAGATTGCCGAAAGAGAGTTCGACGATTCCACTGCGCCGGTCTTTTACATTGTCCAGTGCAGTGGCCGATACGGTCAGTGTTTTGCCGTTCAGAGTGGCGGACAGACCGTTGTCCAGCACCTTTTTGCTGACGGATAACGTCCCTTCGCCAAAAGTGAATATGCCCAAATCATAACTGTCGCCATTGGGGGTGAACAGAACTTTTTTTGGAAGGTATGGCCAGAATGTTGTCACCATCGAATTGCACCGTGCCGTGGCTGTCCATATCCCAGTAGTTGATGGAGTAACTTAAAGAAGTCAGTGCGCCTTTATAGGCTTCCAGTTCGGTGGCATATCCTTCTTTCTTTACGGAATTGACGGTGAGTTTGTACACATTATTGCGTTTGAGCGACTGTCCCGATTCCAGCGGGTGTACATTGACGCGGTGATACGATGCCGTACTGCTCTGCTTGTTTCTTACTTTGATGATGAGGCAGGTAGTCACCTGGTCGTTCTGTTTGGGGGCGGGTACATAGTTTTCGTATGCGTATAGTTTTCCTACAATGTCGGCACCGGCTTCGCTCTCCACTCCGTAGAGTCTTGCAATTCGTTTCGCCGCTTTGTCGAAAGCAGTAGGCTCTCCGTTCCACACAAAGAGGGAAGGGTATCCGTTCCATACGGAAACGGATTCAAGCGTATATCCTGCCGCCGAGTTATACACGTCGAAACGGGCAACGGAACGTTGCAATACTATGCTGATTTTAGTATCTTCCGATTCTTTTCTAAGCGAAGCGCTCATAAGCAATGCTTCGCTCACTATCGGTTTTGTAATATATTCGGGGATATCTGCGGATGTACCTGCCATAAAAGCCTGTACTTCCGCCCGGGCTGTTTTGAAGTTGCTGTTCTTAATGGCGTTTTTCCAGTCGTCCATACTTTGCGAACCGTCTGTGGGCAGATAGTTGCTTCCCATATTGGCTACAGCTAAAATATCATAAGCATCTGTCGTTTTTAGTCCTATATCCGAAAAGTCGAACACAATGTCGGTATTCATCTCCAAGAGAGAGCCGGATGCAGAGGTCAGTTCTTTCCAGCCTTTGAATGTGCCGGTACCGTTACCGTTTGATTCGAAGAAAATCAAATCGAGCGTTTTTATATTCTCTTCCCCGGCTTCCGGTGCGATGGCCGCACGTGTAGCCAATCCGCTGGCGGGGTCTTGTACACTGAAGCTGATAGTCAGTTTTCTGTTTTCTTGTGGAATGAGCCCGCTATCGTCTTCCAAATTGCAAGACGTGAAAACGGCCGGTATCAGAAGAAAAGCATACCATAATATTTTTCTCATTATGTTGATTGTTTTTATTGTAATGATGTTATATAATTATTCTCCTAAATCGGTGCTGATGTCGCCATCCAGTTCCCAGTCGTTCTGCCCTTGATTATACAGGTGTATTTGTATTTCCAGTCTGATTCGTCCGGAAAGCAGCACGATTGTATCGGAGTTGGTACCGGCGGAGTTTTTATCGTAGTCTCCCAAAGCCGTTATTTTCAGTCCGGCAGGATAGCCGTCGGCATCGTTCACAAACAGGGCTTCGAAGCGGTTGTTGCGGATGCCGTTTGCGATGTTTGTGGCAGGCCCGTTTAGATCCGTTTTAAAAGCCATGGTAATAGCTTCTGACAGGATATTGCTTTTCATGCCGATAGTAACAGCAGAGTTTGCCTTGCGGTATAATACCGCTTCACGCTTTTCCGTCCACAAGTAGTAATTGCCGCTTGCTCCCATCTGTCCTTCCGTCATGTCCCATTCTATGATGTTGACATTGATATGGACGGAAGGCTGGTTGGCGGCTGTTTCCTTATCCGCATATCCCGGACCGTCGGCAGAATTGATATTGAATACGTACTTCTTGTTCCGTATGATTTTGATGAGCTTGTCTGCATCGGTATCTTCAAAATCAACGGGGTAATAGCCTTTCGTTCCTTTGTATTCGGCTCCGATGACGAGGCGGGTATGCTTCTTGTCTGCAGTTTCGTTCTCCGTATCGTTGTCGTACAGATAAAGCTTGTTGGCAATGGAACGGTCGGTGCTGTTGTAGCTGTCCGATTCCAAAGTCAGGCCGGTCTGCATATCTGCGGGTGAAGAGGCTTCCAGAGCCTGCCCATCTGTAACATTAGCAGGGACATTGCCTAAGAAGCCCTTGTCGGGCACATGAAACAGGGTGATGTCTTTTAATATAAAATAGTCGATGCCATTGGCTACATACACATCTACTGATGCGACCGAACGGGTCAGGCTCAGTAGCGGCCAATAATTGATTACACGGTCGTTTACATCCTGCTTCTTCAGCATTCCCCACATGGGCAGGCTGGTAAAAGCTGTATTTTCCTGGAGCAGCCTTTGAGGGTTTGCATCAACCAAGGTTTTTCGGAAGACTTCCCAATCCGCCTGCTGCCTGTATTGTTTTTCCGTGACTTTATCGGGAAGCATTTCCCCGATGAAGCTACGGCAATTGGCCAAGAAATAGGCATCGTAGTCTTTGCCTACGGGAAGAGTCGTCCGCAACTTTCCGTTTATCTTGAAAGTCGCCCGCCAACATATAAACTTTCCGTTGGAATCGAAAAGCAATATATCCAGATTATCGATGATGTTTTCGTCCGGAGTGGCTGACGGGACATTGCGGGGCGTTCTGTCCGCTGCAACAGTAATTTCCACTTCGGATTCGTCCGAAGCGTACGTAATGGGAGTTTCGTCTTCAATCCTTGACTGACACGACCAAAGTCCCGCCAATGCGCATATTGTTAATAGTATAAATGATTTTCTCATATTTTTACCGTTTTTTTATTAAAGTACAGTCACTGCCTTACGAATCTGCCATGAGCCGACTGTAATAATCGCTTCCATTTTCGTCGGTCTGATTACAACATTGATTTGTGCGCCTCGTAGCGCTTGAGTCTCCGTATCTACGCTCAGGCAGGCTGCTCCGTCTTCAAGAATCGTGACAACAATGTTGTCTCTCTGCCCGGTTGCCGAATCGACGGAAGCAGGCATGACCTTGTTCTCCGCAACGTATTCATTGCTGCTCTCTATATAGGCGAAGCTGTCTTCTATCACAATCCTGCTGCCGTTTTGTTTGTCTTCAGCAATATTGTATGAATGGGATGAACCGTAAATGGCCATGCTGAGTGTTCCGGGGTATCGGGTTGCGAAATTGCTTCCTTCTTCTATGGTGACGGAAATGCTGCATAACTGTTTTTGGACATCGACACTGAGAATACGGTTTTCCTGTCGGTTGTGGGTAAACGCCATACTTCTCAGGAAGAGTTCCTGCATGGAACCGTTATAGGCAGATGACAGCTTCGTGGCATGTTCGCCCATACTGAACCTGGCGGTGGAATAGCTTTCATCGTCATGCAATGCGGGGGAAGTCTTTTTGATATCCTCGTTGCCTGTCAATGTCCATGCCACAAGATAGGCATTTCCCGAATAGGACAACTCAAGAGGGTAAGGCTTACCCCCTTTGATGTTTTCATAGGGGATATGCCTTTCATTCATCTTTTTTCCCTGGTCGTCATACAGATATAATTCTATGTCTTCGGCTATGGTTTGGTCAAAGCCGGCCGTGTTGCCGTCATACGTGAAGAGCAGATTCAATGAGCCCTCGTCACAACCTGTGTGAGGACCTTCATGGGTACATCCGGTGAGGGATAATGCCATTGATATTATTAGAATTACTTTCTTCACGATATTTGTACGTTTATAGGTCTACATCTTGGGTTCTGACATCCCACTTGGCTACTTCAATGTCTATTGTAATGCTGCTTTCGGAAGGGTCGATAACAGGTCCTTCTTCTTCGGCTTCTTTCGGAGTACCCCATCCTACGGTAGTGATGTCCTGCATCGTGATGCGGTAAATGCTGTTACGGAATATTTTCCAAGCGTCGTCTTTCAGAAGATTGACTCTCCAGTAGCGGGTCGCATCTGAAACTCTTGTGCCAGAGAATGTTCCCTTGATGATGAAAGCCACAACTTCATCTTTGTCGAATACCGTTGCCGCCTGTCCGTTGCCGCCTTGCAGCATGGTAGGAATGTTTTCGTATACATAGACCGGTTTGTCGTAGCCAGCCGGCAGGAAGCCGTTTGATGTTTCGCTGTTATCATCGCTTTTTACGGAATATACGGTCTCTACAGTTGCACCGTCGGGGCTGAATGTAGTTTTGAAGTTGGATGCAGTGGCAAAACGTTCCCAGTTTGTCAGGTTCTCGTATTCAAAAGCCAGTGATTGGTTGATGCCGTTGATTACCATGTAACCCTTGAATGTCCATTTCAAATCGTTTGGAACGGCTTCGGAAGTGCCGAGTCCCAATATTTTAAGTAACTCGGTATCGGGTATTTTTATTTCGTTGTCGGGGCTACCTTGGGGCTTTCAACCTTACTCAGCAAACGGCGTATGGAAAGGTTTAATTTGTTTGTCTCGCCTTCCACTACATTGGCCGTCCCTTCTGCCGCCATGGCAAACCCGAGGGAAGTACTGATGTCCGAACGGGAGTTTGTGCCATCCAAAGAAAGCTCTTTGTATGAGCTGCTCTTTTTGAAATCTGCCAGAGAGACAGGGGCGGGTGAGGGTTCACCTAAGTTTTGGTTGGCGGCAGTAAGGATGGTCAGACTGCCGGCGTTGACAAGGAATGTGTATTGATTGTCGGATGCCACGCTTACCGGTTTATAATACTTCTGGAAAGAACCGTCGCTGTTGAAAACAAAGAACTCCAATGAGTTGATGTCGTTTTCGTTGGTTGCGCCCGTTTCTTCTCCTGTCAGTGCACGGGTGTCGGCATTTCCTTTTATATTGACGGTAATGGGGGTTAACTCACCTTTGCCGGGAGTCGGATGATTGTCTGAATCATTGCATGACAGCAATGTGAATGCAGTTGCGGAAACTGCCAAAAGATTTCTTAATTTCATAATTAAAGTTTTGTTAAGTTATTAGAAAAGTGAATTGTATACTCCCTGTCGGGAGTCTTTTTATTTTATATTCTTATTTTTTTTCGTAAAATACCTTGATACAGGTGCTTGAACGGAGTGCCGGAAAGAAGTTCTTCAGCATATAACGGTAAGGGACTCCGGCTTTCAGGTACATAAGTTCGTTCTTTCTGCCACGTTTGCCCGAGCTTCCCTCGACGGGAGTGACACTGAGAATATTGAGTACCGTTTCCTTATCCGGCATATCGGATTTACCGACCATCTGGGACAAACCGTACCAGTCTATCTTGCCGTTAATTACCTCGAATGTACCGGAGTCGAGCCGGGTGTGCCGCATCAGATACTTTTTCAATGCAGCGGCGCGAAGCGTTGCAAAGTCGGAGTTTATGCGGATATCGCCATCGGGAGACGCATAACCTGCAATCAGGATATGACTGATGCGACTGTCGGGAGACTGGTTAATCTTCAGGATAATATCGACCAGTAATCCAGATTCCGACTGTGTTCCGGTATTCGGGAAGCAGGGTTGCCGAACCAGTTTTAAA
>ENA-OQKR01000508-OQKR01000508.1-human-gut-metagenome-genome-assembly--contig:-NODE-508-length-15551-cov-3.422134_pt1 | contig 15551 bp, 9 predicted proteins | sample MGYA00242803_ERZ504806 | MGnify/ENA primary metagenome ERZ504806 (study PRJEB26092, sample SAMD00036399) | human gut metagenome | host: Homo sapiens | study: EMG produced TPA metagenomics assembly of...
CGGGTATACCGATGACTACGGACTTGCTGGCACGTGATGAGATGGACACCCTTATACATCCGGAAGACTTGCTGCATACGCGCAGGAATTTTGATGCCATTCTGTTGGGCAATGAAATCAATTCACGGATGAGTTTCCGGTTGAAGAGTGCGGATGGGAGCTATGAATGGTGGGAGTTCCGCAGTACCGCTTATGACGGACTGACGGTTGATACCCCATACATGGTATTGGGAGTATGCCAGAGCATCCAGCGTTACAAGGATACGGAAGAGGCCTTGATTGCCGCACGTGACCGTGCCTTGCAGGCCGACAAGCTCAAATCTGCGTTCCTTGCCAATATGAGCCATGAGATACGTACCCCTCTGAATGCCATTGTCGGTTTCTCGGATTTATTGAAGGACTTGGACGCTTTTTCTCCGGAAGAGGTAAAGCAGTTCGTCGAAACAATCAACATCAACTGTACGTTGCTGCTGGCGTTGATAAACGATATTCTGGACCTCTCGCGCATAGAATCGGGCACGATGGACTTTAAGTTCGGAGCATTCAACCTGGCGTTCATCATGCAGGAGGTCCATGAATCCCAGCGTCTGAGTATGCCTCGGGATGTAGAGCTGCGTATAGAGATTCCGGAAGGGGAAGACAAATTGGTCATCACCGATTCCGTCCGCTTGAAGCAGGTCGTGAACAACTTGATAAACAATGCCAAGAAATTCACGGTAACGGGCAGCATCACCTTCGGCTATGTCACGAACCGGGAAGGATATACCACCATCTTTGTCGAAGACACGGGAAGCGGTATCTCCGAAGACGCCCAGAAACATATCTTCGAACGCTTCTACAAAGAAGACAGCTTTACGCAGGGCGCCGGTTTGGGGCTGAGCATTTGCCAGACCATCGTAGACCGCCTGCATGGTTCTATCTCGGTCTCCTCAGAGTTGGGAAAAGGAACGCGTTTCGAGGTGGTGATACCGGATGCGAACGAGTAATCATTCAATCCGTTTGCAGGCATTGGCTTGCAGGAACTCTTCCAATATATCCTCGTAATTGCCATACAGCATGATGTGGTGGTTGCCCAGCGGTGTCTTGAGGAAATAGTCGGCAGGGGAGTTCATTTTTATCCGCACTTGGGTGCGGCACATATTGATGTAGTTTGTATTCTCAACAAGCGTGCCGGTGCTCAGGTAATATTCGTCCAGGCTTTCGCTTCCGCATTTTACGATGGTTACATCTCCCGTCGGCAGGATTCCCTGAATACCGATGCCGCTTTCCGTCTCAAAATGGTTGCGTATGATGAACTGCTCCGTTTGTGCGATGCCGATGGTGCAGTGTGCCAATATGATTTCATTGGTACGGGCATTTATCATGGAAGGATTGGCCATGAAGGAGTTTTTCCCCGTCAGCACTTTTACGGCCAGCATGGTGAAGACGGATTGCAAATCGCCTTCACATCCGGCAATGATTCCTTCGTCGTTCAGCAAGGCAAGGGCAAGGCAGCCGGTGGTTCCCGTTTGGTCTATCAGGCGGAAGCAGCTGAGGGTAATGGCGCTCAGTCGCTCTTCCTCTACAATCCTCTTGATGGCTCGATACAGCCGCATGGCTTTTATCATGTCTTCGGGGCTTGCCTCTCGGCAGGCAAGCGCTTTTCCTGCCAGTCCGGCGCATGCTTCGCCCACCTCGTCGTCCGTTATCTGTCCGTAGTATTCATAAATGCGGTCCAATGAGACGTCTGTGTACTCGATACCCCAGCGGCGTTTGGCAAGCAGATAATCCACATTGCTGGCAACGAGCCAGCTGGACGGAGTGCCCATTACGCCGATGCGCATGCCGAAAAGGCTGCGTTGTGCCACGAAATTGCTGTGCAGGACAAAAATACGCTTGATGGTCTCGGGGAGCTCTCCGTGAAGAATCTCGCTTTTCATTCCCCGGCCGCGCAGCCAGGAAGATATTTCGAGAGCGGCGGCCAGTGAGTTCTGCATGCCGTCTGCCAAGAGGATGGCGGGGCGGGGAAGGGATTCGAAATGCTGGATTACCAGCCGTTCCACACCTCCGGTGGCAATGAATATAATACTGAAGTCATCGGGTGATAACTTGTCTATGTCTTTGTAATCAATGAAGTTGACGGTAAAGTATTTTTCCAATTCAGTCAATATCACTTCGTGGGAGCTACGGACTGATGCTTGTTTATGCAGTATGGAAGAAAAAGTTATAAGGTTGATGACCATGGTGTTATTTACTATTTGACTATTTACTATTTACAATTGATTCTACTTGGCTCGTTTGCTTTTTCAAAGATACAAGTTTCTGTTTACATATCATAGAGTTTTTACGATAGATAAGTTTTTTAAAGTTTTTATGGTCTTGCCTTCCTTTTGGTTTCAAATAATTCGCTACATTTGCAACTTTAATGATAAAGTGATAGCAATATCACCTATAAATACTCTATTAAATAGTAAATCATAAATCGTCAAATAGTAAATAAACCTCATGCCAACAATATCTATTCGCGGAATGGAGATGCCCGCATCTCCTATCAGAAAACTGGCTCCTCTGGCAGATGCTGCCAAGCAGAGGGGTATACATGTATTTCACCTGAACATCGGTCAACCCGACCTGCCTACTCCGGAAGTCGCGATTGAAGCGATACGGAACATCGACCGGAAAGTTCTGGAATACAGTCCCAGTGCGGGATATCGCAGTTACCGCGAGAAGTTGGTGGGTTACTATGCAAAGTACAATATCAATCTGACTGCAGACGACATCATCATCACTTCCGGCGGCTCGGAGGCGGTGTTGTTCTCTTTCCTGGCTTGCCTCAATCCGGGGGATGAAATCATTGTTCCCGAGCCGGCCTATGCCAATTATATGGCGTTTGCCATCTCTGCCGGAGCCAAGATACGCACCATTGCCACGACCATCGAAGAGGGTTTCTCGTTGCCCAAGGTAGAGAAGTTCGAGGAGTTGATTAACGAGCGCACGCGTGCTATTTTGATTTGCAATCCCAACAATCCTACGGGTTACCTCTATACACGCCGTGAAATGAACCAGATTCGCGACCTTGTGAAGAAGTACGATTTGTTCCTCTTCTCGGACGAGGTGTACCGTGAATTTATTTATACGGGTTCTCCCTATATCTCTGCCTGCCACCTGGAGGGCATTGAGAACAATGTGGTGCTGATTGATTCCGTGTCCAAGCGCTATTCGGAGTGCGGCATCCGCATCGGTGCCCTGATAACGAAGAACAAGGAAATCCGGGATGCTGTCATGAAGTTCTGCCAGGCACGTCTCAGTCCTCCGTTGATTGGCCAGATTGCCGCAGAAGCATCGCTGGATGCCGGTGAGGATTATCTGCGCGACACATACGATGAATATGTAGAACGCCGTAAATGCCTGATTGACGGATTGAACCGTATACCGGGCGTATATTCGCCCATCCCGATGGGAGCATTCTATACGGTGGCAAAGCTTCCAGTAGATGATTCGGACAAGTTCTGTGCCTGGTGTCTGTCGGAGTTCGAATACGAGGGACAGACGGTATTCATGGCGCCTGCGTCCGGATTCTATACTACGCCGGGTTCCGGTCGCAACGAAGTGCGTATCGCATACGTACTGAAGAAAGACGACTTGAACCGCGCTCTCTTTGTGCTTCAAAAGGCACTGGAAGCCTATCCGGGACGAACCGAATAAAATGAAATAATTCATTAGGCGCGGATTACGCGGATTACACGGAAGATTTAAAACAAACGTCTTTTCTTAAGTTTTCTGCGTAATCCGCGTAATCCGCGCCTAAAAAATAATAGCCCATGAACTTATCTCGCTTTATAGCGTTGCGCATTTATCGCAACTCGGAGCCGGGCAAGCAAGTTTCCCGTCCGGCTGTCCTTATCGCCATGGTGGGCATTGCCCTCGGACTGGCGGTGATGATTATTGCCGTGTCCGTCATTGTCGGCTTCAAGAGCGAGGTAAGGGATAAAATCGTGGGTTTCGGTGCCCATATCCAGATAGGCAACCTGGATGCTGCACGCTCTTATGAGACGCGCCCAGTGGTGGTGGGCGACAGCATGATGGCTGCGCTTTCCGATTATCCCGAAGTGAAGCATGTACAACGCTACTCCACCAAGCCGGGGATGATAAAGACCGCCGATGCCTTTCAGGGAATGGTGCTGAAAGGTGTGGGGCAGGAGTATGACAGCACCTTTTTCCACCGCCATCTGCTGGAGGGGGAGTTTCCGCAATTCAGCGATTCCGCTTCGTCCAACCGCGTAGTCATCTCAAAGTCTCTTGCCAACAAGCTGCAATTGAAACTTGGTGACAAGATAGACACCTACTTCATCCAGGACGATGTGCGTGCTCGCCGCCTGAAGATTGTAGGTATCTACCAAACCAACTTCTCCGAATACGACAACCTATTCCTGCTTACCGACCTCTATTTGGTGAATCGCCTGAACAACTGGGAGCCGGACCAGGTGAGCGGTGTGGAGCTGGAAATACGCGATTATGACAAGCTGGAAGAAACCACCTATGAGATAGCTGTCGATACGGACGAGAATCCCGACCGCTATGGTGCCGAGTATTGCGTCCGCAATGTAGAGCAGCTCAATCCCCAAATCTTTGCCTGGCTGGGCATCTTGGATGTCAACATCTGGGTCATTCTCATTCTGATGATTGGAGTGGCGGGGTTCACCATGGTATCCGGCCTGCTGATTATCATCATAGAGCGTACCTCCATGATAGGCGTGCTGAAGTCTTTGGGAGCCAATAACTTTACCATCCGTAAAGTCTTCCTTTGGTTTTCGGTCTTCCTCATTGGGAAAGGCATGCTTTGGGGGAACATAATCGGCCTTGCGTTCTATTTCGTGCAGCGCTGGTCCGGCTTGTTCAAGCTCGACCCTGAAACCTATTACATGGCTACTGTTCCGGTATCTTTCAATATCTGGCTGTTCCTGCTGCTGAATGCCGGCACATTGCTGGCTTCGGTCCTGATGTTGCTGGCCCCTTCATTCTTGATTACACGCATCCATCCGGCAACTTCCATCCGTTACGAATAAGAGAATCACTTTCTCAGAAAACCGCTTTTCTTGCGGAACAGACAGTACCATTTCCAACGCAAAGACTGTATCGGCTGCAATAGGTCGAAAGCCGGTAGTGTGAAGTAATATCTGCGCTGTTCTTCCAGGTCGCGGGCGGTCTTGTTCACGATGACGGCCTGCATGGTGAAACGGAGCAGGAACAAAAGGAAAGCGACGCCTGCTGCCAGCCAGTGGAAGTGCAGAATGCCGATGACCATCGCGGCTATCCAGGATGCGTGGAATGCCAGGCGGGTCAAGGTCTCAAAACCGGCCAGCCAGCGTTGCATTCCATGATACAGCCGTGCTGTGGAGGCGTAGCCTATTTTCTCTTCTTTCCAGTCCTTGGCACGCAGAAGCGGCTGCATGCGCACAATGGCATTGGCATCCGTTTCCACCCGCGTGTTCTCCGGGGTAGCCACGTGGTTGATGAACAAATCGTCGTCTCCCCGTTGCAGGTTGAGGTGTGCGGAGAATCCTTTCTGTTGGTAGAAGAGTTCCTTCCGGTAGGCCAGGTTACGCCCGATGCCCATGTAGGGGCTGCCTGCCAGGGCAAATCCCAGATAGCGCATGGAGGTGAACAGATTGTCGAATGCCGCCCGTTTGTGCAGCCAGCCTTTTCCGCGTTCGTAGCCGCTGTATCCCAGCACCACTTGGGTACGTGATGTGAAGTTGCGTGCCATCAGTCGCAGCCATTGGTTGCTTTGGGGCATGCAGTTGGCATTGGTAAACACCAGCCATTCATATTTGCTGGCCTTGATTCCAAGCGTCACGGCCAGCTTCTTGCGGCTGATGTAGCGGGAGGAATCGGGCACGAAGCTGTGGTAGAGATGGGGATATTTCTCCTCGAGGATGGTCAGGTAATCCTCGCTCTCATCGGTGTTGCCGTCGTTAATGACGATGACTTCAAATTGGGGATAGTCCTGCTCCAGCACGGCGCCCAGGTTGCGGCGCAGATTCTCGGATTCCTCGCGGGCGCAAATGATGACGGATATGGGGGGCAGTTCCTGGGTGAAGTGCGTGTCTCCCTGCTTCACGGCACGGCTGCGCGCATGAATACGGTTGTAGAGACAGAGGTAGTAGATAATTTGAATAAGGAACAGACCACCCGCCGTAGCGAGTACGATAATTTCAGTTGAATCTAATGTAAATGCTTCCATGTGCAGTAGGACGTTTATGTGCTGCAAATTTACACAATTTCCGGCACTACCTCAAACTTTGTTCCGGGAAAGTGCTTGGACAAATACAGCTTGATGTATTTCATCGTGTCTTCCTGGATAGTCTTGTCCTCTACCGTGGGATAGAGGTTGTAGAGTACCGTATCGAGCGCGATGCCCCGGTTCTTGATGGCTTCGAAGCTCAGCAGGGTGTGGTTGATGCTGCCCAGCTTTCCGGAGGTGACAAAGATAAGCGGGTACTGCTTCTCCGCAATGTAGTCTATCGTCAGGAAATCTTCGGTAAGGGGAACCATCAGACCGCCGGCGCCTTCTACGAGCACGGTATCATAGCGATGGGAAAGTTCCCTGGTGGCATGCTCTATTTTTTCGAAGTCTATCGGGCGCTTGTCTATGCGGGCGGCGAGGTGGGGGGAGCAGGGGTAGGAGAATATCTCGGGCATGGTCAGCCCCTCTTTGTCTTCCGGCAGGTAGCCAGTTCCGGTGAGGCGGCGGTGCAGGTCGATGTCCTCGGAATGGCCGGTGTTGCCGGTCTGGATGAACTTTTGGGTGATGACGCGCAGGCCGCGTTGTATAAGCTCACGGGCATACCAGGCGGTGCAATAGCTTTTTCCGGCATCTGTATCAATGCCGCTGATGAAGTAGATGTTTTTTGTTTCCATTATTTTGTCTTTTTTCGTGCGATGATATAAATAGGGTGATAGGTCAGGCTTACGTTGCCTGCGGCATCACTGAACCGGATTGTGTATTCTTCACAAAAGGATTGCAGGCGGCTACGCGTCCACATCCTTTTTTCCGTTCCCGTCACTCCGGTTTGCTTCAGATGCTTCAGCACTGCCTGAGGGGTGGGGAAGGGCAGGGTTACTACCTCTTCCTCGGCATGGAGAATATCGAAGTGGGGAGACAGCAGGGCTTGCAGCTCCTCAACGGAGAGATAGTCCAGCCCATGCCCCGTCAGTTGGCGTATTTCGTGCATGTTTGTGGTGCCGAAGGTGCTGAAGGCAAGCAGGCCGTCTGCCACCAGTGCTTGGTGGCAGCGGGTGAGGAAAGCACCTGGGTCGTTGAACCATTGCAGGGTGGAGCACGAGGTTATCAGGTCGGTTTCTCTGGGGAAGTCGAGAGCTTCGGCATCACCCGGCAAGAAGCTGACGCGGGGAGTGCGCGTAGTGCATAGCTCCCTGACGCATTCCTCCATATCCCGGCAGAGGTCGTTCAGCAACAGCGTTTCCGGTTGCAAGGTGTTCAGCAACATGCGCGAGTAGCTGCCCGTTCCGCAACCAAGCTCTACGATGTGGCGGAAGTGTGTAGGAAGTTGCGGACGGGGTATGCCTGCGGAAAGCAGGGCATCGGTCAGTAGGCGCATCATTTTTTCGGCTACTTGCCGTTGCACGCTGGCTTCGCGGTCGTAGGTGCTTCGCGAGTAGGAGAAGCGTTTTGCTACAAGTTCTTTGTCTATGGGGTGTGTAGGGGTATCTGTCATTTTTTTCAATCCTTTTGTTATGTATCCAGTTCTCTCAGATGGCTTAGAAAATCGTCAATGGGCATCGACCACATGTCTTGCAGCAAGAAGCGGAACATTGGTTCGTCATAGTGGGCGCAGTCTGCAACAATCAGTTTGTCGTCATCGAACATGTAATCGAAATTTAGTTTCATATTTTCTAAAGGGAAGATGCGGTCGTTGACGCCTATGAAAGCGTAGTCATAATCGATGTATTGGTATTTATCGTTTACATAGGCATCCATCTCGTCATCATTGGAGTAGATATAATTGCCGTTTTCATCGATGGTTATCCCTCTCATTTGGGTGTATTTTTTCTCAATGAGTTCCAGCTCTTCCTTAATTTCGTTGAAGTCCCGGCGGGGAGTGATGGCAAGGAAGGCTTTGTAGGCATTGCTGTCTTTGCACATGCGGCGCATGAACTTCTGGAGCGAGGCGGGAGTCAGTCCGCTCAAGGTGTCTCGGAAGGTCTTTTCGGGAATTCCATCTGTGTCACCGATAGGGGTAATGGTACCATTGAAAGCTATAAGCAGCAGTTTCTCCTTGGGCACGGAAGCCAGTGCGATGGGAGCTGCCCATACGCCCATGGACCATGCCACTACGTTCACTTGCCGGTATTGCTCCAGGATGGAGGTATCGAAATCGAGCGTGCGGTAGTCATAGCAAATCATGTAGTCCATGCCTTGGGGGCAATATTGTTTAAAGGGTGTTTCGTCGGCTGCCCATCCTGCGAAGAACAGTAGCAGCTTGGGATTATTTTTTTTGATGATGTAAACTTGTTTCATAATAATATATGTGATGAATTTTCTTATACTATATATATTTAATTATTTCTTCTATCTCTTGTTCTGTAATGTCCGCTGTCAGCGAGAAGCGGATACGTGATGTCCCTTCGGGCACCGTGGGCGGGCGTACCGGCAGTGCATAAAAGCCATGCCTCTGCAGCAACTCTGCGCACAGCACGGTGTCGGCACTGGGGCCGATAATCAGTGGGACGATATGGCTTGCGCTGGGGCATCCGTACCCTTGGCTTGTAATGCTTCGCGCAGTGTCCGGCTGATTCTTGCCAGATGCTCGCGGTGGTCCTGCATTCTGGCAAGTTTCCGTACGATAAACAGTGTCCAGGCAATACTTGTCGGAGGCAATGCCGTGGTGAAGATGAGGGTTCGCATCCGGTTGACGAGATACTCGCGTATCGTCCGGCAGCAGGCGATGTATGCACCGGCAGACGCAGCCGCCTTGCCGAAGGTGCCCACGAGGAAATCTATATCCCGGATACATCCGGTTTCTTCGGCGCAGCCCAGGCCGCGCAGTCCCCTTACGCCGAATGCATGGGCTTCGTCCACATAGAGCAGTACGTTGGAGTATCTTTTTTTCAAACGCACCAATGCCGTGAGGTCGGCTTGGTCACCGTCCATGCTGAAGATGCTTTCTGTGACGATAATCAATTGCCGGAATGTTGCATGGTGTTGTTCCAGCAGGCGTTCCAGTTGTACCAGGTCGTTGTGGCGGAAGCGGATGCAGCGTGCGGTGGATAGGCGGATGCCGTCGATAATGCTGGCATGCACCAGCTTGTCTGCCAGTATCAGGGTTTGTGCATCGCTCACGGCGGGTAGAATCCCCATATTGGCATGATAGCCGCTATTGAGCACCAGTGCTGTCTCTGTGCCGAAAAGTGTGGCGAGTTCCGTCTCCAGCTCTTCGTAAATTCCGAAGTTCCCCGTCAGCAGGCGGGAGGAGGAGGAAGTCGGCAGGAAGGTGTCCGGTGTCAGTGCCTGCAGGAATTCTTCCTTCAGCTGGCGGTCGGCAGCCAGGCCCAGGTAATCGTTGGACGAAAGGTTCAGCATATGCCGGCCATCGGCTACAACCGTGCGTCCCTCGTGTGTCAGTTGCGGCAGGCGGCGCAGGTTGCTGTGTTCTTTCAATGTTTGCAGCTCTTGCTGCATATAGTTAGTTACGTTCATAAATTCTTGATATAATAATTTTCCCTTTATCCTCTCAATTCATTTCCTGTATAATTTTCATCAACCCTCCCGTCAGCTTCCTCAACTGTTCCGGCTCTATAATGAACGGAGGCATCAGGTATACCAATCTTCCGAACGGGCGTACCCAGATTCCCTCCTCAACGAAGCGTTTTTGCATCCACGCCATGTCTACGGGTTCTTTTGTCTCAATCACCCCGATGGCTCCCAGCACACGTACATCCGTCACTTGCGGTAATCGGCGTGCCGGTTCAAGCTCTTCTTGCAGTTGCCGGCTGATGCGAGTCACCTTGCCTTGCCAGTCGTATTCGGGCGAGGTCAGCAGCTTCACCGAAGCACACGCTACGGCGCATGCCAGTGGATTCCCCATAAAGGTGGGTCCGTGCATAAACACCTCCGGTGTATGGTTGGAGATGGTATCCGCCACTTCATTCGTCGTCAGTACGGCAGACAGCGTCATGTATCCGCCCGTTATGGCCTTTCCTATGCACATGATGTCCGGTTCTACACCCGCGTGCTCCCAGGCAAAGAGTTTTCCCGTCCGTCCGAAGCCCGTGGCTATCTCATCGAATATCAGCAGCAGGCCATGTTCCTTGCATATCTGTGCCGCTTCGCGCAGGTACTGGGGGTGGTAGAACCACATGCCGCCAGCGCCCTGCACCACAGGTTCGAGGATAAGCGCTGCCAGTTCCTCGTGATGCTCCTCTACCAGTTTCCGCAGTTCCACCGTATCCCGTTCATCCCATTCGCCGTGGAAGCGTGAGCGCGGCTGCGGCACGAAATAGCGCACCGGCAATGATGCCCCGAACAGCGAATGCATGCCCGTCACCGGGTCGCAGACAGACATGGCATTCCATGTATCCCCGTGATAGCCCGAACGGATAGTCACAAAATTGTTCTTCTTCGCCTTTCCCTTGCCATACCAGTACTGCACGGCCATTTTCAAGGCTACCTCTACTGCCACCGAGCCCGAGTCGGCATAGAATATCTTCTGCATGGACGGCGGGACAAGCGGTAGCAGCAACTGGCCCAGTTCAATGGCAGGGTCGTGTGTCAGCCCTCCGAACATCACATGCGACATCTTGCCCAGCTGTTTCTCTGCCGCCCGGTTCAGCGTAGGGTGGTTGTACCCGTGGACGGCGCACCACCACGACGACATTCCCTCTACGAGTGTTTCTCCGCTTTCCAGGGTGATGGTGGCGCCTTCGGCATGCTTCACCTTATACACCGGTAGCGGGTTGGTGGTGGAGGTATAGGGGTGCCATAGGTGCTCTCTGTCGAACTGCGAGCCGCAGAACCGGTATCCGGCATCTTCTATCAGTACCTTGTCTTCCGACACTTTCGAGCCGAGCGTTGTCAGCAGGTCGCCCACGATGGCGGAGTTGATGCCGATGTGTAGCGCTTGCTTTACGGCCTCCTTGCTCAGTTGCGAGCGTCCTCCGGCAAAGCGGAGGAAAGCCGTCGGGTTGATGAAGCGGAAGAGGGCGATGGTGGTCAGTATTTCCTCCTCGCTGAGTGGCGCCTGCCGTTCCAGCGGTGTGCCGGGGATGGGGCTCAGGAGGTTGATGGGGATGGACTGTACTTCCAGCTCGCGCAGTGTGAAGGCGAATTCGATACGTTGCTCCATGCTCTCGCCCATACCGATGATGCCGCCGCTGCAGATGTCCATGCCTACGTTGCGGGCGGCTTGCAGGGTGCGCAGCTTCTCTTCCTGCGTGTGCGTGCTGCACAGTTGGGGAAAGTAGGAGGGGGCTGTCTCCAGGTTGCAGTGATAGCGGGTGATGCCTGCGTCGTGCAGTGCCCGCATTTCGTCTTCGTTGAGCAGTCCCAGTGATGCGCACAACTGGATGGACGAGTGCCGGCGCATGTGCCGGGCGGCTTCGCACAGTTTCTCCATGTTTCTGGAGGAGGGCTTCCGTCCACTGGTCACCAGCGAGAAACGTGCCACGCCCTGGGCTTCATTATGCCGGGCATGCCGCAGGCATTCTTCTTTGTCCACCAGGTCGTACACGTCTGCCTGGGTTTTGTAGTGCGACGACTGTGCACACCACTTGCAGTTTTCCGGGCATCGTCCGGACTTGGCATTAATGATGGAGCACATGTCAAACTCCTCCGAGGCCAGGCCCCGGGTTATCTCGTGGGCAGCTTCGTATAGCGCTTCCTTGTCGGGTTGCACAGCCAGCCATTCGGCTTCTTCCTTACTGATGTGGCTGCCGCGCAGCACTTGTTCCTTTAATTTCTGTAGGGTCATATCTTTCTTGGGTTATGTTCATGGATAAAGACAGAGGTACGGATTGCCGGGGCGGTGCAGCTCGTCATTCTGCTGCATGGCTTCCGGTAATCCGTACCTCTTGTTCTCTTTTGTTTCAGGCTATATGTGTCTTGTCCGCCCGTATTCCCGCAGGGGCGGATGAATTGTGTTTCAAAAAGAATGTGCCGGTTCGTTCCCGGCTCCGTGAGGATACTTGTCAGGGCGCTGCTGCTACCCAGCGGAATGCCGGTGTCGGTTTCCCTTCCTTCCGTTTCTCCTTTCCAGGTACTCTCTTCCCCGCATCCGGCATGTCCGGCGGTTCCCGCAGTCTTCTGTTTGGACAGAGAGCTGTCTGCCACGCTTTTGCGCAGGCAACCGATGGTGACACACCGTCCTATGCTGGCAAATGCAGCGTAGGCTTTTCTGCTCCAGCGGCGGAAGCGGATGGTAGGTGCGGCGGGTGATGTATTCCTCATGTTTTTTTCAGCCTGATGCGGTTTTATTTCTTTTAGCGGATGCAAATGTAGAAAAAATAATTTCATAACGGTAATGGTCATGTATGAAAAAGCCGCGCAATAGTTGCATTTGCGCGGCTCTTCTTTAAGCAATGTCGTAGGATTTCACTCTTTGGACGACTGGTAGTAGAGATACCAGTCATTATTGGTGGCACCATTGGACTCTACCCATTTGGCGAAATCGGGATACTCCAGGTCGATGCGTACGGTTTCCTTTGCCGGAGTGAACCGGATGGGGCCTTCCGTGCCGGTTGTGGCTGGCAGCATGATGGCGAATGGATATTTGCCGTCCTTGTTGATGTAGTAGGCATCGTCTTTGGCTCCGATTTGCTCTGCGTTGGCTTTGCCGGTCGCTTTCTTCTTGGGCAGATGCACTTCTGTCCGGTTGTCGGCTCCGGCTGTATACTGGGCAATGATGAACGGATTCAAGTCGGTTTCCAGATTCTTCTTAGGCAATGTGTTGTCTGCAAATGTACGGGTTACGGTAAATTCGTTGCCCTGCACAGACTTTGCATCGGGGAATAGGATGACAGAAGAGGTCTCTGTTTCATCGACTGCTCCGGCAGGCAGTTCTATGCTGCCTCGCTGGCTGGCCACATATTGCACGGCAAATGCGTTGGAGTATGTGGCGGCACCACTTTTCTGTACGGGTACAAAGGTGTCTTCCACCTTCAGCACATAATTGTTGCTGTTGAATGAAATGGCCCGTTTGTGTTCGATAATCACGTCGTTCAAGTCATAGTCACCGCCATTGGGCCAGATGTCTTCGTAGGCATACGTGCGGTAGGTTGTTTCAGAGCTCGTCACCGTAGGCTCTTCCGGGTCTATGACCGGGCGGTCCGGGTCTTGAATGGCTTCATTGGGGTTGGCATCGATACAGAACAGTATGTCTTCGTAGCTGGTATCATTGCCATCTTCTACTCCATAGACTACCGTGCCGTTGCTGGCGGAGAGGGAGATAAAGCGGGCTTGTTGGTCTGCATATATCTTGTTCCATTCTTTATTGGAATATATATAATTTATAGAGTAGTCGATACCTTCATAGGGGGTATATCCATCGGGGATGATGAAATATCCTATGGTATATCCTGCCGGGAATTTGGTGGAGACGTTACCGTTTTCGTCTCGATACAGAAGTTGTATTTTTGTATTCTTTTCTATGGGAGCGTCATATAGGGAATATTTGTTACCACCTCCAAACCGTTTGGTATATGGGTCGTCCCCTGCAATGGATGCATTGGGAATGATAATGAATTTGTCTACCTTGTCAGGGCTGTTGGGAACTTCATTGGTCTTGTAGTAATAATAGCCGATGGAAGTCAGGTAACCGGCACGTTCGGTCAGGAAGGTCAGATACAGTTCTGCATCGGTAATCGTTACGTGTTGTCCCTGGTTGTTGATATATGCTTGGGCAATGGTGGTGTTCACGTGCTTTGTGTCTCTCACCAAATCTCTGTTGTCCAGATTGTTGGGTTTGCTGTCATGGCCTTTCCACAGCGTGCGTTGCAACTGCTTTAAAGTTCCGTTGTTGAAATTTCCCTTAGTTACAATGTCATTATTATCAGTAATCTCACCGTGAGCTTGTCTCCATCCAACGATGGAGTATACCCGTTCCTTCCTGTCCTTTAGGTCGATAGTCAGGTTGGATTTTGCACGTGTCATGGCAGCTGAGCGAGTGTTGGCATTGTCCTCGGTCATATCTACCACCACTTTGCCGTTTTCCACATCCGCTTCCACATACATGGGGGCTCCCCAGCTTTGTGAGATGATATATACCTTTTCTGTCGCTTTGGGCAGTTCTACGTTGCCGGTGAAGCGTCCGTCTGCATCTGCAAAGATTTTAAAAAACGCTTCGCCGTTGATGGAGTAGAGGTTGTTTGTCTGATAGGTGATGGGGTCTTCTGTAAACACCTCTATTAATGCGCCTCCTGCGATTTTTCCATAATTCACGTCAAAAGCTACCTGGGCTGTTGTTGCAAAGTCAAAGTATTCGCTCTCCGGCTTTAGTTCTGTTTTTCCACGTTCGGGATTGTATAGGTCTTTTTCGGTACATCCCGTGAATATGCTGCAGGCAATTGCTGAAATGAGGGTTGCAGCACTAACTTTCGTCATAAGTCTAACTTTCATATTTTTATTGTTGTAGATTGCTTGCTTGTTTGTCTTATGAACGCTGTCTATATCACAACCGCCACCCACTTCACAGACGAGTTGTAGATACTACATTTTCTCGAGCGCTTTTTTCATGTTGCAAATATAAACATAGTATTTATAATCTACAACTTTTGGGGTTTAAAAACACTTTTGGTGGGTTAAAAAGTTGTATAAAGTGAATTGATACTAATTGGATGAATCGAATGGTGCGGGCATAAAAAAAGGCTATCTATCCCAGACAGCCAATCTTTTGTTAACCTTAAATCTAATACTATGAAAAACACATTGCAAAGGTACGTGTTTTCTGATAATCTCCAAATTTGCAGTAGATAATATCATGTTTTATAACAAGACTTAATGGTCATTAAGAACTTTATCTGCAATATTCATCGTACATTTGCTCCTGATATATCATCCGTTTGCCCTTTATGCATTATGCATTCGGTGCAGACGGATGATGTGTTTTCGTGAACTTATATACAGACAAACAACTATAAAACAGACGTTTATAATGAAATCAATCCAGAACAAAGGAATAAACCTCACCGCAGAAAACCTCAAAAACCGAATCGCTGACAGAAAAGAACGATATACCAAGCAGCAGGCACGACGCGAGAAATTGGAACAAACCATGGAGAACACCCGCAATGACATCGAGCAACTGGAGTATACCCTTGCACAGATGGAACGTACCGCCAAGCGCTCCCGTAATGCTGCCGTACAGCCTTCCCGTTTTGTTCCCCGCGAGCGTATCGCTAGCTTCTTTGCCCGTGTTTCCCGTTTTTTCGACCACCTTCAGCACCGCTTGCACCGTAGCTTGAACTATACTTGGTTCTGCCTTGTGCTATGCTCCCGATATACTTTTCAGAGCCGCCTGAAAAGCGTAGAACGTTGCTGTCTCACACCGGCCACGGTG
>ENA-OQKR01000511-OQKR01000511.1-human-gut-metagenome-genome-assembly--contig:-NODE-511-length-15510-cov-2.259247_pt1 | contig 15510 bp, 18 predicted proteins | sample MGYA00242803_ERZ504806 | MGnify/ENA primary metagenome ERZ504806 (study PRJEB26092, sample SAMD00036399) | human gut metagenome | host: Homo sapiens | study: EMG produced TPA metagenomics assembly of...
ATCTGATCTTGGCAGCAGCCAATGAACGGTTGTCCGTTATGAGTGAACAAAGATATTATCTGCTTCGAAAAGAAGAAAATGATATAAACAAAGGATCTTCTGGTCTGGAATTGGAGATTCTTGATGAATGGACAGGAAAAAGAAGAAATGTAAGATCATTATCTGGAGGAGAATCATTTAAAGCAGCATTATCTCTTGCGTTAGGATTAAGTGATGTGATCCAGAACAAAAAAGGCGGGATACAGGTTGATACGATCTTTATTGATGAGGGATTTGGTACTTTAGATGCGGATTCTTTAAATAAGGCGATGCAGATCATAAATTCACTGTCTTTGGAAGGAAATAAGCTGGTTGGCATAATTTCACATGTCGATGAATTGAAAGATCAGATCGATCAAAAGATTGAAGTTTATAAAGATCATGCAGGAAGTAAAGTGAAATAAAAAGGAATTGCAAATTCTTATGACAGGAAGTCGAAGACATGATATACTAGGAAAGAAAGAAAATAATCTGTCAAACATTAGAACATTGTACAGATTTGAGAACAGAGAGGAGCTGATGCATGCCGAAGCAGATCAGATTGTTGTGACAACAACAGAGTTACTGGATGTCATATGGAATCATCGAAGTGAGAAATTATATATTTAACAATTTACGCAGCGAAATATGACATAGATTTTAAAAAATAGAATTAATTTTGTCGAATTATGTCGAATCCTTTGGAAATCAACCAAACTTGCGAAGAAATATGGGTTGTTTGTAAACTTAAATCAAATATATAATTAATTTGTAGAGAAAAACAGAATGGGAGGACTGAAGATGAACAAGATTAATGTGGCTATTGCAGATGACAACCAGAGAACTGTTGAGATGATGACAGAACTGTTAGAGCAGGAAAGTGATATTGAAGTAATCGCAAGTGCGGATGATGGAGAAGAAGCATTGCGTATCATCAAGGAAAAACAACCGGATGTTGTATTACTGGATATCATTATGCCGAAACTCGATGGAATTGGTGTATTAGAACGTTTGCAAACAGAAGATCTAAGTAAAAGACCGATCATTATTATGGTCTCCGCAATGGGGCAGGAAAATGTCTGCGAAGAGGCTATGGAATTAGGAGCATCTTATTTTATTTTAAAGCCGTTTGATCTAAGAACGATCATTAAGCAGATCAAGCAGGCAAAGATAAAACAGCAGATTCCTGAAAGACCATTCGTTTCTGTACCAGAGAAGATTCATGGATTGACAGAAAACCAGTTGGAGATCATCATAACGAATATGATTCATGAGATCGGGGTTCCGGCTCATATCAAAGGTTATCAGTACTTAAGAGATTCGATCATGATGGCAGTCTGTGATATGGATATTTAAATTCCATAACAAAACAGCTGTATCCGTCAATCGCACAGAAGTTTGATACGACACCAAGCAGGGTAGAACGAGCGATCAGACATGCGATCGAGGTTGCCTGGGGAAGAGGAAATATGGACACGATCGATGCATTGTTTGGCTATACGATTCATGCAGGAAAGGAAAACCTACGAATTCAGAGTTATTGCATTGATCGCGGATAAACTAAGACTCGATTATCATATGAATGCATCTTAAGATGATGATGATGAGATAATATAAGATGCATATGGACGAATACAGGGAGATTGTCTGAAGGAGAAAATATGGATGAAAGACATAGAGTTTTAATTGCAGACAGTTATCCGGACGAGGCAGAACAATTAAAGAAAGAATTATCAGGAAAATATAAATGTAATATCAGTAAGAGATAATGGGGTGGATACATTGGATGATATTATAAAATTAAAACCTGATCTTGTAGTTATTGATCTGATGCTTTCAGAGATTGACGGAATTGGTGTAATCGAAAAATGCAGGGAATTGATAGAACCAGATAAAATTCCAGCATTTATTGCATTAACAATGCTCGAAAATAGAGAGCTGATGGAGTGTATCAGACGGTTAAAAGTTGATTATTGTATGATGAAACCGTTTCAGGCAGGAATTCTTGCAGAGAGAATTTCACAGATGATACGGATACGTTCAGTAAATAATGATATTCAAAAAAATGAGAAAGCATTGCATGGACGATCAAAAAGAATGTGTAGCATGTGTGGAACGAATGATGTTCGAAGGCAGATTAGCTTTTTGGTTAGGAATTTAGGGGTGCCTGCACATATTAAAGGGTGCCGTTATATGAAATATGCGATTCTAATGGCGATAGAAGACTGTAATCGTATAAATTATATTACAAAATTATTATACCCTGAGATTGCAAAGAAATGTAAAACAACGACCAGTAGTGTTGAACGGGCGATCCGCCATGCGATCGATATTGTATGGACCAAAGGAAATCAAGAACTTTTAAAAGAGATTTTTGGAACATTTGTGATGGAAGGACAGGAACGTCCGACAAATTCACAATTTATTGCAGCAGTTGCAGATTGGATGCGGCTGGAACATCAGATAAAAGTTTCATAAGAATGAAAATATTTTGGAGGATAAGATGAAAGAATATATTCCTGATTATTATAAGGATTTTCAGTGCATTGCAGATAAATGCAAAGATAGTTGCTGCATTGGATGGGAGATCATGATCGATTCTAAGTCCTATAAAAAATATCAGAATGTTAAAGGAGAATTTCGTGACAGGCTGATGAAAGGCATTGATCACGAAGGCACTCCAGCATTTCATCTTGATGATCGTGACCGCTGTGTGTTTTTGAATCAGAAAAATTTATGTGATATTTATATTGAATTAGGAGAAGACGCTTTGTGTGAGATATGTACACAGCATCCGAGATTTCATAATGAATATGGAAATATTCGCCAGACAGGTCTTGGAATGGCATGCGAAGAAGCTACACGGCTGATGTTTGAGACAAAGGAATTTGGATTATGCCAGATTCAGGGAACGAATACAGAGTCAACGGATGACTTTGATGAATCAGTTTTAGAAATTCAATTATGGATATTGGATTTGCTGAAAAAGAAAGAAAACCCAGTGGAACAAAGAATAGAACAGATATTTGATGTGGTGCAGGGAATCCAGGATCATTTGAACCAAACGGGTGAGATTCTGAATACATGGAAAAATGATCCTATAAAGAAGAATCATATATTAAGTCAAATGCGAGAAGAAACATATATCAAAAACTGGATATCTATATATCAGGAATTAGATTTTATGGAGCCAAAGATTCAGAAGATGTTTTGCAAGATGGAACCAATGCCATGCATGATCAAAGAACAAGGAATCGATGAGTCATATATGGAACATTTGATGAGTTATTTATTTATCGTTACTTTATGAAATCCTGTGAAGATAATAATCTGATCGATAAAGTTAAGTTCGCAATTTTAAGCTGTTTGATAATTGAACAGATGAATGAATATTGTAAGAGAAATCATATTTTGAAGACACCGCAGGAGATTGCTCGAATTTACTCAAAAGAGATTGAATATTCGCAAGAAAACATGGAAATCATTTTTGAAGAGCTATTATTTGGATAGATCATTATACAAACATTTGTAATAGAACAATATATCTTTATAATAGTTCAGAAAAAAACAATTTAAGAAAATTGAAAGTGAAATATTATGAGAATTCGAAAGAGAAAACCAATAGGGAAAAAGACGATCAAATACATAGAGAAATTGTATGAGGCATATTCAAGGAAGTTATTTTGTATTGCAAAGAATCATGTGAAAGACAATGATCTAGCACAAGACGTGGTGCAAAGTGTATTTGAAAAAGCATTGGTATATCCGGAAAGTATTTTGAAGGTGCCAGAGGAAGAAGTATTTTATTTTCTTACGGCAATAACAAAGAATGAATCCTTTACATTGTTGAAAAATGAAAAGAATAATGAACACGAGAGTCTTACATATGAAGACGGGTCAGAAGGGGATTTTGTTGAAGATCCTAGAGATAATTATCTGCAGATGATCGATCTGGAATCTTTAAAACAGAATCTGGCGGCATTACCACGAAGACATCGAGATACGATTTTATTTCGATATGTTTATGGATTGAAATGTAAAGAAATTGCAGATTTATTTAGAATTACAGAGCGAAGTGTTAAAAATCGCTGCAGAGAAGCAAGGGAACTGCTTAGGCAGATGATGGAAGCAGACGAATTGTAATTAGGATCAATATAAAAAGGTTAGCAGTGTGATCATACTGCTAACCTTTTATATTTATTGATTTGTTGCATTTTTCATGAGTTTAGATCCGACTTCTTCATAATTATCCGGGAAGAAGATATGAAGGGTATTTTTACCGCTTTTGATCTTCTGTAGTTTTAATTTAAATGTTTGTGTATGCATATCAGAGGATACATCAATAGAATTGAAAGCTTCGATCACATTAGATACTAATTGTTTCTTTGCATCGGATAAGTTCTCAATGTGAAGAGGTTTTAATTCATCCAAAGTAGTCTGTTTTGCTTGTTTAAAAATGTCCAGATAATTGATGTATTGGCTAGACACCTTAACTGTTGCATTTTTCTTATCTTGACCTGTTACCGTGATCTTGTGGTCTAAGGAAGAAAGTTTGCTGCTGATCGCTTTATAGATTTCATTTGCTTGTTTCTTAGTGATCGTAACGCCTGCATTCTTAAAACTCTTCTGAAGAGTTGATATCATGGATGTCTGATATGTTTTTAAAGTATCAGATGCTTCAGAATTATCAATTCCAAGATCTGTCATCGATGTTGTATCTTGTTTTATGATCAGATCATAGAATGCCTCCATGGTGTCATCAGGTTTTGAGTTACTTGTACTCTGTCCACATCCAGCAAGGGATAGCAGTAATATGATCCCTAATATACCGGATAGGAACTGTTTGAAAATCCTACGTTTCATACTTATTGTTCCTTTCTAGTTTATTCATATTTCATTATAGAGATTTTGGGAGGTAAAGTCAATTACTGTCGAATGACGGCTATAAGAAACAGCTCAATTGACGAAGAAGATCATTGTGTGATACACTAGATAACCGAAAGAGAAAAAGGAGAGTTGCGTATTTATGGCAAATAAGACATATGATGCTAATAGTATTTCGGTTTTAGAAGGACTAGAAGCTGTTAGAAAACGCCCTGGAATGTACATTGGAAGTGTATCTACCAAGGGATTGAATCATTTAATATATGAGATAGTAGACAATTCGGTCGATGAATTTCTGGCAGGATATTGTGATGAGATCACAGTATCTTTAAATAAAGATGGAACAGCAACTATTACGGACAATGGACGAGGAATTCCGGTCGGAATTAATGAAAGAACAGGAAAAACAGCGGTAGAGATGGTATTTACCATGTTACATGCAGGAGGTAAGTTTGGAGATGGAGGATATAAGATTTCTGGAGGACTGCATGGAGTTGGTGCATCCGTTGTTAATGCCCTTTCAACATGGCTTACGGTAACTGTAAAACAAGGAGGAAAGATTTACCAGCAGAGATATGAGCGTGGAAAGATCATAACACCTCTTGAGGTGATCGGTACCTGTAGAAAATCAGATACGGGAACAAACGTCCAGTTTTTACCAGACCCAGAGATTTTTGATAAGACATATTTTAAAGCAGCAATGGTTAGAAACCGTTTGCATGAGACTGCGTATTTGAATCCAAAACTTACGATTCATTATGTGAATGAACGAGAAGGTGAAGAAACAACAGTTGATTATCATGAGCCAGAAGGAATCTGCGCTTATGTAAAGAAATTAAATGAAGGAAAACAAATGCTTCATGAACCAGTATATTTTAAAAGAATGATTGATGGAATTGAGGCAGAAGTGGCATTTCAGTATACAGAGGATTTTGGGGAGAATATTCTGGGATTTTGTAATAACATTTATACGATCGAAGGTGGAACACATATCACAGGGTTTAAGACGAAATTCACTACGATCATGAATCAATATGCCAGAGAGATCGGGGTATTAAAGAAAAGATTCGAATTTTACTGGAACAGATGTGAGAAATGGTATGACAGCAATCGTTTCCGTCAAACATCCAGAACCAAGATTTGAAGGACAGACGAAGACGAAACTGGATAATCCAGATGCAGCCAAAGCAGTTGGAGAGATCGCGGGAGAAGAATTGGTTCTTTATTTTGATAAGAATCTAGATACTTTAAAAAAAGTGCTGGCATGTGCGGAAAAATCAGCGAAGATCCGTAAAGCGGAAGAAAAAGCGAAGACGAATATGCTGGTAAAACAGAAGTTGTCAATTGACAGCAACGGAAAACTGGCGAACTGTGAAAGTCGTAAAGCACAAGACTGTGAGATTTTTATTGTCGAGGGAGATTCTGCTGGTGGTTCTGCAAAAACAGCAAGAAATCGAAAGACACAGGCAATCCTTCCAATTCGAGGAAAAATCTTAAATGTAGAGAAAGCTACGATGGATAAAGTTCTTGCGAATGCAGAAATTAAAACGATGATCAATGCATTTGGATGTGGTTTTTCTGAAGGATATGGAAATGATTTTGATATCAGTAAGCTTCGTTATCACAAGATCATTATTATGACAGATGCTGATGTGGATGGTGCACATATCGCAACATTGCTTTTGACGTTCTTTTATCGTTTTATGCCAGAATTGATCTACGCATGGACATGTATTTCTTGCAACACCGCCGCTTTACAAAGCAATGCCCCAAAAGGGCGAAGAAACTTATCTGTTTTGATGATGCAGCACTTGACAAGATTATCGTTGCAGAACATTAAGGGAAACTTTTACTTTTACAACGTTTATAAAGGTTTTAGGTAGAGATGGATGCACAACAGTTATGGGAGACAACGCTGAATCCAGAAAGTCGTACATTAAAACAGATTGAGATCGAAGATGCTAGAATGGCCTCCGATATTACTTCTATGCTGATGGGAAGCGACGTACCACCTCGCAGACAGTTCATTTATGAAAATGCAAATGAAGCGATGTTAGATATATAAATAGAAAGGAAACAATAGATAATGTCAGAACATATTATTAAAGCAGAATTTTCTGAGGTTATGCAAAAATCATATATCGATTATGCGATGAGTGTTATTTGTGCAAGAGCACTTCCAGATGCCAGAGATGGATTAAAGCCAGTACAGAGAAGAGTTTTATATTCCATGGATGAATTAGGACTTCGTTATGACAGGCCACATCGAAAATCTGCAAGAATTGTCGGGGATACCATGGGTAAATATCATCCACATGGTGACAGTTCCATCTACGAATCCTTAGTTGTTATGTCTCAGGATTTCAAAAAAGGAGTCCCTCTTGTTGATGGACATGGAAACTTTGGTTCCATAGAGGGAGACGGCGCTGCGGCTATGCGATATACAGAAGCACGACTTCAGAAGATCACACAGGAAGCATATCTTGCAGACCTTGACAAAAATGTAGTTGATTTTGTATCGAACTTTGATGAAACAGAAAAAGAACCTGAAGTACTTCCAGTTAAGGTGCCAAACTTATTGGTAAATGGAGCAGATGGAATCGCTGTTGGTATGACAACGAGTATTCCACCACATAATTTAGGGGAAGTTGTTGATGCAGTGAAAGCATATATGCGAAAAGAAAGCATCACAAACGAAGAACTCATGGAATATATAAAAGGTCCGGATTTTCCAACAGGCGGCCTTGTGATCAATAAGAAAGATTTGTTAAATATTTATTCTTCAGGAACAGGTAAATTAAAATTAAGAGGAAAAGTAACTTTTGAACCAGCAAAGAAACGTGGGGAAAAAGATAAACTGGTAATTTCAGAAATTCCATACACAATGATCGGAAATAATATTTCCAAGTTTTTATCAGATACCGTAGCACTCATAGAGAACAAAGTGACAACAGATATTTTGGATATTTCCAATGAATCCTCTAAAGATGGAATCCGAATTGTATTAGAACTTCGAAAGGGTGCAGATGTTGAACGCTTAAAAAATCTCTTATATAAGAAAACAAAACTTGAGGATACATTTGGTGTGAATATGCTGGCGATTGTTGATGGACGTCCGGAGACACTGGATCTTAAGGGAATCATTGAAAATCATACGCAGTTTTATTATGAAGTAACAAGAAGAAAATATAAAACATTACTATCAAAATTATATGAACAAAGAGAAATTAAAGAAGGGTTGATCAAAGCATGTGATATGATTGATCTGATCATTGAAATCATTCGTGGAAGTAAGAGTCAGAAGGAAGTGAAGGCATGCCTTACCAAAGGAGATGTTGGAAATATTAATTTCAAGTCTTCAGATTCTATGATCGAAGCAACCAAGCTTTCTTTTACAGACAAACAGGCAAGTGCGATCCTTGATCTTAAATTATACCGATTGATCGGATTAGAGATTTTGATGTTAAAAGAGAATATGAAGAGATTCTTGCAAAGATCGAAGAATATGAAGATATCTTAAATAACGAGAAATCTTTAAAGAACGTGATTCGTAAAGAATTAGATAAGATTAAAAAAGAATTTGGACGCGAAAGAAGAACTGTGGTCGAAGATGGAAAAGAGGCAGTTTATGTTGCTGCACCAGTCAAAAGAAGAGACGGTTTTATTTTGTGATGGATCGTTTTGGATATTCCAAGACAATGGATAAGGCAACTTATCAGAGAAATAAGGAAAATATCTTAAAAGAATACAAGTTTATTGTGCCTTGTATGAATACAGATAAGATCTGTATCTTTACCAATCTCGGTGTGATGCACCAGATCAAGGTACTGGATATTCCAGCCGGAAAATTCAGGGATAAAGGGGTACCAATTGATAATTTATGTAATTATGACAGTACAAAAGAATATATCATCCAAGTGCTGGATGCAGAATCAATGATTCATTCATCACTTTTATTTGCAACAGCAAAAAGTATGTTAAAAGTGATGGATGGAGAGTTGTTAAATGCAGCAAAGAGAACTGTGCAGGCAACCAAATTATCGGAAGATGAGTTGATCGAAGTGATTCCGATAGACTGGATGGAAGGATCCGAAGACAAAGTAGTCCTTCAGACGAAAGAAGGAGTTTTCTTAAAATTCTTGCTTTCCGAGATTCCAAAAAAAGAAGAAGAGTGCATTAGGTGTTCGTGGAATGAAGTTATCAAAAGATGATTCACTAACGATATTTATGTAGATAGGCAAGCACAGAATATCAGTTCTATACGTATATAAAGAAAAGAACTGGAAATTTCAATCGGTTTAAAACATCAAAAAGAGATAGCAAAGGAACTAAAGTCCGCAGATAGATCTAAGATAGAAAGGAAAAATCATGGTAATTGACTTGATCATACCAACATATAAGCCAGGAGATAAGTTTCAGGAATCATTAAACGACTTGCATTGCAGACAAGAAAACCAGACCGCATTATTTTAGTTAACACAGAGGCAGAATTTTTTGACGAGGAAATGATCACTCCATATGATAATGTAGAAGTTCATCATATTAAAAAAGAAGAATTTGATCATGGGAAAACAAGAGATTATGGAGCATCGCTTGCCAAAGAAGCTGACATTTTAATGTTTATGACAGATGATGCGATTCCAAAAGATAAATATATGGTGGAAAATCTGATTAAAGCATTTGATGATCCAATAGTAACAGCTGCTTATGGAAGGCAGATGGCTGATCCTGAAAAAAATTATATTGAGTATTATACAAGAATCTTTAATTATCCTCTAGAAAGCAGAGTTAAAACAAAAGAGGATCTGGATACTCTGGGGATCAAAACATTTTTCTGTTCAAATGTATGCAGTGCTTATCGAAGATCAGAGTATGATGCAATGGGAGGCTTCGAGCATAAAACAATTTTTAACGAGGACATGATCATGGCTTCAAAGATGATCGAAGATGGAAAGGCAGTTGCCTATCAGGCAGATGCAAGGGTATGGCATTGGCATGATTACAAGGCGATACAACAGTTACATAGGAATTTCGATCTTGCAGTGTCACAAGTAGATCATGGAGGATTGTTTCTTAAAGTGAGATCAGAATCGGAAGGTGTAAAAATGGTTATCGCGACGATCAAGCATCTTTTTAAAAAGGGGAAAATATATCTTATTCCAAAGTATGTGATCGATACAGGATTTAAATTGATCGGATATAAACTTGGAAGAAATTATAAAAAACTGCCAAAATGGATGGTTTTAAAGCTTACGATGAATCAGACTTATTGGAAAGCTTAACAAAAACTTAATAAAATCACCTACTGTTTTTTTGTATGATATGATATAATCTACAATGATAAGCAGATAATTGTGAGGAGGACACGAATGAAGATTAAGAAGTTTAAAATTATCCTAAGTCTGTTTTTGATCATAGGAATTGCTGCAGGGGGAGTGCTTGGATATTATGATGCAAGATTAGAAGCAGCAGTGAATAATAAGAATGGAAGTACACTGACAGACGTAAAGGTAGATGATAATCTGACATTTAATAAGAATGTTATTAATATCTTATTAGTTGGATCTGATCATGGAGCAATCAAAGGTGATCACGGAAGATCTGACAGTATTATGATCGCAACGGTCAATTTTAAGACAAAAGAATTAAAGCTCACTTCTTTGATGAGAGATATGTATGTTGAGATTCCAGGACATGGACATAACAAGTTAAATGCAGCCTATGCATTTGGTGGTGTAGAATTATTATACCAGACGATCGCTAAGAACTTTGGGATTAAGATCGACAAGTATTGTGTTGTTGATTTCTCAACATTTGAGAAAGTTATCAATAAAGTTGGCGGTGTAGAAATTTCGCTGGAAGAAAAAGAAGCAAAATACTTGAATACAACAAATTACATTTCAAAGAAGAAATACCGTAATGTGAAGGTTGGGAAACAGACATTGAATGGAAATCAGGCATTAGGATATGCCAGGGTTCGTTACGTTGTTTCTAAGAAATACGGAGATGGAGACTTTGGAAGAACAGGTCGTCAAAGAGCAGTACTTCAAGCAGCACTTAATAAAGTATTGCAGCAGAGCCCAACAAAGATCGCAGATATTGCGTTAGATTCATTAGCCGATGTGTCAACAGATATGAGTGCAAAATACCTGAAGAGTCTGGTATTGAAAGTTGTTCAGATGGGGACGACAGAAATCGACCAGATGAGGGTGCCATTAGAAGGTACTTATAAGATGGGAAGAGCACAGAGCAATATGTTCGTATTCTTTATAAACTTCAGTGCTAATAAAGCAGCCATGAATTATTTCTTATTTGACAAAGGCAGTGAAAAAGACTGGGCAAAAGAATATGGAGGAATATCTTCTGTTGAGACATTTGGATATTCCGGAACATCATCATCTGACTCAACAAGCAGTAGTTCATCATATTCAACATCTAGTACAAGAAGCAGCTATCAGCAGGAAAGTTACAGCACAACAAGCAGCAGCCATACGACTTATAGTACAAGGTCTACAACTACGAGAAGTACAGAAGAACGTGTGACAGAAAGTACAACGTCACAGCCACAGACATCTGCACCAAGACCAACCACAGCACATCATACAACGACAGCTGCGGCGACAGAATCAACACCTTCTGGTGATTCTGTTGAAGAAGAATAAACAAAAATAAATTAAAATGAAAATGTGTCAAGGTAGAATCACTGTCATATCATATTCTTTCTTGACACATATTTGTATAATTGGTAGAATAAAAAAAGTTACCAATACCCTGTAATATACCATTACGGTGATAGAATAAGACAAAGAAAGGAAATAAAAGATATGCGACAGATCGTTCTTTCTATTTTAGTAGAGAATACTCCCGGGGTATTAAGCCGAATTTCTGGTTTATTTACAAGAAGAGGGTATAACATAGACAGCATCACAGCATGTACGACACAAGATCAGAAGTTTTCAAGAATTACGATCGCAGTCAGCGGTGATGATATGATCTTGAAACAGATCAAGAATCAACTTTCAAAACTGGAAGATGTTGTGAAGATTTTTGAACTGGAAAACAGTAAGTCTGTTTGCAGAGAATTGATCCTTGCAAAGATCCGTGCAAACAAGACAGAGAAACAGGAGGTTATCACGATTGCAGATATTTTCAGAGCGAAAGTTGTGGATGTATCTAAGGATAATCTGATGATCGAGTTAACTGGGAATGTGAATAAGATAGAAGCATTTATCAATCTGATCAGTGATTTTGGAGTGATCGAAATTGTGAGAACAGGAATCACTGGTTTATCAAGAGGAGAAGATAACTCTAATATATTTTGATGAGAGTAACGGGTCAGGACCCTTACTATAAAGCCAAAAAATGGAGGAATGAAAAATGGCAAAGATTTATTATCAAGAAGACTGTAACTTATCACTTTTAGATGGAAAAACCATCGCTATTATCGGTTATGGAAGCCAGGGACATGCGCATGCCCTTAACTTAAAAGAGTCTGGATGCAATGTTATCATCGGTCTTTATGAAGGAAGCAGATCTTGGAAGAGAGCAGAAGAACAGGGATTTGAAGTGTACACATCTGCAGAAGCTGCTAAGAAAGCTGATATCATCATGATTCTGATCAACGATGAAAAACAGGCTAAATTATACAAAGAAAGCATCGAACCAAACTTAGAGCCAGGAAATATGTTAATGTTCGCTCATGGTTTCAATATCCACTTCGGATGCATCACACCTCCAAAAGATGTGGATGTAACTATGATCGCACCTAAAGCTCCAGGACATACTGTAAGAAGCGAATATCAGGCAGGAAAAGGAACTCCTTGCTTAGTAGCTGTTGAACAGGATGCTACAGGTAAAGCATTAGATTTAGCACTTGCTTATTCTTTAGGAATTGGTGGAGCAAGAGCTGGTGTTCTTGAAACTACATTCAGAACAGAAACAGAAACAGACCTTTTCGGAGAACAGGCAGTACTTTGCGGTGGTGTTTGCGCACTTATGCAGGCTGGTTTCGAAACATTAGTAGAAGCTGGATATGATCCAAGAAACGCTTACTTTGAGTGTATCCATGAAATGAAACTGATCGTAGACTTAATCTACCAGTCAGGATTCGAAGGAATGAGATATTCTATCTCTAACACAGCTGAATATGGTGATTACATCACAGGACCTAAGATCATCACAGAAGATACTAAGAAAGCTATGAAACAGGTTCTTACAGATATTCAGGACGGAACATTCGCTAAAGACTTCTTATTAGATATGTCTGATGCAGGATCTCAGGTTCACTTCAAAGCTATGAGAAAATTAGCTGCTGAACATCAGTCTGAAGTTGTCGGAAAAGAAATCCGTAGCTTATACAGCTGGAGCAACGAAGATAAATTAATCAACAACTAGGATTTATTTATCTTACATAAGGATATAAAAGATCAGAGATTTTTAATTTCTGATCTTTTTCTTTATGTAGGAATATTTAAAGAAAATAATACCTTAAAGGAAGGAAAAGCAATGAAATTTGTAATTCAGAGAGTAAAAGAAGCATCGGTAAAAGTAGATGATGAATACACAGGGAAGATAAAAAAAGGATATTTAGTTTTGATCGGTGTAGGGCAGGAAGATACAAAAGAAGAAGCCGATAAATATATTCGTAAGATGATCAATCTTCGTATTTTTGAAGATGAAAATGGAAAAACAAATTGTTCATTAAAAGATGTGGATGGAGAATTGTTGTTAGTATCTCAGTTTACGCTTTATGCAAGCTGCAGAAAAGGAAATCGTCCAAGTTTTACACAGGCAGGAGATCCAAAGAAAGCAGAAGAATTATATGAATATATCATTAAGGAATGCAACAAGGAAATAGATGTTGTACAGACAGGTATTTTTGGAGCACATATGGAAGTTGCTTTAATAAATGATGGACCATTTACGGTTGTCCTTGAAGATCTATAGTGGTAAAATAAAAGTGACAAATGATCATGCTAAATTATAGAAAGGATGATGACATATGGATTTCACAAATGGAATGAAAAAAGCATTTCTTGCAAGTGTAGGTGCAGCAGCAACAACTGCAGAAGTTACCAAAGACATTCTTGAGAAAATGATTGAAAAGGGTGAACGTACTGTAGAACATGGAAAAGTGTTAAATCAGGAATTAAAGCACAATGCAAAACAGAAAGTCAAAGAACATGTATCTATCCAAGTGACTAAGAAATATGATAAAGCATTTGAATGTGTTGATGAAATGTCCCCAGAAGATCTTGCACTTTTAAAAGAAAGAATTGCAAAAGCTGAGGCACTTCAGAAAGAAAAACAGGAAGCTGAAGAAGATGTTGAAGTGGAAGAAAGTGAAGCAACAACAGATTCAGAGACATCACAAGTACAAGAGGATGAAACTGAACAATAAGAGGTACTTATGAAACAGGAAACAGGAAGACTGAAAGAGATCTTGCATGTATTAAATCAGCATAATGTCACACATGGGATCAATCCAGAGAAGTTATGCAGTATTTTAGAAGATCTTGGTCCAACTTATGTAAAGCTTGGGCAGATCATGTCAATGCGTTCGGATATATTGCCAGAGAAGTATTGTCATGAGTTAGCGAGACTTCGCACGGATGTAAAACCGATGAGTTTTAATGAGATATGGAAGATCTTGAATAAAGAACTTCATAATGACCCCGGTCAACTATTTCAGAAGATTAACCAGATACCAGTTGGGTGTGCATCAATCGCACAGGTCCATGAGGCCGTTTTAGGAGATGGCAGTAAAGTTGTATTAAAAATCCAGAGACCGCAGATTAAACAGATCATGGCAGAAGATATTGCTCTGTTTAAAGAAGGCTTCTGGATTTTTAAATTTGCAACAGGAACAGTGAATTGATTGATTTAGAAAGTTATTGATGAGTTGTGGGAGACATCCAAAGAAGAAATGGATTTTGAAAAAGAAGCACAACATTTGGAACGATTTTATGAGAACCAGAAGGACGTTGCATATGTGACATGTCCGAAAGTATATAAGGAATATTCGAATGAGCATTTGCTGGTGATGAGTTATGTTGATGGAATCCAGATCGACCATATCGAGGAACTTGATCGCAATGGGTATGATAGGAAGGAGATTGCCCAGAAAACAGCACAAAACTATTGTAAACAGATTTTGGCGGATGGTTTTTTTCATGCAGATCCACATCCAGGGAATCTATGGATTAGTGGTGGTCAGATCGTATGGCTTGATCTTGGAATGGCAGGTGATCTATCTGAACATTACCGTGCGATCATGAAACGTGCGATCACAGCTATTCTTAAAATGATATTTATGAACTTAGAATGCATTCTTATCGTTTGGAAAACCGTACAGAGAAGATCGACCATGCTAGTTTGTATACGGATCTTGATGATATGGTTGGAAAATCATGAATATGGATTTCGGGACCATGGATCTTGGAGAATTGATGGAAGATGCAATAGGGCTTTTGAAGAAACATAAGATTGCGATCGAACCAGATATTACGCTGCTTGCAAGAAGTATGGTGACTATGGAAGGAACATTGAAATTATGTTCTCCAGAAGTGAATATGATACAGATATTGACTTCTTATATGTCTGCGAATA